>Ga0163144_10009578_pt1 | contig 20784 bp, 17 predicted proteins | sample OliLak19BULKMAT1_FD_123175 | JGI IMG/M metagenome (GOLD analysis project Ga0163144, IMG submission 123175) | Freshwater microbial mat bacterial communities from Lake Vanda, McMurdo Dry Valleys, Antarctica - Oligotrophic Lake LV.19.BULKMAT1 | ecosystem: Environmental > Aquatic > Freshwater >... | reverse complement strand
GATGCCATTTGGGGAAGTGAAGCTCAATCCGCAAGTCAAAGATATCGACGCCTTCACTCTGGATGACATTGAACTCGTGAACTATCAATCTCACAAAAGCCTCCGCGGCGACATCGCCAACATCGGCGGCTTCGAACCGGCCAAGAAATAAATCTAGCAGCATATCCCTAGGCAAGGCCTAGGGATATGCTTATTTCTAGCCCTCCTCCGAAGGGTGACCCTTCGGAGCGGTTTGTTGAATGGGTTTTTTGGGTAAAAATGTGGTTGTGCTATACTTTTTTTATAAATCGTCACCGGCGTATGATCTAACTCACCTCGTTCATCTTCTGTAGAGCAGTTATTCAGTAATTTTTATGTATATGAACGAGTACCAATTCATTAAAGACCAAGACCCCGATGTCTACGCCACCCTCGTTGGGGAAGAAGCTCGCGAACACTCAGGTATCGAACTGATTCCAAGTGAGAACTATGTTTCAAAAGCGGTTCGTGAGGCGAACGGCTCAGTCTTCACCAATAAATATTCAGAAGGCTACCCTGGCAAGCGCTACTACGGTGGGCAAGAATTTACCGATGCAGTCGAGCGGATTGCCATTGCTCGGGCAAATGAGTTATTCAAAGCAAAGTACGCTAACGTGCAACCACTCGGTGGCGCGAACGCGAACGTAGCAATGTACTTCGCGTTAATGAAACCAGGCGATACTGTTCTTGGCATGGATCTCTCACACGGTGGTCACCTTACCCATGGACACCCAGTAACGTCTATCAGTAAAGTATTCAATTTTGTTCGCTACAAAATGAAGAACGCGGATACGGGAGAAATCGATTATGATGAATTGCGTGAAGTGGCACTGCGCGAAAAACCAAAGATTATCCTTGCCGGTTTTTCGGCCTACACTCGAGAGCTTGATTATCAGAAGTTTGTTGATATCGCAAAGGAGGTCGGCGCTATCACGGTGGCTGATATTGCGCACATCACTGGTCTCATTGCTGGCGGTGCAGCGAAGAACCCATTTGATTTTGGATTTGATGTGATGACCATGACCACCCATAAGTCACTTCGAGGTCCACGTGGCGGCATGATTGTGGTGCGCGAAAGTGAAGACATTGCTAAGAAAATCGACAAAGCAATTTTTCCTGGTCTGCAGGGAGGACCACATATGAACGTAGTTGCTGCTAAAGCAGTGGCGTTTGGAGAAGCACTCCACCCATCATTCAAAACATACGCTGCTCAAATAAAGAAGAACGCCAAGGCGATGGAATCAGTGTTCAAGACCGAGAACATCAGACTCCTTTGTGGCGGAACCGATAATCACATGCTGTTGGCGGATGTATTTTCTTCACTCGGTATTTCAGGTCAACAGGCAGAGACCGTACTTGATGAGGTGGGCATTACGCTTAACAAAAACATGATTGCTGATGACCCACGTACTGCCATGGACCCTTCCGGTATTCGTTTTGGTACGCCAGCCATGACGACACGCGGCATGCAAGAAGGGGAGGCGGCAACGCTAGCCCAGCTAATGGTAGATGCGATGCGCCATCACGCAGATGGTAAAAAGAAAGCTGAAATTAAAGCTGCAGTAGTAGAGCTCTGCGAACGCTTCCCAGTACCGGAGCGGTTTATGTCGGTGCCCCTTGCATAAATTACTAACTTGTCGTATTGTTTGATTGGAACAGACAGCTGCTGCCCATGCGTCCCCCCACCCAGCAAGGGAAGCAGCCGGAGCCGATCACACGTCCCCGTGATCGGCTCCTTTTCTTTTACCTTGAACCATCCAGTAGTTATAGTAGGGTATGCTCAGTAGTTCAAGCCAGTTTTCTCGCAAGTTCTCTGGCTCGATGGTCGTTGGCGCTTGAAACTTCCCCCCCCTTGTTTCGAGCGCCGACGGCCTTTTTTGTTATGATGTCAGAATATGTTTTCAACCCTCCTGGCACATCCTGCCATAAAATTAATTAGGCATCATTGGCTTACTGTCGCGTTCGTGGGAGGATTTATTACTGACCTTATACTCCTCAATAAAATTGATGACTGGTTTGATAACACTGTTCTCGCATTCTATGCACTCTTATCAACCATCTCATTTCTGCTGCTATACCTCGGCACTGCCGAAAAGTTTCCGGCCAAAATATCAAAATTCGTCAAAGATTTTGCTCCGATAGTGATGCAGTACGCCTTTGGCGGACTGCTTTCTGGCATGCTTATTTTCTACGGACGAAGTGGAGACTGGTTATCCAGCGCGCCATTCTTACTCCTTATCATCGGCGTTATTTTTGGGAACGAGCTTATAAAGAAAAATTCAAATCGCTTGGTGTACCACTTGCTTTTGTACTTTATCGGCATCTACGCCTACATCGTTCTGGTTGTGCCGGTATTTATTGGCCGGATGGGCGACCTAGTATTTGTTATTAGTGGCATGATTGCACTGGTAGTTGTGACTATCGTCGTCCAACTGCTGTACCGAATTGTGCCAAACTTTATGCGACAGAACACGCGTAACATTATCGTCACGATTGGGTTCGTATACATCACGTTTAATGTTCTGTATTTTACTGCGCTCATTCCACCCATCCCGCTCTCGCTCGTTGCACTCGAGGTCGTGCATGAGGTAGAGAGACGTCCAGCAACGAATGACTACCGTGTCGTCTACGAAGAGCAGTCATGGGAGCGACGGTATCTGCCACTTGCCACCATCATCCATCCCAGCCGACAGGCCGTGTATTGCTATGCGCGAGTGTATGCACCAACCCGATTACAAGCTGACATTTATCACACTTGGGAATACAAAGACGCAAATGGTGCGTGGGTAGTGCATGACCGTATTCCGTATCCAATCGTACATGGAAATAGTGTGGGGTACCGTGGTTACACCAAGATAGCGAACTACCGCTCTGGTGTATGGCGCTGCACCGTCGAAACCGAACGTGGTCACGTCCTTGGGCGAGAGGTATTTGAAATTATAACGGACGGGCAAGTTGGTCGACTCGTGACACGCTTTGAATAATCCGCTATTGTAGCCACATGCAAGAGACTATTACTATCGCAATACAAAAAGCCCTCACCACCCTTGGTATTGAAGGTGTATCTTTTGTGGTCGATCACCCAACTGACAAACATACCGGCGCAGACTATTTTTCTAACGTCGCCATGGCGGCTGCCAAGCAGGCTGGTGTGGCACCTCGAGTAATTGCTGAGCAGCTTATGACCGTGCTCACTGGTCAGATTAGTTATGTCGATACTATTACGGTCGCTGGTCCGGGGTTCCTTAACTTCTCTTTACAACGCGATTTTTTCAAAGAAAAAATCGCGTTTGCCCGCACGGCTGGTTTAGATTGGGGTAAGAACGACAGCTGGTCAGGAAAAAAAGTGATTGTTGAGTACACTGACCCAAATCCGTTTAAGGAATTTCATATTGGTCACCTGTTCACGAACGCGGTGGGTGAGAGTATCGCTCGACTGTTTATGATGAACGGCGCTGATACGAAGCGTGTCAATTACCAAGGTGATGTTGGTCTTCATGTAGCACATGCGGTTTGGGGAATGAAACATCTCGGGCTCACTGCAAACGCCGCACTTACTTCACGCGACCTCGGCAAAGCATATGTGCACGGTGCTGCTGCCTACAAAAATGATGATTCGGCAGCTATCTCAATCAGAGAAATCAACAAGAAAATATATACTCATGAAGATGAAACAATAAATGCACTCTATGATGCTGGACGAACAGTGTCGCTCGCATACTTTGAAACGATATACAAAGCCGTTGATACAGTCTTCGACGAGTATTTTTTTGAGAGTGAAGCAGGCCCAAAAGGGAAAGAATTAGTGTTACAACATCCAGAAGTCTTTCCAGAAAGTGACGGTGCACATATCTATAATGGTGAAGCAGTAGGATTACATACACGTGTCTTTCTAAACAAAGAAGGGTTGCCGACGTACGAAGCAAAAGAGTTAGCCTTGGCAAAGCTAAAAGAAAATCGACTTGGTACGTATGACCACTCAATCATTTCAACAGCAAAGGAAATCAACGAATATTTTAAAGTGCTCCTCAGTGCGATGAGTCAGGTCTACCCTGACCTCGCTGCCAAGACTGAACATGTTGGACACGGTATGGTACGTCTGTCGACTGGCAAGATGTCGTCACGCACCGGTGACGTGATCCCCGCGCTTGATTTCATTACTGAAGTTACAGACGCTGCGTTTGCGCGTATGGAGGCGAGCGGCCGAGTGGGTGACCACAACGTCGCCTCACAAGTAGCGATCTCTGCAATTAAGTACACGACCCTTCGTGGACACATCTCACAGGATTCAGTTTTTGATAAAGAACAAGCACTGTCTTTTGAAGGAGACTCAGGACCGTATCTGCAGTACACCCATGCCCGTATTACCAGTGTGCTTGAAAAGGCGGCCGCGGCTGGTGTTGTGCCAATGACTGACCATGCGCCATCAACACCATACGCGATTGAACAGCTCATCTACCAGTTTCCAGAAGTAGTAGAAACGGCACTTGCAGAACGTGCGCCGCACCACGTTACGCACTACCTGACCGAACTGGCCAGTGCCTTCAATTCCTTTTACGCCGAAGAAAAAATCGCTGACGAACATGACGAGTATGCGCCATACAAAGCAGCTATTGCAGACGCTGTACGCATTACGCTCAAAAACGGCCTGTGGGTCCTTGGTATCAAGGCCCCTGAACAAATGTAGCTACCGTATAAATCTTCGGTAGTACAGCAAGCTGACGGTACATACACTCATCACACACATCGTCGCTAAATAGGTAGTGGTAAGTAAGCTGTATTCGGCGAGCGCCAGAACTAACAGTACGTACGTTACCAAGTCCAAGCTCCAGTAGGTGAGCGTCTCACTGCAGTGGTCACGGTTAATTTTTAGCAGGGTCAAGACATACCCGATAACATCAACAATCGTTACCAAGATAACTGCCACTAGAGGGTTATCAAAGAGCCACCAGAATAGAATGGCGAGTAGGGCAGTGATGAGCATCACGCCATCTCGGCGAGTAATGTCCTTGGTACCGTACCGTAGTGAGGTCAAGGCAACACCACACACCAGGCTGGCAGACGCAAACAGCGCAATTCCAGTTGCGCCACCACCACCGACGATGACGGCAGTTGCAGCAGTACCTTGCGTAATGGTCCAGATGAGCCAGCTATAAAAGTGGGGTTGGGCACGGCCGGCAACAATCGCCCGTAGGTAATTTATATGGTTGCCGATAATCAGTACACCAGCCGCGATGGCTATCAATTCTTTTATATCTGGCGTCAGCATGCTTGTAGCATACGTTGTTTTAACAGCGTAAACAAAGGATAATCACGCCCTTTTACCCTAGTATTTTGATAATAGAGTGGTATTATCAACAAGTGGTCTGATATACCACGCATTACTATGTCTGATACACATAACCTAATTTCATATGAGCAAAAAACACGGTCGTGAAAACGACACAGTTGAAGTTGTTATAGAACCAAAAAAAAGTGACGTAGCGCAACGTGAAGAAGCCGTTTTGGCGTTTTGGCGCGAGCACAATATATTCAAACAAACGCTTGAGACTCCAGCCGGCCATGCGCCGAAAGGAGATTTTATTTTTTATGACGGACCGCCGTTTGCGACGGGACTCCCGCACTACGGCCACTTACTGGCAGGTACCATCAAAGATGCCATTCCGCGCTTCAAGACCATGCAAGGCTATCACGTGCGTCGTCAGTGGGGATGGGACTGTCATGGCTTGCCGCTGGAGAACCAAATTGAGAAAGAGCTCGGGTTAGCCACCAAGCGTGACATCGAAGAATTCGGAGTACAGAATTTTAACGAAAAGGCCCGTGGGACAGTACTTCGGTACGCCGACGATTGGCGACAAGTCATTCCACGACTAGGTCGTTTTGTTGACATGGATAATGACTACAAGACGATGGACCCTAGCTACACCGAAAGTGTGTGGTGGGTATTTAAATCACTCCATGAAAAAGGATTGGTGTATGAAGGATTCAAGAGTATGCACCTGTGTCCACGTTGCGGCACGACACTCTCGAACTTCGAGGTGAACCAGGGCTACAAAGATATCAAAGATATCGCCGTCACCGTAAAGCTACCACTCCTTGATACTGACGGTATTCAAACTGATACCAGTCTGCTCGTGTGGACGACCACGCCGTGGACGATGCCAGGGAATATGGCGGCGGCGGTGCACAACGATTTTGAGTATGTGAAGGTGCGTGTCACTGCAGACGCCGGAGACGAATATGTGATTCTAGCGAAAGGTCGCCTCACACAACTCGGTGACTTACCGCACGAAGTAATTGAAACAATGAAGGGAAGTGACTTGGTTGGCAAAAAATATCAACCACCATTCCCGTGGCTCGCAGCGCAAGATTTTGAAGCGAAGGATAACGCGTGGACTATCTATCATGCTGACTATGTCGAGATTGGTGAAGATGGTACTGGCGCCGTACATCTTGCACCGGCGTATGGTGAGGAAGACATGCAGCTCGCTAAAGTACACGGTGTGCCAATTGTGCACCACGTTGATGATAGTGGACGGTTTAAAGATTTTGTCACAGACTTTGCTGGACTGTTGGTGAAGCCTAAAGATGATGAGGCAGCCGAAGTATCACACCTTGATACTGACATTGAAATTGTTAAAGCCCTCAAGGCGAACGGTCGCTTGTTCAAGAAAGAGAACATCACCCACAGCTACCCGCACTGTTGGCGTTGCGACACACCGCTGCTTAACTATGCAACGACTTCGTGGTTTGTGCGGGTGACTGACATCAAAGATAAACTGGTGGAAGAGAACGCGAAAGTAAAGTGGGTTCCAGAACATGTGGGCAAAAATCGCTTCGGCGACTGGCTTGAGGGTGCGCGCGACTGGGCAGTGTCACGCCAACGCTACTGGGGCGCACCACTACCAATCTGGAAGAACCCACACACGGGAGACTACAAAGTGATTGGTTCAAAAGAAGAACTCATTTCATATGTACCAAAACATGGAAATCGCTACTACGTGGCTCGTCACGCTGAAGCTGCCAGTAATCTCACTGGAGTAATTAGTGCGCTACCGAACGAATCAAACACGCTGACCGAGCGGGGTCTAGAACAGTGCGATGACATCGCTGCGTCATTGGCAGATGCGGGCATAACAAAAATTGTACATTCTGGACTCACTCGCACAAGACAAACGGCCGAGCGAGTAGCAGCAGCCCTCGGACTACCTACTGATGCTGTGATTGAGGATGCGCGGATTAGGGAGTACCAAGCCGGTGTCGCATGGGAAGGAAAATTATGGTCAGAATTCAACGCCCAGTTTGCGTTTGAATCAGAAAAATTTGTCACCCCAATAGTGGGTGCAGAGACGAGGCACGAACTGATTACTCGAGTGGGGAATTTTCTCTATGAATTTAATGCGGCCCACACCAATGAAACCATCTTGATGGTGGGTCACGGTAGTTCAGTCTTTGCACTCCAAGCTGCCGCCGAAGGAGCTGACATGAAGCGAAAAATTAGCCTAAAGGAAGCCGGTTACTTAGGAAACGCTGAAGTACGCGAACTGCCGTTTACACCCCTACCGCATAACGACATCTATGAGCTTGACTACCACCGCCCTTATATTGATACGGTAGTTCTTGAAGAAGATGGTGTCCGCTTGGAACGCGTACTCGACGTCTTTGACTGTTGGTTTGAAAGTGGCTCAATGCCATATGCACAATTCCATTATCCGTTCTCGTGCGATGCTGAAACATTCGCCAAGCAACACTTTCCAGCCGACTTCATCGCTGAAGGACTCGACCAAACACGGGGCTGGTTCTACTCACTACTCGTGCTCGGTGTAGCTCTGTTTGGTACTTCACCATTTAAGCACGTGGTGGTAAATGGACTAACTCTGGCAGCAGATGGAAAAAAAATGAGTAAGTCACTTCGCAACTACCCCGACCCAATGGAATTTGTTGACCGTGTTGGTGCCGATGCGATTCGCTATTACCTCCTCACCTCTCCATTGGTGCGCGGAGAAGATATGAATTTTTTAGAAAAGGATATCGAAGAACTACAACGAAAAAATATCGGCCGATTACACAACGTACTCGCGATGTATGAACTGTACGCAGATGGCACAGAAGCGACGGCTGACTCATCGCATGTTCTTGATCGGTGGGTGATTGCTAAACTCAATCAGCTTGTTGCTGACGTCACTACAGGCTATGAACGGTACGAGCTTGATAAGGCAAACCGTCCAATCGGTGATTTCATTGATGATGTATCAGTTTGGTACTTGCGCCGTTCGCGCGATCGTTTGAAAGGAGATGATGGTGCCGACAAGAAGCTGGTGCTTAGCACGCTTCGTCATGTGCTCCGTACGCTAGCCACTGTTATGGCGCCAGCCATGCCGTTTTATGCCGACTATCTCTTTGGGAAGGTGCGCGAAATTGATGATGCTGTTTCGGTTCATCTCATGGCGTGGCCCGGAGCGGATAGAGTTGATCCGGTGGTAATCGGTGAAATGAGTTTGGTTAGAGAGTTTGTCACGCTCGCTCTCGAAGCCAGAACCAAAGCGAATATAAAAGTTCGGCAACCGCTCTCAACACTAGCGCTACATATTGAGATGGCCGATGAATATAAGCAAATCATCGCCGACGAGATAAATGTGAAGCATGTCACGTTCATCGACGGCCAAATACCGCGCGTAGTATTAGATATAGCGCTAAACGATGAACTTATTGCGGAAGGCTCAGTACGTGAGCTTATTCGAGCTGTACAAGATGCCCGTAAGCAAGCAGGACTAGAACCATCTGACCGTATCGAACTTACGGTGGCGGCTGATGACACTTCCTCTGCAGTTGTTACTGAATACCAAGAGATGCTTACAAAGACTGTTGGTGCCAGCACGCTGACGTTTGCTCCAAACGGTGGTTCGTCTGTTACGACGGAAGGTCATACCTTTACCTTCACTATCACCAAAGTCTAAATGGCATACGCGACGTACATCACCGAAGCACTCGTGTGCGGTACGATGCATCGCAACACCGCTGACTCATCGTACTTACTATTCACGCGTGAAGCGGGGATGCTGTTTGCAGCAGCTAAAAGTGTTCGAGAAGAACGGTCACGGCAACGGTTTGCACTACAAGATTTCTCCTTAATACGCATCACTCTCATTCGTGGGAAAAGTGGCTGGCGGGTCGGTAGTGTCGAGTCATACGAAAATTTCTATGCCGCCGCCACCGACAAAGCCGCGCGCGGAAGTGTGGTGGCAATCGTACGTTTTTTGCGTCGCTTTGTGCACGGTGAAGAATCACATCAAGAACTGTACGACTACCTGATCAGCTCACTCAGGGAAGTTCTGACTATTTCTGGTGCTAGAACGTGTGTTGATGCTGTGGTGCAGTTGCGAGCGCTCGAGATGCTAGGGTACGTATCGTCATCGGTGGTTCCCTCAATCGTCCGCACCACCGCGTTGCCACTGATTCCCGAAGTGTGTAGTCCAGCATTAGTTACGACGATTGAGCGGATTATTGATTCCTCCGTCTCCGCGAGCCACCTGTAAGTCGGTGGTATACTGTGTATATTAAGGTATGAGCGATATTCGAAAGCAAGAAAATATCGATGCATTGCGGCAGCGTCTCTACTCCCGAGAGGCGGTCACTAACCGTGTAGAGCGACACGATCTCACTCCGGGCGCGGTTGATGTAACCCGTAATTGGCAACCAACTACCACGCCACCACCAATTGATACATCACCGGCAGTAACCGCAGTGGCTGAGCCTGTGACTATGCCGACACTAGAGGATGTTGGTAGGAAGCCGAAGCGCCGCTATCGGATAGTAATCTTGCTCGCGTGCCTACTCATTTTGGTGACTGGCGTTGGCTTTTCGGCATTCTATTTACTCTCTGGTAGTAATCAAATATCGAGTGGCAATATCGAGGTTTCACTATCTGGTCCACCAGCGCTTGGTGGCGGTGAAGTGCTAGCGCTCCAAGTCGGTGTAACAAACCAAAACGATGTCGCAATCGAGTCAGCGACGTTGATATTGAAGTACCCAGATGGTGTTCGCTCTATCACCGAAAATGCTCGCGAGTTATTTGAAGAACGCATTCCAATTAATGTATTGAATCCTGGTGAAGTTAGAAACGTACCGGTGCAAGTCGCGTTGTTTGGCGAGGAAGGTTCAGAGAAATTAATCGGTGCCACCCTTGAATACCGAATCGTTAATTCAAACGGTACGTTTTATAAAGATGCGGAGCCGATTACAGTCCGGATTACTTCAACGCCGCTGGTGTTGCGAGTCACGGCGGTTGAACAAGTTGCGTCAGGACAACTCGTTGATGTAAAAATTATCGCACAATCAAATGCCTCAACACCACTCAAAGACATTCTCATTCGAGCGGAGTATCCAACTAGTTTTGATTTTGAACGCTCAGTTCCGAGCCCGTCGTTTGGTGACGAGGTGTGGGTGATTAAAGAAATATTACCAGAGCAGACCGTCGAGATAAATCTCAAAGGTATCGTTACTGGACTGACGGAAGAAACGTTTCGCATCAATGTTGTTGCTGGACCGACTGCGCCTGATAACCAATTCGTGATGGCATCCAGACTTACGCAAGGGTGGGTTGATATGAAGATTGAACGACCGTTTATCGATGTCGATCTCGCCATCAATGACACCAACACGAGCGTCGTCACTATTCCATTTGGTCAAAATTCCGAAGTTGATATTACGGTGAAGAACACACTCGATGAGACGGTCTATGACATGGTTGTCGAGGTGGTCCCTGGAGGGAATGCACTCAATGAGCGATCGATAGAGACCACTAATGGCTTCTATGATTCTAATCGTGGCACTGTGCGTTGGGAGGTATCCAATAACCAGAGCTTCAGCCAAGTCTTGCCAGGCGATATGCGACAACTTTCATTTACGGTTACACCAGTGGCTGGTCTTAGTACTGCCTCCTTTGATTTAGTGGTCAATGTGTACGCGCGCCGCATTACTGATGCTGTTGCCCAAGAACAACTCATCGGAACTGCTAGTGCCGAAGCCCGCTACTCGTCACTCGTCACCGTTGGTAGCCAAGTAAGCTTTGGTGGTAGTGGTCCGGTGCCACCACGCGTCGGACAAACTACTGCGTACCGCGCGACTTTTGTGGCCGAGGCTGGCGTTAATGATGTGGTGAGCACTGTCGTCACGACCCGCTTACCGCTCTATGTGACCTGGCTCAATCAGTATGATGGTGACGGTGATATCGAGTACAACCCAATCTCCAAAGAGCTTACGTGGCGCCCTGGTGATATCACCGCAGGAGCACGAAAAGAGCTCACGGTTGCACTCGAATTCTTACCGAGTGTGTCACAAATTGACACCGTTCCCGTCTTGGTGAATACTCAGCAAATGCGAGCTAACGACCGGTTTACCAGTGACTTGCTGCAAAACAGCGCACCGGCGCTCACCACGCAGTTGTCAGCAGAGGCTGGCTACGGGGTAGGGAGTGGACGGGTGCAAGACAACTAATACTATGACTATGGATGGAGATAAAATGGAAAAGATTGTTTCGCTATGCAAGCGTCGCGGTTTTGTGTTTCAAGGTAGCGAAATTTACGGTGGTCTCAAAGGTACCTGGGACTTAGGTCCGCTCGGTGTTGCTCTCAACAACCGCATTAAGAGCGAGTGGTGGAAGATGTTTGTTGATGGTCGTGAAGATATGTATGGACTCGATGCTTCCATTCTCATGAACGCTAGAGTGTGGGAAGCAAGCGGTCATGTCGGTGGCTTTGTTGACCCCCTAGTCGAAGATGTAGTCACTGGTGAACGATTTCGAGCTGACCACCTACTCAAAGACAACGGGATTGATGCTGAAGGCCTATCACTTGCTGATATTGACGCAGCAATTCAAGGCAATGGTCTTAAGAGTCCAAAAGGTAACCCACTCTCAGCTGCGCGTACGTTTAATATGATGTTCGAAAGCCGCATTGGTGCAACAGCTGGTCCGGAAGGACAGGTATATCTCCGACCAGAAACGGCGCAAGGTATTTTCGTAAACTTCAAAAACGTCGTTGATACGATGGCACCAAAACTGCCCTTTGGTATTGCTCAGATTGGGAAAGCTTTCCGCAATGAAATTGCTCCGCGTGAATTTCTCTTCCGTGTCCGCGAGTTTGAACAGATGGAAATCGAGTACTTTGTTCGTCCCGAAGAATGGGAAGAGCACTTTGAGGCACTCCGCCTCGATTTCTGGAAATGGTTTGACCATCTCGGTCTCTCTCGTGAGAACGTGAAGGAGAATGACATCCCTGCCAATGATCTTGCTCACTACAGCAAGCGCACGATTGATTTTGAATACAATTTCCCAGGTAAAGGCTTTGACGAGCTCGCTGGCTTTGCGTACCGAACTGATTTTGACTTACGTGCCCACATGAATGCCAGCGGGGTATCACTTGAGTACGTTGACCCAGACGGAACCAAGCTTGTGCCACATGTACTCGAACCATCGTTTGGTGTCGGACGTGCGCTCACTGCTGTGCTCTCAGAAGCGTACTGTGAAGATGAAATGAACGGGGAAGTACGTACGTATCTTAAGCTACCGATTCACCTCGCACCATACCGTGCGGCGGTATCACCACTACTAAAAAATAAACCAGAGCTGGTTGCGAAGGCACGTGAAGTATTCATGATACTCAAAGCTGAGTATGGAAATATCGCTTACGACGATAACAGTAATGTAGGGAAGCGGTATCGTCGTCAGGACGAAATTGGTACCCCGTACTGCATTGTGATTGACTTCGATACGCTGGGCGAAAATCCAGATCATCTAGATACCGTCACCGTCCGCCATCGCGACACGGGCGAGCAGACCCGCGTTGCTATCGTTGAACTCGCAACGTACCTCAAGTAGAGCAGTTGTATACGAGTAACAAAATGAAAAGCACCCCGCGAACCTAAAGTTCGCGGGGCGGCTTGTATGGGCAGGGAACTGTTATTCAGTCACTGCCTCAGTATTAATTAGTCTCCTTGACTGGTGTTTCTGTGGCAGCGATTTCCACAGCACTGTCGCTGAAAGCGGTAGTGCCACCGATGATGGCAACCGCGATGAGTGCGGCGATGAGGCCGTACTCGAGAGGGGCTGGCTCACCGAGCCAGTCGTGGATTTTTTTGAACACTGATTCCTCCATTTACTGGTCAGGACTATCCCAACCCATGATTATACAATAGCACATTTTATCATTAAAGTCAATTAACACGTGCTGTACACCTAAAAAGCCGGCGCGCATGCGCGCCGGCTTTTATGCTTCACCTACATGATTCGAGGCAGATTGATGACGGCTGCACACATGGCAGTGACAATCAGTATGCCTATCATCAGATGCTGCCACTGACCCCCGGGTACCGGTGTGTCGTCGTGTTCATGGTGGTCTTCGGCCATTGTTTCCTCCCTCGGCTTCCTCCACTTATAACAGTGCCTTTAGGGCGAGTATTTGTCAACGACACTTTGTCACGAATGCGTCGTGGTGGTACAGTACGAACTATGGAAAAAGTACCAAAGTACATCACCACAACGCTACCTTATGTTAACTCAGATCCTCACGTGGGCTTTGCACTTGAGGTGGTACAGGCAGATGTATTAGCGCGATACTACCGTCTCATGGGTCACGAAGTGTTTTTCAATACCGGTACCGACGAACACGGGCAAAAAATTGCACAAGTAGCAGATGCTGCTGGGCAGAGCCGACAAGCATACATCGACCACTACGCGAGTGAATTTGAGAAACTCAAAGACTCACTGAATCTCTCGTATGATAATTTTATCCGCACCTCAAGTGACGGACACAAAGTTGCAGCACAAGCTATTTGGCAGCGCTGTGCCGAGAAAGGCGATATCTACAAAAAGTCATTCAATGGCCTCTACTGTGTCGGAGACGAGATGTTCTTGCGTGATAGTGACCTCGTCGATGGTAAATGTCCTAACCATCCGAACATGGAACCCGTCATGCTAGAAGAAGAAAACTATTTCTTTCGTCTTTCAAAGTACCAAGACCAATTGATTGACTACCTCAGTGACGAGAAGCGAACGCTCCCAGACTGGCAGCGTCAGTGGGCGCTCGAGTTTGTGAAGGGTGGACTCGACGACCTCTCTATCTCACGACAGAAGAGTCGCATGGATTGGGGAGTACCGGTGCCTGGTGATGATGAACACGTCATGTACGTATGGTTTGATGCGCTCACAAACTACATCTCAACCCTAGGGTGGCCAAACGGTGATAATTTTGAGCAGTATTGGACTAAGGGAGAAACAATTCAGTTGGCTGGTAAAGACCAAGTTCGTTTCCAATCAATTATCTGGCAAGCCATGCTGATGTCAGCCGAGATTAAGCAAACCGACACCATCGTCTATCACGGCTTTCTCAACAGTGGGGGACAAAAAATGAGTAAGAGTCTCGGTAATGTGATTAGTCCATTTGCTATGGTTGAGCGCTATGGTACTGATGCCGCTCGGTATTTGCTACTGCGTCATGTGCACCCGTTTGATGACTCTGATATTACTTGGGAAAAAATGGATGAATGGTACACCGCTAACCTCGTGAATGGTCTCGGCAATCTTACTGCTCGAATTATGAAGATGTCGGAGACGTATCTTGATATAGAACATTTTGAGCCGATGGATATTAATGCGCTCGATGCCCCTGATATCGTTGCTAACATTCAAACGGCTATGGACCACATCTGGTCACTCATCCAGAGAGCAGATGAGTTGATTACGGAGACAGAACCATTCAAACTAATTAAAACTGAACCACAGATTGCCCGGGGCATTTTGACGAATTTAAGACTCCAGCTCCAACATATTGCTCGACTTCTCTTGCCCGCCATGCCAGAAACAAGTGCTATTATTCGCGCTGCGGTACGAGAGAACAAAAAACCAGACAACCTCTTTAAACGTCTGGAACAATAATATGAAATACCTACTCGTTCTTGGTGGAGGAAGTGCACGAAATGAAGCGTGGGGAAATGAATGTGTGGCTTCGTATAAAGAGCTCTATGATATGACGTTCTTCATTCACTATGACCACTGGGGTACCGAAGAAAAGAACGTGAATATCGAAGCAGAGCTCGAAAAAATCAAAGCTACCATTGAGGGTGCGGGTGAAGGAGAGTGGTACGTCTGCGCCAAATCTATTGGATCAATTCTAACCCTCATGGCCACTGCTCGCGGCACCATCACACCGCAGAAGTGTGTCTTTTTTGGGATGCCTTTTAGTGTAGTAGGCGAGAGCGTTCTTCATAACGATTTCTCAATCATTTCGTCATTTACCGTGCCAACTCTCGCCTACCACAACGACAGTGACCCAACTGCTTTGTATGATGTAACTAAGGAAGTTCTAACGACTCATGCCTCGAGTATTACGTTGCACACATTATCAGGTGATAATCACGATTACCTCGACTTCGCTTCGTACCGTCCAACCATAGAGTCGTTCCTTAGCTTAAGCTAACCAACAAACAGCTACAGCAACTATGAAATACATCGATACTCATGCACATTTAAATCTGTCGGCGTTTAACGATGATGTTGGTGAGGTGGTCGGACGGTGCGTAGAGAAAGACGTGACGGTCATTAACATTGGGACGAAAGAGACTACGAGTGCTCGAGCTGTTGAGTTGGCCGCTAAGTACGAGAACTGTTACGCCATTATTGGATTACATCCAATCCAAACCGCACCTGCTTTTCATGATGAAGAGGAATTGGGCGAGGGAAGTGAACCATTCAAGAGTCGAGGCGAGGCGTTCAATGCAGACTTTTACCGTGACCTTGTGAGCAAAGGAAAAGTGATTGGTGTTGGTGAGTGCGGGTTTGATTATTATCACACCACCGCGGGTAGCTATGCTGTTCAAGAAGAAGCCTTTATTGCACAAATTACACTCGCTAATGAACTAAATCTACCGCTGATGATTCATACGCGTGGTCCAAAGCCAGGGCAGGAAAGTCCGACTGGTCGAAGTGTATACGATGATGTACATGATGTTTTGAAACAATATGCAAAGGTACCATTTAACGTTCACTTTTATGCCGGCACGCTCGACGAAGCAAAGGCATTTTTTGATATTGGCGGCAGTATTTCCTTCACCGGTGTCATTACCTTCGCCAGTGTCTATGAAGCGTTAGTCCAAGACATCCCACTCGAGCTGATGTTTGCGGAAACGGATAGTCCATACGTTGCGCCCGTCCCGCACCGAGGCAAGCGAGCCGAACCATGGATGGTCGTGGAAGTGTACAAAAAAATTGCACAGGTAAAGAATATTCCACTTGAAACGGTCGTGGAAACAGTTCGGGAGAATGTACGTCGTCGGTACGATATATAAAAACGGCCCGCATGCGGGCCGTTGTGTTTGGGTTTAGACGCTATCTGCTTTAATGAGCTGGTGAGCTATACCAACCGCCAACTGTATCTCTGTCTCGATACCGTCACATTCGATTTCACTGATGTCGATTGGACTGCATCGTTGGTCTATAAACAACTGCTTATTCATTCTGCCACCGATTCCATCTGCAATGACGGTAATCGGTAAATCTGGAAAGGCTGTGCGAACACTGCAAAGGTGTCGGTACGTTATTGCTTGATTTTGAACAAACCAGAGTAGTACTACAGGCTGGTACTGGGTAATTTTTTCTCCGATTTTGTTTGACCAGTAGATGTGTACGCGTTCGTTTAGGACAAACCAATGTTGCAGGCAGCCAGCTCGACCACCAAAATTTACACAGAGCGCCGTTGCTTTTTTTTGATACGGAAGCAAGTTCATTTCGTCCTCCACCTCTTCTGTCAGTGAGCTTAGAATACTTGCTTAGTAAAGTCAAAAAAGAAAAGCCCGGACACATGTGTCCGGGCGTTATATTGTGCACAAAACGGCGAGTGGCCTTAGAGTGCGCCGACGAGCTTGTAGGCTGCCTGCATGTTGCTTTCGAGCAGAGCAGACAGCTCCTTCGGAGACATCCGCAGCAGCACGTCCACATATTGGAACTTCATGTTACGTTTGTACGAAAGTGACGTTGTCAGTTTCATCACCAGAATTGGCAAGTCAGGATACGCGCCCCGAATGCGTACGAGCTCGTGATAGTCAGTGTACGAAGAAAGGTAGAAGACGAGCGCATCTGGTTTTTCTTTCTCGATTTTTGCTACCATTTCGCTGGGCAGTCGGCATTCCTTCGTGACGAACGCTTCGAGAAACGCTTGAGCGTCACCGTGTACCATCCACGTTTGTACGCAGAGTACGGTGTGGTCGTGCAAAGCTTTCCGCATCGGTTGGGTCATTGTGTCCTCCGTTTTGTGGCCCAGAAAATAGCCTACGGTAAAGTGTGGCGGTTGTCAAAAAAGAAAACCCCTCACCACGATTGTGGTGAGGGGTGTATCCAGTAGCGAAGAACCCTGTCTATTGACTGGCTGCCTGACCGGCAACCACGTCAATGATAGCTTCTGCCACCTCTGGATTGCTCGCGAAGAGTGCACCATGTGGAAGCATGAAGTCTACTTTTCCCTTGCGATCTTTTCCGAGCGCAAAGGTAGTGAGCGATATGCCATTGAGATCAATCGCTACACCGCCAGCACCTTTCACAATGAGTGACATAGCAGCAGATTCGACAGCACTCGTGGGAGCAATTGCCGCAGCGTGGAGAATGCCAGAGGCAATCAAACCAGCACTGATGCCAAACGCACCCATGTCTTGCTGTGAGAAGCGACCATCGGCTTCGATGGCCGCTTTCACTGCCGCCAGTTTATAGCCGGCGTTAGGGAAGACGCAGATATTTGTCTTCCAGAGCGATGGAACCGATTGTGGCAGTGGTGTGGGTATGGTTGGGTATCGCATATTGAAGCGACCAGTCAGTACGCGAGTCTGCTGACCTTTTTGACCAACCCACATGACATCACGGAGCGGTTCGTAGATGATGGAGTATACGGGCGTGCCCGTCGCTCCGTCCATCTCCATCACTGTGACAATGACAGTCGCTGTGTTCATGCCGAGCGCAAAAGCGCCGGTACCGTCAATTGGGTCGACCAGCAGTATAGTCCGCCGGTCAACGTCACCGTTACCTTCTTCGCCGACGAAGCCAATGCCTTGGCGCCGAGCAAAGGAAGCGAACCGAGCATTGATTTCTTGATCGAGTACCGTAATCGGTGTCCCGTCAGCTTTAGTAGTTTCGCCGAGGTTATTGATTGCAGTTTCCCACATCGCAGCATTCGCGTCGCGGATCAGCTGACCAGCCCCAAGTACGATACCTTTCAGCCCTTGAAGATCAATCGTAAGTTTGGTTTTCATCAAAGAACTCCTTCCGTCCTTGTTACAGGTTGCAAAACCGTACTACAAATATTCTTATTTGTCACCTGCTTTGAATATTCAGTCTGCTACACTAGTGCTTTATGAGTCTTACGCTTAACTGGCCATCACAGCTCGACACGTTGATTGTTGACTGTATTAAAGAGGGACGAATCTCCGGTCTCGGCGAGATGCTCCCGAGTCAACACCTCGAATCTGGTCTCGCACACATTTTTTTCTTTGGTGATATTGTCTACAAACTCTACAAAACCCACGATGATAAGGATCACTTCATTAAAGGGGTGCTCGCACCAACCACACGTCGAACAGAGTACCTTGAACACGACTACGCCATGAACCAACACTTCGGTCAGGGTGTGTACCGAGAGCGCTACTCGGTGCAGTATAAGGAAGGAGTGGCGCTTGTAACTCCGTATGATAGTCATTTCCCGCACGTGCTGTATGAAATGCAACGTCTCGACTTCACACAGAACCTCCACGAACGATTGCTACAAGGTGCGGTCAGCGATAGTGAGCTGTATCGGGTAGGGTACGAAACGGCCCGTCTCCAACATGAGACAACTGTGGTGATTCCAAGTGACGTCACTTGGTTTGATCAAGCGACCAGACGGGTGCAATTTCTGCGGCAGTTTATCGATTGGTTACCTGAAGATATCAAACTGTCATTTGACGTTGAGGCGAGTTTTGCTGCACTCAATCGACATCTCGCAACTCATGAAGCGGAGTACCGCACTATTAGTGGTATACAACTGGTGCCGGATTTAGATAACCACGACGAGAACATATTTTTTGGTGAAGAAACTATACATATTATTGACGTTGTTCCACCGATGGATTGTTGGTGGTATGGTGTACCTGAGAGTAACCTCACCGCTGTCATGGTGAATGTCGAGACACTCCTCGGAGAAGCAGCTGCACAGCAGGTACGGGCTGGGTATGATGCATCAGAGCACACCAAAGCTGTCGCCGACAATGTATTTGAGTTTACGCGGGCTTTCAGTTATCTAATTTCGGTTGCTCACTTTGGTTCAGTACCAGAAAAACGTGAGGTCGCCCTCGCGTATGCGGCGCGCTGCGCGGATTTACCGATGCGACTTTAGTCAAAAATGGTCAGGAGGTACTTATCGATTTCTCGCTGTTCCCAGTCGTAGAAGTGGGCGTTGGCGCGATCGAGATCACGAGCCAAGTCTTCACCGACAAAACGCCAGTGCCACGGTTCAAATATATAAAACTGGTTACCTTCTGGGTATGAGAGAACAAAGCCGAAGCGGTGGGCGTTATCAAGCATCCACTGGTAAGCTCCGGTCTCTGCAAATGATGTATAGGTTCCACCAACAGCGGGGGTAGTGACATCAACCGCAGTACCGAGCTGGTGCTCTGAGTAGCCTTGGTCGGCCGAGAAGGCATTCGCACCGCTGCCGTAGACTTGGGTAAACTGACCTTTCAGTTCGGTCTGTGTTTCAAACGAGCGGTAGGCCGATACAATCTTGAGGTCGTGACCAGCTCTGTCGGCAGCATCAACCATCTCTTCGAGTCGTTCAATGGCGTTGGCGTGGAAGTACTGATCGCCTTTACCAGTTAGTATGAACTTCGAATCAATTTGCCGTAGTCGTTCGGGGATGTAGTTTTCGTTGAGAAAGTACACCCTTGAGTACTTCTGCAGTAATTCCTCGTCGGTTTTTGAAAGCTTATCAAGATCACCAATCGTGCCCGCGAGATTGCGGAGTTGGTCTTCGAATTCTTCATTACGATTTCGTTCATCACGGTAGTCGTCAGCGAGGTTTTCCAACTCGTCTCTGAGAGAGAGCAGTTCGGTCTCAAGGGAGGCGATTGTCGACGACGCGACCGCTAGCTGCTGGTTGGCACCGTTTGACTCAGTTAAAAAGAATTGCCGTTCTTCTAAGAGCATAGATACCTTCTCCGCCTGAGTGACGCTGAGGTACCCAAGCCCGCCAAGACCAACGACAGCCATACCAAGGAGTGTGTAGAGGATGTACGGGGGACGGCGCTGCTGCATATATCAACGTATAGTATCACATCACGAACCCTTGAATGGTGACAAAATACGTGGTAAGGTTGCGCCGTTATCAAGTAAGTTTTTTGCACATGCAAGAATCACAAATGCCAGCAGCCGAGGCAATCGAGCAATCACGCTACGAATTTGCCTTCCACGTTCTTCCAACGGTTGCTGAAGGGGAAGTACCAGCAGTGTTTGCTGCTATCAAATCTATTATTACTGAGCACGGAGGTACCTTAGGTGATGAAGAAGCGCCAGCGCGTTTCGACCTTGCTTACGATATCGTGAAGTACCTTGAAGGTCGTAACCGAACATTTTCAAGTGCATACTTTGGATGGGTACGGTTCACGGCTACTCCAGCAGCCCTTCCGGTCATCAACGAAGAGCTTGGACGAGTGAAGCACCTGTTGCGTCATCTCACCATCAAGCTCACCAAGATG
>Ga0163144_10009575_pt1 | contig 20789 bp, 22 predicted proteins | sample OliLak19BULKMAT1_FD_123175 | JGI IMG/M metagenome (GOLD analysis project Ga0163144, IMG submission 123175) | Freshwater microbial mat bacterial communities from Lake Vanda, McMurdo Dry Valleys, Antarctica - Oligotrophic Lake LV.19.BULKMAT1 | ecosystem: Environmental > Aquatic > Freshwater >... | reverse complement strand
GAAGGAATACCAGACCCGCCTCAAATCACTGACCGGCGGTCAGGGTAGCTATTCGATAGAGCTTTCGCACTATGAGCAGGCACCCTTTGGCACGCAGATTGAAATGATGAAACTGCACAATCTGCATGCGGTAGTAGACGAAGACTGACGTCTCAAGTGAGTCGCGCTGGTTCGTGGGAAGCAGATGACGTGATAGAGCGCAGCGGAGGTAAAGTTAGGGAACTACATACTTAACTAGCCAGACTTCAATTTAAGTTTGAAATTTGCCTTCAAGGTATCATCTAGCTTCTATGAAAGATATTGAGCGCCAAAAGCTTATTGAAGCAATAGTGTTTTTTACACAAAGCACCAAATGGTGCGGCTCCATTAAGCTTTTTAAGCTACTTTTCTTCCTCGACATGCTGAACTTCCGTGAAACCGGACGCTCGGTGACGGGCTTGCAATACACGGCATGGCCAATGGGGCCTGTGCCCATATCGCTATTTGAGGAGCTTAAAGCACCTAAGCCGGATTTGGCCGAGAAAGTGACGGTTGTCCATCCGGCACAAAGTGATACAGAGGCCGAATCAAAACGAACTAAGATCACCCCGAGGGCGAGTTGGGTTGACCATTATCTAACTGTTCGCGAAAAGAGAATCGCACAGGAACTAGCGGATATTTTCTTAGAGGCAACGGCCGACGATATGTCGCAGGTTTCTCACGCTAGGGGCGGCCCGTGGGAAAAAGCCAAGAATAGATCGCCCGGTAAATGGAAAGGGGTTATTGATTACTTTGATTCTCTGAATCCGACCCTACAGATGGGTACCGGCCACGCAAAGAATCGTGAGGAGTTGAGGCAGCGAGCATCAGAGTTTGAAGAATCAAAGCGATTCTTTGAATGAAGCGCGGGGATGTCTTGTACTGGCCGGACTTCAAGTACGCGGACGGGGGAAAACCGACGCCGAAGTTGATTGTCATTGCTGGAGTTGATAAATATCAAGACGCGCTTTTATATCGAACAACCAGCCAAAGTGGTGGCTATCGTCCAGACCCAGAGGGATGTCATTCAGACGACGGTGTGTATCGGTTTAGAGACAATCTTAAGCCGTTTGATATGCCCACATGGGTGCAGTTTGAAAAACCAACTACCCTAAGTGTCGCTGATATTAAGGCCAAGGGAATAAAAGTGCATTTTTCACTTTCTGGCGTGCAAATGCAGGCGATTATCAACTGCCTCAAGCGCTCGCAAGAATTTGCAAAGTGGTTAGTGGATTACGGAGTGTAGATCGCTAACTTGGCTTCTTCTTGGGGCCAGCAAGTTGCTTTGACTGATACATGCTCGCAATTTTTATAGCCTCTGCCTTACCGCCAGGCAACACGCTCGCCTTCGTTAGTAAGTAGGTTGGAAATTTCGTTAGCAGGTATTCAGTCTTAAACCATCGCCGGAACTCTGGGAGCGCCGCGTCTGGGTAGGCATTGGCATCTTGCGGATTGCTAGTAGCCTGCGAATAATACGACGGGTAATTGTGCGCGTAAGGAACACGGTCCCCAAAATCATTAGCCAAATCGTCAGCCTTCCAGTGTCTCGCCCAATGCTGGCCAACGCTGATATCTGGAACAGTTTTTTCGTTCACGGTTAGACCAGCAGTAATCAAATCAACGACCATGCCGGGGATCTCATGAAAAACGGAAAAATATCCTGTTGGGACCGCGTCTTTGAGAAGTGACACGCGGTCGTGGAAAAACTTCCAACTGTCGCTGGGCGTGTAATCGAGCGCTTCATAAATGAATTTGCGAAGACCGTATGCAGCGAAACGCCGATAATTTTCGAGAGCCGTGGCTGCTTCACCTTGTTTAGACTCAAACGCGTAGTATTCCAAGAACGCCATGCAGACCACATCTGGATATGCGTAGTGCACGCTTCCATTCTGAACAGTCTCGATGTGAAGCTTGGACTCGTTAAAACCTTTCGAGAAAAGATACTCCTTGAGAAAAGATATCCGGTCTTTCCCTAAAATCTCATCCGCATAGTGTTCCTCCCACTCTTTCGTGATTTGCTGGATTACAGCGCGAGTGATGCCAGTTATTCGAGATAGTCCGCGCTGCGTCAGATACGGTATGCCATTCTCGAGCACGCCCATTTCAATGCCATTTACATCCTTCTGAACCTCAATTCCAAGGTCGAGCGGCATCTGTTTAGAGGCGGCTATCTGTGGCGCTGATTTTTCGGCTAAGTGATTGTTTTTAAATAATTTATGGGCGGCTGTCTTAACCATTTTTTTCACCACCTTATCGAAATCTGCATCAATGGGTTCTATTACCTTGTCCGTCTTCTTAGCCACGGATTCACTCCCTATATGAAAGGTGACGATTCGACATGCGGACCCAAGTCGCGTCAATAAACTGCATTGTGCAAAGGTGTGCGGTGTTATGGCGATTTGCGAACTCGTTGATATAGCGGTGCAGGCGCTTGGCGCTCATGTAGTGATAGACGCCATAGTGACCACGCTTGAGCAGCGCCCAGAAACTTTCAATTCCATTTATGTGCGCTTGTTTACGAACGTACTCACCCGCTGAATGATTTACGGCAGTGTGGTTATATGCCGTCATTCCGCTGTAGCTTTTGTGCGTGTCGGTGTAGATCGTTGCGCCACCAAGCGGCGTTTTGATTGATGAAGCCTTGCAACGTGGGTTTAGTGGTGTCTTGGACGTGTTTGGCAACGATGGTCCCGCCGCGCTGACGCATTCCAACAACGATAGATTTTCCAACCGTGCCGCGTCCCGTCATTGATCGTTTGTTAGCGTGTTTGTTGGCTTCTTTGCCGCCAATGAAAGTTTCATCAACTTCCAATTCACCATTGAGCGGACCACTGCCGGGCGGCATTTCGCCGACACCCTTAGTAAGCCAAGCTTCACAAATGCGTTGAGCAAGGAACCAAGCCGATTTTTGTGTGATGCCCAACTCTTTAGCCATCTGCGTAGACGGAATGCCTTTACGTGCGGTTGTCATCATGTAAATTGCCATAAGCCACTTGCGAAGGGGTAAGCGCGATTCCTCAAGAACTGTCCCAGTGCGCACGCTGAAATGCTTGCGGCAATCTTTGCAACGATAGGGCATGGGCTTGTGATTCTTCACTTCGGCAACGTTGGAGCTACCGCAATGAGGACAGAACTTGCCGTGTGTGCTCCAACGCCCTGTTTCAAAGTAAATGCGTGCAGATTCTTCGTCTGGAAATTTTGAGAAGAACTGAAACAAATTGATGATTTCTGGCTTATCTATTTGGAACCCCTTGGATAACTAGGTTCCATTATCCGGATTATTCGTGGCTAGTCAAGTTTTATTTGGATAGTTAAGTATATAGCTCCCTAAAATTACAATATGGAAAGCCAAACTCATTATCTGGCGAGGCTCCGCGATGTATTTTGTCTGGAGACGCCCGCCAAATGGCGTTCTAACAGAATTTACGCGGCCAGCCGATTGCCCGTTCGCCGGTTCTCATACGCTTTCAGATGCGTGTACGCCACAGAAAGCATGGTGTCGTCGATCCCGAACTCTCTTGCCTTGCCAAGCATGAAACCGACCACGTGATCGGCCTCCACCGGGCCGCCACCTTCAAGGTCGCGCAACATCGAAGCGGTGAGTGGTGAACCGGTCGAGTTCATGACCTTTTCATAGCGCTCAAGTATCGCCGCGCGCGGCGGATAGCCGCTTTTCGCAGCGACCGCCACGCAGGAATCGAGATGGCGTTTCATCAATGCGCGTCCGTCAGCGGTTGCCAGGATTTCTCCTACCGAGGCGCGCATCAGGCAGGTCATCCCCGCCAGCGTGGAAAGGAACGCGACCTTTTCCCACATATCCAGCATGGTGTTGTCGGAGACTTTCCAGTCGACGATGGTTTTTGCAAACGCCTCACCTAATGCATCCGCCAGCGCCTGTTGCGGCGGCTCGCGTGCGCCCCAGTTGATGGCGTGAGCATCGATCAGCGACTTGACCACGCCATCCTTGGTGAGGGTGGCGGCGATCTGGCAGGTGCCGCCCATCACGCGTGATTTACCAAAAGCAACATCGAGCGTATCAATGTGCGAGATGCCGTTGAGCAATGGCACCACGCAAGTGCCGGCATGCATGGCCGGGCGTATTGCTTCAATGCTAGATTGCAGGTCATATGCTTTGCAGGAGAGAAGGACGATGTCGTAGTCAGCAGAAACGTCGGTTGCCAGGACCGTTTTCACCTGCAGTGTCACGCTGTCTTTGGGACTTTCGATCTGCAAACCGTGCCGCGCGATTTGTTGCGCGCGCTTCTCACGAACCAGAAACGTTACATCGGCGCCACCCTGATGCAGCCGTCCACCGAAATAGCCGCCGGTACCACCGGCGCCGAGTACGAGTATCTTCATTAAAGCTTTCCTGTTGTTGAAGGTTCAGGCTGCGTTTTGACTTTTTCGCCCAGGAATTTTTCTGCAGCCTCGAGAATGCGGTCGCGATTGAACACAATATCCTCGCGTGCAGGCGAAATTTCCAGGTCTGGCGCAATACCGGTTCCCTCGATGCGTTTGCCTTTGGGGGTAATGAAACCGAGTTCGCTATAGGCAAGTTGACCGCCGCCGGGCAGCTCGGCATAACCCAAATAGCCCAACAGACACCCGCAGCTGCGCTGACCGATAACGGTTGCGCGACCGAGATCCTGCAACGTGCCGGCAAAAATCTCCGAGGCTGACGCACTATTTTCGTTGGTGAGGATCACCAGCGGCTTAGTATAGGCGGTGGCCTTTTTGCCCTTGAGTTCCGGCTCCATCTTCATCGTGGGAATAAATGCGATCGTTATCGGCTTGCCGGTTCGCGTGAGCAGCCGCGTCCCCTTCACTGTTTCGCTAAGAAATTTAGTGATGAGCGTATTGGACATGCCCAACGAGCCACCGCCGTTGTTGCGCAGATCCACGATCATGCCCGGCGTGTCCTTCATTGTAGTGATCGCCTGCAGAATGCCGCTTTCCATGCTGCCGACGAAATTAGAAAAGCGGATATAGGCTAAGCCGGAAGGCAATACACGATGGGTGAGCTCGGTTGGTGCGCGAAATTTTCGGCGTTTCATGGTGGCGGCAATTTCGCTACCGTCCATGCGCGTGAAAGTCATGGCGATTGCCGTGTCCGGGTCGCCTGCGACGATCTTCCGTACTGCGCCACGGGTTCGTGCCCAAGGTGTTGAAGAATCTCGTACTTCCGTCATCAGCCGCCGGTGGAGCGCCAGCGCAGGTTCACCATCGATGGTTTTGATGGCCATGCCGGGGCGGACACCCGCCCACCACGGGTCGGATTCGCCATGCACGCTGGTGACGATAAGTTCGCCTTTGATTTCCAGGAAACCGAGACCCAGCGAATGCGACTCCTGATTGCGCTGTTGCGCCACCTGCTTAGGCCCCTGCACGCGCGTGTGGGAATCCTTCAACTCACCGGTCATCTTGTCGAGCAGTTCCCAGTAACGGTCATCGCTGGGCGCGTCCATGATCTGCGTCTCGTACGCAGCCCGCACCGCAAGCCAGTTCACGCCGTTCATTTTGGCGTCGTAATACTTCTCGTTGACGGTATTCCAGACCTCGTCGAATGCGTCGCGCTTCCAGGCTTTTGAATTGACATCGGGAACCGGGACATTGGGCGCGGCGTCGGTTGCACGCGTCCTGCCAATGATGTTGTGCGGGTCGAGGACCGCGCAGGCGTTGAGCATTGTCAGAAGTAACAGAAAGAATGGGATTCGCATGAAGGCTTTTTGGACAGCGGTGAAATCTCGGGAGGCATAGTTTATCGCGTCATTGCGTCGCACTCCGGCGCGCGCCGCTAACAATGGCGAGGGGATGATTGTCCTATTGCGTATAAAATGCGACGCACTTAGACGCAATCGTCAGGGACACCTATGAATGATGCTTTCTACCGGCATATCGACAACACGTTGCAACAGATTCGCGATGACGGATTTTTCAAGCGCGAGCGGTTGATCGCGACGCCGCAGCAAACAACGCTGTGCCTGGAATCAGGTGCGGAAGTAATCAATTTCTGCGCCAATAATTACCTCGGTCTTGCAGACGACCCACGCCTGATTGCCGCAGCCAAGCGCGGCCTCGATGAGTATGGTTTTGGCATGGCATCGGTGCGGTTCATCTGCGGCACGCAGACCAGTCATCGCAACCTCGAAGCAGCGATTTCCCGCTTTCTCGGCACCCAGGACACTATCCTCTACGGGTCGTGCTTCGACGCCAATGGTGGGCTGTTCGAAACATTGCTCGGTGAAGAAGATGCGGTCATCAGCGATGAGCTAAACCATGCCAGCATCATCGATGGCGTGCGCTTGTGCAAGGCAAAACGGTTCCGCTATCGCAATAACGACATGGCCGATCTGGAAGCACAATTGCAGGCGGCTGATGCGACAGGTGCCCGCCACAAAATGATCGCGACCGATGGCGTGTTTTCGATGGATGGCACCATTGCCAATCTGGCGGGCATTTGCGCGTTGGCCGAAAAATACAGCGCGCTGGTGATGGTCGATGATTCGCACGCCGTTGGTTTTATGGGCGAGAAAGGGCGGGGCACGCCGGAATATTGCGGGGTGGCAGAACGCATCGATATCTACACCGGCACGCTAGGCAAGGCGCTGGGCGGTGCTTCTGGCGGATACATCGCCGCCCGGCAGCAGGTCGTGGACCTGTTGCGGCAGCGCTCAAGGCCCTACCTGTTTTCCAATTCACTCGCGCCGACGATTGTTACCGCTTCGCTGGCCGTGCTGTCGTTGCTGGATTCGGCAGAGGGCGCAGCACTACGGCAAAGGGTGAATGCCAACGGCGCGCATTTCCGTCGCGAAATGGAAGCTCTTGGTTTCAATCTGGTCCCCGGTGTGCATCCCATTGTTCCCGTCATGCTGGGCGACGCGGCGCTGGCGACACGCATGGCCGAGGGCTTGCTGGAGGAGGGAATCTACGTGATCGGGTTCAGTTTTCCGGTTGTGCCCAAAGGCAAGGCGCGCATCCGCACACAGCTGTCGGCGGCGCATACGCCGGCGCAGATTGAGCGTGCGGTAGCGGCGTTTGCCAAGGTCGGCCGCAAGCTGGGTGCGATAAATTAGTATGACGAAGGGACAACCATCATGAAAGCACTAGCCAAACTCGAACGCGCTCCCGGACTGACGATGACCGACGTCAAAAAGCCCGAGGTCGGGCATAACGACGTGATGATCAAGATAAAGAAGACGGCCATTTGCGGCACCGATATCCATATCTGGAAATGGGACGAGTGGGCGCAGAAAACTATTCCGGTGCCGATGCATGTTGGCCATGAGTACGTCGGGCACATTGTCGAGATGGGGCAGGAAGTGCGCGGATTCGAAATTGGCGACCGCGTATCAGGTGAGGGACACATTACCTGTGGACATTGCCGCAATTGCCGTGCTGGTCGGCGCCATCTTTGCCGCAATACGGTCGGTGTCGGTGTCAATCGCGAGGGATCGTTCGCCGAGTTTCTGGTGATCCCGGCATTCAACGCCTTCAAGATTCCTGACAGCATCAGCGACGATCTGGCGGCAATTTTTGACCCTTACGGCAACGCCACGCATACAGCACTGTCGTTCAATCTGGTTGGCGAAGATGTACTCATTACCGGGGCAGGGCCGATCGGCATCATGGCCGTGGCCATTGCGCGGCATGTCGGCGCACGACACATCGTGATCACGGATGTAAATGACTATCGACTCGGCTTGGCCATCAAAATGGGGGCGACCCGCGCCGTAAACGTGTCGCAGACGCCGTTGCAGGAAGTGATGAAAGAGCTTGGCATGGTCGAGGGCTTCGACGTTGGCATGGAAATGTCCGGTGTGCCCTCGGCCTTCCAGAGCTTGCTGGCAAGCATGAATCATGGCGGCAAGGTCGCCTTGCTGGGGATTCCGCCTTCAAACACCACCATCGACTGGAATGAAGTGATTTTCAAAGGCCTTGAAATCAAGGGTGTTTACGGCCGGGAGATGTTTGAGACCTGGTACAAGATGGTCGCCATGTTGCAAAGCGGGCTGGACCTTTCGCCGATTCTGACGCATCAGTTTGATGTGGCCGATTTTGAGAAGGGATTTGCGGCAATGCTCTCGGGGCAGTCGGGGAAGGTCATTCTGAACTGGGATTAGTTGGAAAGTTAAACTCAAGCATTGGCGGGCCTCACGGATGCAAAATGCTTGAAGATGCCCGCCAATCAAGGAGTTTCTGTTTTTCGCATCACCGGAGGTGCGCTTCAGCTAGTACTTCGTGAGAAAATAGCCGTTATGAGCAAAGACGCCTTACCTGACAAAAATGCAGCGGCACCTGGCGAGATCGCGCACATCGCGTTCTACAAGTTCGTTTCGCTGGAAGACCCGGAAAGCGTGGTCGTGCATTTGCAGGCGCTGACTGAAAATCTGCTGGGCAGTATTCTGGTTGCCAGCGAGGGCATTAACGGCATGCTGGCCGGATCACCCACCGAATTGGACGCTTTTCAGGACGCGTTGATTGGCGACGCTTTTTTTGCCGATAAATTTGCGGGTATCGCTTTCAAGCGCAGCGCCTGCACCACCGCGCCGTTCGGCAAAATGAAGGTCTACCGGAAGCCCGAGATCGTCCCGCTGGGGATCACCGGTGTCGATGGTACCCAGACGGGTATTAGCGTTAGCCCGGCAGAATGGCGCAAGCTGATTACAGAAGATGACGTTGTGCTTCTGGATAATCGCAACAGTTTTGAACACCGCCTCGGTCGCTTCAAGAGCGCCATCGATCCGCACGTGACAAATTTTCGCGATTTCCCAAAGTATGTTGAAGCGCACGTGCCGCAGTGGAAGGCTGAGGGAAAACGGGTGGCGATGTATTGCACGGGCGGCATTCGCTGTGAAAAAACCAGCGCCTGGATGAAGGAGTTGGATATCCCCGTCATCCAGCTAGATGGTGGAATCCTCAACTATTTTCTGCAAATGCCCGACGCGGAAAAAGACTGGGAAGGCGAGTGTTTTGTGTTTGATAACCGCATCGCGCTGGACACCAAGCTTCAGGAAACCGGCACTACGCTGGAAGATGTCTATGACGGTGAGCCCGATGGTGAATGGCGCTTGCGCCGGGCTAAAGAGCTCGATGCGTCCAGCTAGTCTGGCAATGTTGCCGACCCGCAACGGTGTCGGGCCGAGCCGTATTTCCCTGCCTGATCGTCCTACCGGCGCTTGGCCGCAGGTGATCGATTTCTTGTCGCACCGATTTCCGCTGGTGTCACGTGGCGAAATTGCGGCGCGCATGCAGCGCGGGGACGTCGTGGATGAGCTGGGTGCGTTCATCGCGCCGGAGCGGCCTTACCAGCCGACTCTCAAGCTGTTCTACTACCGCGATATTCCGGGTGAGGCGCGTATTCCTTTCGATGAGGCGGTGTTGTTCGAGGATGAGTTTCTTTTGGTCGTCGATAAACCGCATTTTCTGCCGGTCACTCCCGGTGGACGCTATCTGCAGGAGACCCTTCTGGTGCGGCTGAAACGCAAACTCGGCGTCGATACGCTGGCACCCATGCATCGCATTGACCGCGAAACTGCCGGACTGGTGTTGTTCACCAAGCAACCGGACCTACGCGGCATCTATCAGAATTTGTTTTCGCAGAAGGTGGTCACGAAACGCTATCAGGCGGTTGCCGGATTTCGCGCGGACCTTACATTCCCGATGACGCACCGCAGCCGGCTGGTTGAGGCTGACCACTTCATGCGCATGCGCGAAGGTGAGGGTGAGCCAAACGCGGAAACGGCCATCGAATTGCTGAATGCAAACAACGGGCTTGCGCACTACCTCTTGCTGCCTTTGACGGGCAAAAAGCATCAGCTACGCGTGCACATGGCAGCCCTGGGCATTCCGATCCTGAACGACCAGATCTATCCGCAACACTTGAGCAAGGAAGAGATCGAGGGCGACGACTACAGCAAGCCCTTGCAACTCCTTGCTGAACACATCAGTTTTATTGATCCGGTTACCGGGCAGGCGCGAACTTTCGACAGCCAACGAAGCTTGGACGCGCTGTAAGATTTTCGTCTATCGCACTGCACAACAATCACTATTCAAAAGTCTGATAAAACAACGTAAAACCACGTATGCCCCTCGTTGCGGGATGACTGCCGGCGCAACCCGTGTGGTTGTTCCCCCGCAATTGCGGGGTTAGGATGGGGTCGATGGGCAAATGTAATAGCGACTTTCGAAACGGCACACCCCCATCCCAGCCCAGCGCAATTGATGTCATCGCTGTCAAATAGCTGTTTATCGGACGCCCAAACAAGTGAAATTACAATTTGACCTCTGCGTTGAAGAAATGAGCCGCCGCCTGCGCAGCATGTTTATCGCGATCCTCCTCGGCGTTGGCGCGCTGGCACCGATGACTGCGTTGGCAAGCGAAGCCGAATTGTGGACGCGGCTACAGCAAGGCGACCTCGTCTTGTTGCTGCGGCACACCGAAACGGTCGCCGGTGTCGGTGACCCGCCCGGCTTCAAGCTCGACGACTGCGCCACCCAACGCAACCTCAGCGCCGCCGGTCGGTCGCAAGCGCGGGCTTGGAGCGAGGCAATACGCAAGCACACCGTGCCCATTGGCGGCGTATTTTCGTCGCAATGGTGCCGCACAGTCGAAACCGCCAAACTCGCCTTCGGGACAGCCGATACCTGGCCCGCCCTGAATTCGCATTTCGACAATCCACAGACGGCGTCGCTACAAGCGGCTGCCGTGCGCGGCGGCATTCCGGCACGGATGCATGCGGGCAAAAACTTGGTGCTCGTTACACACCAAGTCAATATCTTCGCGCTCACGGGCAGGACGCCGACGATGGGCGAAGCGGTGTTGGCGACTGTCGAGCGGGCAAAGTCTTCCGGCGAGCCGGTGTCTCTCCGTGCCATCGGTATGTTGAAACTGCCCTATTGAACGACTCACTTGATCTTGTACGCCGCCAATTCCTCGCGCACCACATGGCGAACCTGATTCACCATATGCTCACCGGCCATAGTTTTGCGCAGCGCGTCGTTGATCAGCGTTTGATAACCACGCTGACCCGCCATCGTTTTGAAATATTCGATCACCACCGCATCAAGCATGATACTGATGCGTTTCTTGCCGAGCGAATCCAGATGCGCACGCGCGGCAACCTGCCATTCGGCCTTGGTGACTTTTTTGCCCGCGATAAGGTGCTCACCCTTGTCGAAGAAGGCTTTCGTCAAGCGCGGCGCGTCGTCAGATGGAAGCAATGTAGTTGAAGAAGATTTTCGTTTCATGTTTGTCAGCCCTCCTCATTGAGATGATTCGGATCGTGTCGTCGGACTCGACATGCACGACCATCACAGTCACGTTTTCGAGCAGCCCAATTGCAATCATGCGCTGTTCACCGTAGCCGTATCGGTCATCTTCGCGACGAAAAACTTCACCCGCAAACACCCAAGCAACATCTGCAAAATCATAGCCATGCTTTGCAAGATTAGATTTGCGTTTGGTTTCCTCCCAGATGAACCGCATAAATCATTATATGCATATTATCGTATGCATATGAATACTTGAGCAGAGGAAAGTAAAATTGTTTCTGGGCGGGCACTGTAGAGTGAAAGTGCCTGGAGATACGCTTATTTGCTAGGGTTTCGCCAGAAAATCGAGCCGGGCCGCTTTTAATTGCCCTCGAACTGTCCCCGATTATTGTCGACCGCGATCCTACTGGCTGCCTTCAAGGAACTTTTTCAATCTTTGGTCTATGAACTGATTAGGGCGCCATCCTTTCAACAGCTTATCAACCACTAGCGCGTCAATCGCCTCGACAACAATCCCGCTTCCTCCAAGTATTTCAGTCAGCTTCGAGGCGCTAGTAAAGGTGACCCACCTTACTGCCTTGACTGGCAGCTTTTCTGCCCAGGTATCTTTGGTCACATCGGCAACATAGGCTGAAATTAGCGAAACATCCGGATCCTTTTGCGCTAACCATTTCTTGAAGAGTCTCGACTTTTCAATGATCGGAACGAATTCTTCAAGGGACTTCTCACCAGAGTTGATCGCCTCGCTGATCGCGTATGTATCGTTCAGTATGTGGTGCTGAAAATCATGTATCTCTGCAACACGCGCCTCCATTGCTCTAAGCGAGTGAAGCGCAAGTTGCTCAAGAATCGGGGAACCAAAAGCGGTCTTTGCAATATCAGCATTTGTGTTGGCGGCATAGTGCATGTCCACATAGGCGTCCAAAGCGTAGCCTAAGAAGTGTGCGATGTTTAGGCCTTCGAACCGATCACTCGGCCCATACGCGCGGCGGAGCGCATCCGTCACGTCGTCGAAATCGACCGATGTACTAATTTGAAGAGCCCTTGCAAGCTCCCAAGAAGTCAACCGGATGTCTGCATGAAAATGGGGATCATCGGGTAACACGTTTTTCAACCAATGCACCAAAAGTGATCGAAGCATTCCGCTCTCCCATAGTTGCTTACGAGCGGCAACTAGGTCGATGGTTGGCAAGCGGCTGTTTTGGACGAATCGACTTGCAATCCATTTATTTGCCCTTGAAGCATCGTCTACGCTCTCCGTCACCACGCGAGACAATGGGATTGATTTCTTCGTCTCTTGGTCAACTTTGCTGAAAAATGCAAAGTCGTGACGCTCGGTACCCGATCCTAGATCTTGTGTAAGAATCGCCGTCGATGCGGGGTGCAGCAAAAACCTTAGCGCTCCAATCCGAAACAATTGCTCAAGCCCGTTTGCCGTGGCTGCACGGATCAAGCTATTCAGATCGCCTTCCGAGCCAAGCACATTCACGGTCTCGTAATAGAGTAAACACTCCGCAAGAAATCCAATGTCGATTTCTCCGGTCTTTCCGTCCGCCCGTACGTTGATTCGAGAGAGCATGCTTGTATTTGCCAATCCGCCTCCTCGGAACCCATGCTAGTGCGCCTCTTCCCAGTTAACCCCCAACCCGGGCTCCGCCACTTTCCGCACATCGGGCCTCGCCACATTCGAGATAAGCCCAGCCACATTCAACTCTAGGCCCATCTATTCTCTAAGCCGCAATCAACACATCCGCAGAAACTCCAAACTCACTGTGAAGTTTACGAATCATGGCAAGCGAAAGCGGTCTTGTTCGGTTGAGCACTTCATAGGCGCGGTTGGTGCGGCCAAACACGGACACCAAGTACTGCACGGTCAGCCCGCGATGATCCATCATAAATTTGATCGCTTCGACGGGATCTAGTGGCGACATCGGGTGGTGCTTCGCCTCGTAGGCTTGGATGAGCGTAACCAGAATATCCAATCGGTCACCATCGGCGCTCCCCGCCATGGCATCCATCAGACCTTGAACGATTTTTAGCGCGGCTTCATAGTCACGTTTAGTTCGAATGGGCTTGATGTTGATATTGAATTCCTCAAATCGTTTGTGCATCAATTGCATCGTACCGTTTGTGCGTGTCAATGAACCGAATGTAGACGACGCGATACGGAAAATTGATCCCGTGTTTACTTCTTCGCAGCGATGTACTCGTTAATTACCCGTTCAAGCACCGTGAGCGGCATTGAGCCGTTCATGAGAACCTGCTCGTGGAATTCACGCAAATCAAACTTTGCACCAAGCGCTTTTTTAGCACGCTCGCGCAGCTCTAGAATCTTGAGCATGCCGACTTTGTACGACAGAGCCTGCCCCGGTAGCACGAAGTAGCGCTCGATCTCAGTGACCACTTCGGCTTCCGGCATGCCGGTGTTGGCCATCATGTAGTCGATCGCCTGTTCGCGCGTCCAGCGTTTGGCGTGAATACCGGTATCAACGACCAAGCGCACGGCGCGAAACATTTCATCGCGCAGACGTCCGAGATTGTCGAGCGGCTGTTTCTGGTAACCAGCCTCCCAGGCGAGCTGCTCTGCATACAGTGCCCAGCCTTCGCCATACGCGGTGAACGGCAACACGGTGCGAAAAATCGGCAGGCCTTTCAACTCCTGCGCGATTGAAATTTGCATGTGGTGGCCGGGCACCGCTTCGTGATACGCCAGCGTGCGCATGCTGAATTTTGGTTGCTCGGTCAGGTCGCGCAGATTGGCAAAGAAAATGCCAGGACGTGAGCCGTCAAGCGCGGGTGGGTTGTAGTACGCGCCGGGTGCGGACTTCTCGGTAAACGCAGGAACGCGCCGCACTTCGACCTTTGCTTTGGGCTTAGTGATAAAGAACGGGTCGAGCCCTTTGGTAATCTCGTCGATGATCGCCTGGTATTCCTTGAGTATTTGCGCGCGCCCTTCATCCGTATCGGGATAGAGCTGGGACGGCGACTTGGCCATCGTCTGCATGCGTTCTGCGCGGCTGCCGTTGGTGAAGCCGGTCGCGGTGAGGATCGCATCCATCTCGGTGCCAATACGCGCCACTTCGGCGAGCCCGATGTTGTGAAGGTCATCGGCCTTCATGGTCGTGGTGGTCTGCGACTCGACCATGTACTGGTAGAACTTGTCGCCATCGGGCAGCGCCCAGACACCGTCATTGCGCGTCGCTTTGGCGCGCAAAGACTCCATTTGCGCAAGCAACTTCTGGTAGGCCGGAATCACCTTGGCCCCGATATCCTGCTCGACGCGCGCCTGCAAGGCTGACTTCGCAGACGCGTCCATCTTCTCGGGCGCGATTTTGTCCAGCTTCTCTTTGAAGGTGGTCGCAAGCGGGCTTTGTTTTGTCCCAAGATCAATAAAGCCTTTGATTTGATCGACCACTTTTTCAATCGTGAATTTCGGCGGAATGATGTTCTTGGCTTCACGTCGTTTGACACTATCGATGACCTGATCCATCACGCGTGGAAACTCACTCAAGCGCGCGATGTAGTGTTGGGCGTCAGTGGCGTCGTTAACCTGCTGCAACTGCGCCATCATGTTCGGCAAGTCACTCTGCACGCCGAACAATTGATTGACCGGGTGGTTGTGCAAACGCCATGGCTCGCCCTTCACTTGATCGCCAAGGAAGTGGGAAAGAATTTCATAGGAGATACGGTCTTGGCCGCCACGCTTGGTCATCGCCTCGTCGTCGTTGTACGAGGTGAGCGTCGCGTAGTCGTCTTTGAGGCGCGCAAATTTAGCGTCATCCAGCGCCTGCGAGCGATCATCCAGTTTGGCGTTGTGTCCCTTTAGCCCAAATTGCTCGACCACGCGCAATTGCGTCAAAAGCTCCGGGCTTTCGAGCGCGTATTGCATGAACACGCGTCCGTAAAACCAGTTGATCGATAGTGGCTTTGCGAACCATGTGTGTGCGGCGAGGGCAAGTGCGAGCAAGATCAACGTAAGGAGACCAAGCCCGAACCATTTGAAAACGCGTTTCATCGTAACCGTATCCTTGAAAAAATTGGCCACTGGCACCGAGTAGCGGCTGCCGGGAAGTGCTGATGGCAAGCTCGGTAACAGTTGGGCAAAAAACACTGTGTGCTTCATTGATAGAACAATTAATTAGGCTGCTGTCCTCGCTTTAATTCTGGATCGAATACGACAGCATCATTGGCGCGCCGCCTCGTCGCACTTCAGCACGAATGTTGGCCAGCGACCCGAACTGGGTGTACAGCCGCACTAGATCGCCCTGGGAGTTCACCGGCTGACCGTTGATTGCGGTGATGATGTCGCCGGTCTTGATACCGAGCTTGTCGAGCAGCGAGCCGCCCGGCGCCTCATCGATTCTTATGCCGCCGCCGGATGCGGCAGCCAACCGGCCATTAAAGAACACTTGCTGCCGTGGGTCGCCCAGCACGCTGTTGAGCTCCTGACGGGAAAGCGCGTAGGCGTTCGGGCCACTCGAGGTCACGTTCAGCCGGAACTGAGTCGCGGGCGACGTGCCGGCTGCCGCCGGCTTGGCCCCGCGATTTTCGAAACGGTCCATGTCGATTCGCTCTCGCACTCCCGCACGGTTGAGTACGACGTAATCAGCGCGAACTTCCGCGAGTGTGACGCCGGGGCTCAGTTCTTGCCCCTGCCTCACGTACTGATCGCGCGCACCCGTGTTGAGCACGGCACCGGACAATGTTTTGCCGTCGACGGCGAACACCCCCTTGAGCCGGATGCCATTTTGGGGGCTGGAAGCGCTGATCGTGACTGCCGGTCCGGCATCGCCGAACAACTGGCGGCCCAGCGCCAGCGGCGCTGCACGGTTCCCAGTGTCGGCCAGCGACGTAGTCTTCAGCGACGGCGCGATGAAATGCCAGGTCCACCACGCCAGTTGCCAGCCGAGCACCAGCATCAACGCCAAGAGCAGGGCGCGTGGCAGAAGCTGAAATCTGTTTAGCGACAGGCGAATCATTTCCGAAGTTGATCAGGCAATTTGCGGGTGTCGATATCGAGATATCGAAACGGTTCAAACCCGAACGGGTGCTTTTTGAAACCAAGCAACCAAGGGTGCATTGCGACGGTACCCTGCTTAAGCGTATTCACGCGCCACGGGTTATAAACCCAGAGAATGCGCACCATTTCCTGGTAGAGCTTGGTGCGCTCTGGAGAATCAGGCATGACCTTGATGCGTTCGTAAAGTGCATCGAATTCCGGCCGCGAAAACAGGGTGTAATTGGGACCTCCGATCGATTTGGTCCAGAACAATTGCAAAAAATTTTCGCCATCTGGGTAGTCGGCGATCCAGCCGTAACTGAACATCTGTATCTTGCCGCGTGTGGCCAGCTTTCGCAATTCCGGCAGCTTCTCAACCTTTTTGAATGTCATGCGGATGCCGATGCGCTGCATCGCGCGGCCCCACAACTCATTGCGGCTGCGCACGCGCTGGTCTGGAACGGAAGCGTGATCTATGACCAGCGGGCTGCCATCGGGCATCTCACGCCAGCCGTCGCCGTCGCGGTCGATAAAACCATAGGTATCGAGCAATGCTTTGGCCCGCGCTGGATTGTATTCGTGAAAGAACGCCTTCTCATCGACATAACCAGCCATGCCGCGCGCAATCGGACTCCACGCAACTTCGGCCTGGCCCTTTTCGATGATGTCGACTTCTTCCTGTATCGGGAACGCCATCGACATCGCCCGCCGCAGCGCGATGCGTTCGGGGTTGTAGCCGCCGAGAGTCTTGTCTTCCATGTTGAAGGTGGTGTAAGTCAACCAGGCCCCCTCGTCGGGTGTCGTCGTGATATTTGCACGCACAAGATTTGGCGCGAGCTTGCCGCCGGGTAACGCGGCGTCCGCCAGTGGAGGCGGAATAGGCCGGATGTAATCGTGTTGCGCGCCCAGGAAAGCCAGCCAGCGCGGCTGATCTTCGTCGATCACATCGATTTGAATTTGTTTGATGATCGGCAGACGCTTCCCCTTCAAGTGCGCAGCGATGGCCACATCGTTCTTGCCATTACCGCCTGCGGACTGGAAATATTCTTCGCGAAAATCGGGGTTTGCTTCGAGCGTGATCCGCGATGTACGACGCCACTCTTTCAAGCGATAGGGGCCGGTGCCGACTGGATGCTCGCCGATCGCGGTCCCGTACTGGGCAACTACTTCACGCGCGAATGCGGCGGTGGCCGGCATGGCGAGGATGTACGACAGATTGTAGTCAGGCGCCTTCAGACGGATAACGAGTGTGTGCGAATCGACCGCTTCCAAACCGCGGATCGGCACGTCGTAATCGAATTTGCCCGTTTTCTTCGCCGTATCCGCCAGTTCGTTCAAGCCTTCGATTTTGCCGTCGAGCAGGAACTGCCATTTGGAACGGGTGGTCGGATCGAGCAAGCGCTTCATGCTGAAAACGTAGTCGGCGGCGACCAGCTCCCGTTTCCGGCCTTTGAACGCGGGGTGATCGGTAAAGGTGATGCCGCGCTTTAACTTGAGCGTGTAGGTTTTGCCGTCGGCCGAAATCTCCGGTAGCGCGACTGCGGCTCGCGCTTGCATTTTGACTGGTCTGGCTAGGTAATCGTATTGCAACAGCGTATCGAAAATATTGTCGCAAAGCGTGCTGGTGAACTCGTCGGACTCGACGGCGCAATCGAAGCCGCTTTCTCCGGAGGGATAGGCGGTGCGAATGATTTTTAACGGCTCGGCCGCCACCGAAAACACCGGCATGAGCAACAAAACGGCCGTCACTGCAGGCCGAAATGTCCGCGCAATGATCCGACTTGCTAATTGTGCGATCACGCTATTGCCAGAGATTTTCAATGCAGTATCCGCAACACACCCTGTTCCTCGACCGTCGTACCCTGCGGTGACAGCGAAGCGTGATGCAGGATCATGCGCCAGCCGTCGGGCGTCAGCATATACACGTTGGTCGCCAGTACCGGAGGGATGACTTCGCGGCGGTCGGCAATGGTGAATGTCTCGTAGACGCTATGGATGGACAGCGTCTGGCTTTGATTTTTTCGTAATTCGCTGACTTTCAGCTTCGCATTGGGGCCCTGCGAAAATATTTCCGTAAAGCTCGTCCGAATGGCGGAAATTCCCGCCAGCCGCGGGCCCTGTGGGTGAATGCAGACAATGCCCGGCTCGTCGGCCCATACGGTCATCATCAGATTGAGATCAGCACGTTCGAATGCGTCGTAGAAGGCGGTTTCGCAATCGATGGCCGTGGCGAACAGTTTGATGGATTTCTTTGGCATGGCCGGATGATAGCGTGCTTTGTTAGGTTGGAAATGCTTGCCATTGGTGAAGTAGAAAGCCATTCGACGCGGCTTTCGGACTGAAAATGGCTGGAAAGGCCCGTCATTGCTTGAGATGATCAATTTTCTCTTTCAAGGCGATAACTAATCCCTCCCAATGGAAAAAACCCCGGTACTGTCAACCTTGGCTGAGAAGTAGCGCGGCAGTTTCCTTGGCGACTTGGCGCGTCGAGATCAATGAAGGAACCGAGCGCATGTGCCTTGACGGGCACATCAATCTTTCCGATTCAATCGGATTGAAATTGCCTGCAATTCGTCAGCCCATGCGCGGAAGCCTGGTATGCGCTGCTTAAGGCGGTCTATCACGACCATGGGGTCGAGCGGCGTTGCAGAGGGCGATCCGAACTCCTCCCGGAGCATGGTGAGCAGAGCTAGGCCATGAACTCGGTAGGCGCCCGCGACTCTGCGCTGGAACTGGGCTTGATACCAGACATACGTTTGTGCACCGACGCCAAAGTACAGACGGTCAAAGTCGGCCAGCGATGCATATGCAGGTTGCACCGCATCCAAGTAAACCTGCAGCACGGCCTGCCACATGTTTGCCATCGCTGGCTCACGCTGGACCATAAGGTGGTCTTCTGGTCGGCTACTTGCATGCGTTCGGTTGAGCTTGGTCTGGAAGGCGGCTCAGCGTCGCATCCAGGAACATCGACCTGAGGTACAAGGTCGTCGGTTGGGTATGGCCGCCGAAGGCAATCCAATAGTCCGTTCCCGGAACATAGAAGACATCGCGGGAAACCCGGAACATGTCGAACTTCAGACCGCAGTCGACTCGCAAACTAAGGCCCGTAGAGCTCGTAGAATCCGCTTCGATGGTCGCAACCCCGATTCCTTGGGCAACGTAGGTGCCAGCGGCACCCGACTGCGTTTCGCGGCTGAACCCCACAAACGGCGTCGGTGGGTCGAGGCGCACCGGGCGGCCAGCCAACGCGTCCACCAGATTGCGCTGCAACGTGATGACTTGCCACGGCGGCATCGTGCTGTTAATGACGAGAGCCACCGATTCGTTGCGCGCACGATCCCAGTACACAAGGCTGTGGAACGCGTTCAGAGTGCCCGTGTAATAACAGTGCGCCCCGGTGTCGTCGCAGTGCCAACCGAGCCCGGTGATCCCGGAAGGCTTCCCATCAATCAGGTTGCGATGCGCGCCGGCCGCCACCACTGCGGCAGGGAGGGCAGTTCTAGCGGCATTGGCGCTCGCCCAGCGCCCAAGATCCAACGCCGAGAAGTACAGGTTGGAGCCGCCGAGGAACCCTTCCATGTCGAACACATCGAACGGTTGCCATGCGGCGTCGCGCCAGCGATAGCCCAACGTGCGAACGCCTTTCCAATCCGCCAGCCGCGCTGGACGAGCATAGGTGTGGTTCATGCCCAGGCGGGAGAAGATGCGCTGTTTCAGGAAGGTCTCGTAGCTCTGCCCTGTCACGCTTTCGATGACGAGTGAGGCAACATCGAAACCCATATCCGAATACTCGTATCGCGTTCCCGGCAGGAAGCTCGGCGCCGGTGCCTGCTTTGCCACCACCCGCAGCATTGCCTGGGTGGTGCGTACTTCATCTTTCGCGAAGTAGGGGTCGAAGAACTTGTAGTCGGCAGGCAGACCGTTGCTGTGGGAGAGCAGGTGCCGAACGGTCGTCTGCCCGTGCGGGTACGCCGAAACATACTGCGTCACCGGTGCATCAAGCTTGATCCGGCCACCTTGAACAAGCCACAAAATGCCAGCCGCAGTAAACGTCTTGGCTAGGGATCCGCCATCAGACGGCGTGTCCGGGGTAAAGGCAAGTCCGGCTTAGTGGTTGGCCATCCCGAAACCGCGTTGACAGAGCACGCTTCCATTTCGCGAAAGAACGATCGCCCCGCTGAATTGATTCGCAGCAATCAGAGGCGCCACGATAGCGTCAACCTGATTCGCGAGGCTTGGGTGCGTGCTGATACTGGCGCAGCCCATAAAGACAGCCGACACGACAGTCAGCAGCAGAAGTGCCAAACGTCTGAACAATTCGTCGGCGTTGCGGGCCAGGAGTATCACGAGGCGGGACGCGAGACTGGTTGTCATGCGGTCAACGTCCGAGTTGTGGGGCGGCGCAGCCGTCCCGCACGAGCGACGAGTTATGCGGCATGCTCAAGAGGAACTTCCCAGCCGGGGAAGACGAGTACGGCAGGATGGCAATTGAGTGCTCGCG
>Ga0163144_10009573_pt1 | contig 20791 bp, 17 predicted proteins | sample OliLak19BULKMAT1_FD_123175 | JGI IMG/M metagenome (GOLD analysis project Ga0163144, IMG submission 123175) | Freshwater microbial mat bacterial communities from Lake Vanda, McMurdo Dry Valleys, Antarctica - Oligotrophic Lake LV.19.BULKMAT1 | ecosystem: Environmental > Aquatic > Freshwater >... | reverse complement strand
TACTGATCCCGGCTACGGCTTTGTGACCGGCGAAGATTCCGAGTCAGACGCCAAAAAAGCGGCGTTAAAGCAATGCAAATCCAGCGGCAACGATAACTGCAGGGTCGTCGTCTGGTTCAAGACTTGCGGCGCATACGCCTCATCGAAAAAATACTATGGCTATGGCTTCGGCGCTAGCAAGTCCGTTGCCACGGCTGCCGCACTTGAAATGTGCGGTCAAAATAGCTGCAAAGTTGTTATCGCTGAATGCGAGTAATTTGAAAATGCAATGGCATTCCGCAATTGATCGGGGACTTTTCCTGACTTGAACCAAGCGGTGATGCAAAAAAGAGCGGCCTGGGTTGGGAGTCCCAGAGTCGCCTGTTTACTACTCAATTTCAAACACTAGCCCGACCGTCTTAACCGGTCGGGCAACTTCAAGATAGCGCGCAAAACTGACGCAGCGCTGACGAAGATTCAATTGACGGCAGAGCGCGCAGCCACAAAGCTCGCAGCGCGTCAGGCCCGCGTCAGAGACCGGGCGTACTGTCCAGTCTCAAGTTTGATTTCACCACTCCGATCCGCGCCGGACGCAGGCCCCTCGTTAACACCTGTGATTTGTCGATCAGACGATCTCCGCTCTCAATGCGGGTTCTTGTTTTTACGCGGACCAGCACGATGAGCGACCAAGAGGCGCGCATGCTCGGCTTGTCAGAAATTTGTTTGCGTCGCCTGCAGGCATCAGTTTCTTGATTGCCAGAACTCTCACCTACGCAAAGAGGCAATCAAAATGGAAGAAAACAATACTGCAGCTAAACAGACAACGCCGACCTTGAACTGCGGCACGCCGTTTGGTGACATGCTGCCAAATCAAAAAACACTGTTTGTTCTGAAAGTGATCCTTTGTGTGGTGTCGTTCGGCTTTATTTTTCCTAACGTAATGAGCACCTAAGCAGGCTTGGCCATTTCGGCGTTGTGTCGGCAAATCTAGTCGATTGAAATTCCCACTACATCGACGACCGGCCGTTCAATGCGCAGGGGCAGTTTAAGCACAGACGTGTCGGAAGGCTGGTTGGCGATGGAGAAGGCTCCCGACGCGGGGTCCTTGATGACCAGCGAGGTGCTGCCGCCACCGTCGAGGTTGATGGCGTTGTGCGCGCCGAACTGAATGAAGATACTCGCAAGTTCGGCCAACGTTACACCGCGACTATGCGGCTCCTGGCGGCCATCGACGGCCACGACGTAGAGGGTACGCGCATCGGCGCTCAAGCCCAGAGCGCTGCGTGGATGACGAGCCTCATCCTTGGCCGGCGGCGTCACTGCCCCGTTTTTGAGCATCATGGCATTGCCACTGATCGCAAATTGTGTGTCGGCTGGCAATGTCTGCAGCGCATCCACCAGCGTTACCGACTTGTCGCGATGTACGACCATCGTCGAACGCAAGCGGGCCGTTTTCGGCTCGCCGAATAGCTTGCCGTTTGAATAGTGCCAGCCTTCGGGCCACGCGCAATTGCCGACAAAATAGTAAACCTTCTTCCCGGCGATTTCTCGCGCCGTGGGCGCGGCAAAGAAACTGGCGTTGATGGTGATGTCGAAATTATGTTTGCGTGCGACCTGGCTGGTAGTTTCAAGCTGCCCCACACACGGTCCGGCGCCATCGGGATCGCGGTCGTCGGCCAGCGCCACCGCAACGCGCACCCGAGGATCGGCAACATTCACTTTCACCACTACGCCAGCGACCGGGCCGGGCAAATTGAAGCGCTCGACGGTGTACAGTGAAGGCAGTACTGGGCTTGAAAGCGGTACGGTGATGCCGGGCGCGAGATCGCGCGTCGTCGCGCAGCCGGTGAATGCAATGAAGGTCGCGAGAACAAGCAGTTGCCGATATTTCATTCGAATCCCTTCGATAAAGTTTTAGACCAAACTCCAGCATTGGCGGGCGTCTTGGGGCAAAAGGCTTCCAAAAGCCTCGCCAAATGGCGATCTGCGGTTTGGGACTTCTTGTGGCTCGCGAAACCCGTCATTCCAGCGAAGGCTGGAATCCAGCCCGTCGTAATTTCAAGAGATTGGATGGACTGGGTCCCAGCCCGGCGCAACCCTTGTGGTTGTACGCTGGGACGACACTGTTTCTAAAATTCGTCATTTGGGAAGTTACCGTTTCAGCAACTGCCTGCTACCTGCCATGCGCAATCGCATGCCGATAAAGCGCCGTGAGGATTTTCTCCTCATACCGGTAATGCGCGGAATATTTCCCGCCATCTGTTTCCGGATCAAACCCAGGACCACCGATAAGAAAAATCATGCCCTCTTTCTTGTCGCGATCAAACACCATCGCTGAGGTCAGCCCCCATGCATCGCCAAAATGACCCTGCGCCTTGAAGCCGCTTTCAATCAGACGATCACCCGAACCCGCGCCGCTGATATCAAGAAATTGCTGGTTTCCAAGACCCCAGGCGTTCATGGCATTTTCATGCCCGCCATAACCATTGCTGCCATTCTTCAGGTTGCTGTCAAACCGCCATTGCTGCGCGAGCATCAGGTCAACCGACGCCTTCTGCAAAATCTGCTTGTCATCGAGCTTGCCGTCGTTCATCAGCATCAACATGATCTTGCCCAGTCCAGCCGCGGACAGCCGGCAATTGCCCTGTGGACCGAACAGCGTGCCATTGGTGCCGATCCTGTAGTCTGCAAACGCGCGTGGAACCGGTGCCTCGGTCACGTAATCATCCACCTGAACAACCCACGGACCGGCGGGGTTCCAGATTTCCTTGCCGTTGATTGCAGTGCGTTTGCGGTAAAGCGTTGCCGTATTGTCGAGGTCAGCCTTGGCAAAGTCGGCGGGATGAAAACCACCGCGTAACTTCATCGGGTCGAACACCAACCGACGCATGAGGCGATCAAATCGTTCTTCCGTAGCGCGCTCCATGATCGTGCCAATCACACCCCAGGGGAAGTTGGCGTATTGAAAGTAAGCACCGGGCTTGGCATTACTCGCCCAGGCTTGGCCCTTATCAAACAGTCGTCCGCTTGGCAGCAGGACTTCTTTCAGATCGACATTGAGCTTTGCGTCCCAGTAGTAGCCGGCATCATCACGCAGCGATGATGTGTGGGATAGCAGCATGCGCAAGGTAATGGGGTCATCCGGAAAATTCGGATTGCGCAGCTTGTAACCGAGATACTCGCTGACATCGGTATCCAGTTTTAGCTTGCCTGCCTCCATCAGTTTCATCACACCCAGCGTCGTGACGAGCTTGGAAATGGACGCCATGCGATACATCGTCAAGTCGCTCGCGAGTTTGTTATTTGCGGCGTCCTTGGTATCTATATAACGGTGGCCAAACTGTTTTTGATAGACCACCTTGCCACCGCGCACAGCCAGTACCGACAAGCTTGCCAGCGGACGCGCTGCATCGTTGGTGATGGCCGCGAGTTCCGTATCGAGGGTTGCCCATGCCATCGATTCAGTTTGAACCTGTCTGGGCGGTGTTGGTTGTGCGTTCACGCTGCCTCCAATCAAGACGACAGTTAGCATGAAAGATTTGAGTACTGCATTGGCGAGGCCCATGGATCTACTTGCCATTTCCGCTCGGCGAATTCAACACATCGAGCAGTGTTGCCGTTTCCGCGTCGGGCGTGCCGTCGAAATTCGCCGGTCGATATTTCATCTGAAATGCGGCGAGCACATTACGTGTTTCCTTATCCAGTTCACCATGGAGGGGCACGAGAAAACCATGTTTCGAAAGATTTTGCTGGAACCATGCCACATCGGGAAGCTGCGCCTCAAAGGCCGTACGTCTAAGCGCGCCTTGGCCCGCGTCCGGCCACTGCACGAGCCCCTCATCGGCAAGTCGTTTCCAAGGGAAGCGTGGACCGGGATCGGTCTTTCGCTGTGGTGCGATGTCGCTGTGCGCCAACACGCGGTCGGGGGCGATGCTGTGTTCCTTGACGATCTTTTTGACCAGCGCAATGACCGCATCGATTTGCGCTGGCGGGAAATCGAACCACTGCGTGCCATCCAGCGACCTCTTTGAACCGAGGTTGACGATCTCGATACCGATGGAGCTGGCGTTCAGCTGTGTATTGCCCTTCCAATAGCTGACACCCGCGTGATACGCGCGACGATTGTCATCGACTAGTCCATAGATGGCTGCCGGATCGTCATTGACCAGGTAATGACTGCTGACCGGGCCTTCCGTCAGCCATTTGAGCGAGCCTTGAAATCCGCCGGCGGTGTAGTGGATGATCAGAAACTGGGCGCGGCTGTCCTGACTCTTTGAGGTATAGCGGGTGTCAATATGCGGCCCGCTCGCGCAGCCAGCTAGCGCCACCAGAAACACGCAAAGACCGAGCCTGATCATTTTGCCTTCACGTCGGCCGGTGCGGTCAGGACATCGAGCAACGCCGCCGTTTCTGCGTCAGGCAAGCCGTCGAAACGGCCATTGCGGTATTTCATCTGGAACGCGCTGATCGTGTCCTGCGTGCGCTTGTCGAGTTCGCCGCTGCGGGGAACCGCGAAGCCGTGCTGATCCAGCTTCTGCTGGAACCACGCCACATCGGGTAATTGTTGTTCGTAGCCGGCTTGCTTCAACGCAACGCTGCCTGCATCCGGCCACGGCATCAGTCCGGCATCTGCCAGTTGTTTCCATGGGAAGCGTGGTCCCGGATCGGTCTTGCGGCCCGGCGCGATGTCGCTATGACCCAGTATGCGTTCGGGTTTGATGTCGTGTTGCTTGACGATTTTCTTGACCAATGCGATGACTTGATCCATCTGTGCCTGCGGATAGTCGAACCAGACGCGCCCGTCTGGCGTGTCGCGGTAACCGAGATTGACGATCTCAATGCCAATAGAAGACGCGTTCAACTGAGCCGCGCCTTTCCAGTAGCTGACACCGGCATGGTAGGCGCGGCGATTTTCATCAACCAGACGGTAGATCGTCGGGGGATTGTCGTTGACCAGATAATGGCTGCTTACCTGACCCTCGGTCAGCAGCCTCAGCGAGGTTGGAAAATCCACCGCCGTGTAATGGAGTATCAGAAACTGCACGCGACTATCCTGGCCGACAGAGTTGTATGTCCTGTCGATATAAGGGGTGGCGCAACCAGTCAGCATGCCCAGCAATATGACGCACAACAGGTTCTTCATCAGGTGTTCCTCAATGATCCGTATTGGTAAAGGATTTGGATTTGGCGGCAATTCGCGCTGCGGCAAAGTGTGCGTCACTGGTCTTGATCCGCAATTGCGACGATTCGGGCAGCGCGGCGCGCATCGATTCTGCAATCAGTGGATGCAACTCGACAACCCTACCCGATAGCGTGATCGGACGCGAACCAAAACGCAATGTCATCGCCTGCGCCAAACGTGCAAGCTCTACCCCCGCCGCCTTCAGAATTCCGGCTGCGACGGGATCGACATCGCCGACAGCCGCAACGGCGAGCGCCAGTTTGCCGATTTCACCGCGCGAGCTTTCACTGCCCGAGCCATAGACAAATTGCCGCATGTGCGCCCACTCGCTGCCGCCGACGCGCCGAAAAATCTCTTGCGCCATTGGTGATTCACGCCAGGCGCCGGGTCGCGCATCTTCTTCGCGCCAAATTTGCCGCATGGCCTCGCGCGCGATCCAGAATCCGCCGCCCGCGTCGTCGATGAGAACGCCACGTCCGCCTGCACGGTGCAGCGTGCCGGTGGCGTCGATAAAGGCCGCCACCGAACCGGTGCCGGCGTAAACGACATACCCTTCGCCGGGTGCATAAAGATCGCGGCAGGCGATCTCGATATCGCTCGCCAACGTGACCGCATCATTTTGCAGCCCAAGTGCTGCGGCGATCACGGCGCGCAAACTCTCGCCGTGGGTGCCCAGGCCGGTAAAGCCCGCACACACTCGCACCGGCACAGCATGCAAAAGTGCCTGCGCGGCTAACGCAGCAATCGTCTCGCCAACGTATTGCCTGCCGGGTTCGGTCGCCATCTGCAATCCGGAGAGCCCGGCTACATGGCCTTCGGCAACCATACCGCCAGCCGCGTTGGCGAGCGCCCAGCGCGTTTGCGTGCCGCCGGCGTCGATGCCGAGTCCTATTTTTGTAGCGGTGACTGCGCTGGTTGCCGCTGTCATTTGCCGGTCTCGCCGGGCCAGACTGCGCGCGCACTTTCGTTGCCAAACCGATCCACCGCGAAGGCAATCACTTTTTCCGGTTTCTGGTCGGCCTCGTTGAAGGCAAACTGGAATCTGACCGAGACCACATCAGCTCGCCCAGTGAGACTCATACCGGCTGCGTCAGTGACGAACCGCCAGACTCCACTCACACGCACCCACGCCGCAAGCTGCCAAGCGTGGCCACCAGGATTTTTATCAAAGCTTGTAATGTTGATCGTGGTGATCCGCGAAACGGCGTCGGTCTCGACCTTTAGCGAGGGCAGCGCGGGTGGCGTGGCATTGAGCCAGGGTGCGGAAGGAACCAGCGCCTGGGTCTTGTAAAGCGCGGTTTTTAACTGCTCACTGATGCCCTTGCGATTCTCAGTGAGCGCGATCATGCTGAAATGAACGTGACCCTGCGCCATCGTCTTGGTGCGTATCAGTGAAATTTTTCTGAGTATTTCCTCAACCGGCCATGATTTTTCGCTGCTGTCGATGCGGCTGGTGAAGAGTCCCGGCCAGACGTGTCGCTTCATCTTGTTCTCAGTGAGCCAGTAATCGAGCAAGGGCTCAAACGCCTGCGCGCGCTGGTCGATGGGCCAGTAAAGCTGTGGCACCAGATAGTCCAACCAGCCGTTGCGCAGCCATAGCTCCACGTCTGCATAGAGCTTGTCATATTGGCTAAAGCCGACGATGCCAGGCGGTCGGCGATCAGGACGGCCCAGACCAAACGGACTGACGCCAAATCGTACCCATGGTTTTTCGCGATGAACGCTTGCGTTAATTTTTTCTATCAGCTGGTTGACGTTTTCGCGCCGCCAGTCAGCACGGGCCAGACTGCCACCGAAAATCTGGTACCGCTGCCACGAGGCATCGTCCGGGAAATCCTGCTCAACTGGCGGCGTGCTGGCGGCTACGGTTACCGGGTAGGGATAGAAATAGTCATCGACGTGCACGCCGTCAATGTCATAGCGCCGCACGACATCCATGATCACGTCCAGCGTGCGCTGGGCCGCTGCTGACTCACCCGGATCCATCCACAGGAAGCCACCATAGCTTTTGACCAACTCCGGATTGGTATTGGCGATGTGCGAAAGGGCGTTGGGCGATTTCGCCGACGTATGGCGTGCTCGATAGGGATTGAACCAGGCGTGCAGCTCGATGCCGCGTTTGTGCGCTTCCTCTATCCACATTTTCAGCGGATCGTAAAACGGCTCGGGTGCCTTGCCTTGTTCGCCGGTCAGATACTCGGACCATGGCTCGAGTATCGAGGGGTACAGTGCGTCCGCAGTAGGGCGCACCTGAAAGATGAGGGCGTTGAGGTTCAGCTCTTTCGCGCGCTCAACGATGCGAATGATTTCCTGTTTCTGTTGCTCAACGGCCAAGCCCTTCTTGCTGGGCCAGTCGATGTTGGCGACGGTGGCGATCCAGGCGGCGCGGAATTCGCGTGGCGTCGGCGGAGGTTGGTTGAGGTCGCTGGTCGTTTCTGCCACTTTTGCTTTATTTGCGCAGCCAGTTAATAGAGATGCGCAGAGCAAAATTGCGTAGAACGCCATTTGGCGGGCATTCCAGAGCATTTTCAGCCCGGATGCCTCGCCAATGCTTGAGTTTGTCAAGCTGGCGGTTAGTCGGGCGCGAGGCACGTTCAGACTTTCACAAACCATTTTTTCTTCCACATCTGCCATGCGATCAAAAACATCGCGAGGTTAAAAAAGATCGCAAACATCAGCGATGCGGTTACCGGCGCAATTGGCAACGACTGTAGCGGCAGGTAGAGCAGAGACTTGAGCGAGATGGTGCCGCCAACCTCGTGCGTGAATTTGATGAATCCTAGCATCTTGGCGATCAATCCCGACAGCGCAAAAATGAACAGCGCGTTCATGCCGTAAATGGTGAACGGCAGAAGGGTGGTCTGCGCTCTTTTGCGCAACACGGCTGATTCGCAGGCGTCCATCAGCCAGTAGAAACAGGAAAATATCAGCAGCGCCCAGCCGGTCATGAAAATACAGAACGATACGGTCCAGAGACTTTTATTGATGGGCATGAAGGTGGCGTCGATGATGGCGCCCACCCACAAGAATGCGAGCCCGGCGAGCATCATCCAGACCGTTTTTTCCGCAGTGGTGTTTTTCGATAACAGCCAACGCCCGGCCAGCACACCGAACAACTGACTGCATAATGCCGGCAGGGTGCTGACTAGACCTTCCGGGTCCCAGGTTTTCGCTTTCGCCCAGAGGTGTCCGCCCAGCAGCATGCGGTCAATATACGCACCGAAATCGCGTCCCGGCTCCAGCACACCGGCTGCGATGCGGCCCTGCGCGTCAGGCACCGGCACGAACAACATCAGGACGGTGTATAGCGCCAGCAGCGCGACGATCCAGACGCACTGCTGTTTCCAGTTGCAGTAGACGACGATGGGTGCCGCCAGCATCGTGCACAGGGCGATCCGTTGCAGCACACCGGGGATGCGCAGCGTTTCCAGATTGAAATTCGGAATGAAGTTGAGCGTGAGGCCGATGAAAAAGATGATTGCGGCGCGTTTGAAAAGCTGCCGCAGCAGCACGCCCTTGTCGTCACCCGCTGCAGCCCGACGGCCCAGCGAAAACGTCATCGAGACGCCACAGATGAACAGGAAGAACGGAAAAATCCAGTCGGTAAAAGTCCAGCCGTTCCATTCGGCGTGCGCCAACTGCGAATAAAGGTGGCCCCAGTCGCCGGGGTTATTGACCAACACCATGCCAGCGATGGTGAAGCCGCGAAACGCGTCCAGCGAAATCAGCCGTCCGGATAGCGTCTCGTCAGGCATCTCAGCTTTCCACCTTGCGGCCAAACGCGGGATCGATTTTCACGAACATCGTCACCACCAGTGAAGGTATGGTGGCGATGCACACCCAGATGAAAAAATGCTGATAGCCGAGCTGTTCCTGAATCCAGCCGCTGGCCATCCCGGGTAACATCATTCCCAGCGCCATGAAGCCGGTGCAAATGGCGTAGTGTGCGGTCTTGTGCACGCCATCGGCGACCATGATCATGAACAGCAGATATGCCGCGAAGCCGAAGCCGTAGCCAAACTGCTCGATGGCAATCGCCGCTGCGATGACATAGATATTTGTCGGCAGCACATAAGCTAGGAATACGAAGGCAAGATTGGGCAAGTGCACCGCGAGCAGCATCGGCCAGATCCAGCGCTTCAACCCGTGCCGCGAAATCGCGAAGCCGCCAAGCAAACCGCCGAGCGTCAACGCGATCACGCCAATCGTGCCGTACACCAGCCCGACCTGTTGCGTGCTCAAGCCAAGCCCGCCTTTGATCGCCGGATCCAGCAGGAAGGGGGCGGCCAGTTTCAATGCCTGGGCTTCGCCAAACCGAAACAGCAGCAGGAACAACAGGATGACCAGAATGTCGGGGCGCTTGAAGAAAGCCGTGAACGTGGAAATGAAACCCTTGATCACATCGTTATCGCCGTCGCGCAGCAGCGGCTGATCGCTTGCCGGTACTGGCAACACAAAACGGTGATAAACAAACAGCGCGAAAAACATCGCTGACAGAATGAAAAAGACGATCGACCATGCCAACGCCACATTGCCGGTCTGTTCGCTGATCTGTCCCGCCAGATAGACCAGACCGCCCTGACCGGCAATCATGGCGATGCGGTAAAAGGTACTGCGGACACCGACAAACGCCGCCTGCTCATGTTGCTGCAATGCCAACATATAGTAGCCGTCTGCCGCGATATCGTGTGTCGCCGAACTGAAGGCCATGAGCCAGAAGACGGCCAGTGTAATCTGGAAAAAATGTGCGGTCGGGATGGTCAGCGCGACCAGTGCGAGTGAGGCGCCGATAACGAATTGCAGGGCGACGATCCAATAGCGTTTGGTCTTGAACATATCGACCACCGGCGACCACAGCGGCTTGATCACCCAGGGCAGATACAGCCAACTGGTGTAGAGGGCAATGTCGGTATTGGAGAGACCCAGATTCTTGTACATGATGACCGACAGCATCATCACGACAACGTATGGAATGCCCTGGCCGAAATAGAGCGTTGGAATCCATCGCCACGGATTGCCGCGCACCGCCGCTTGCGCTGATTGCTGCGTCACTGTCATTGGATTTGTCTCCACGCGTTTGCTTCTCTCATGTGATTGATGCCGATGCATCGACGATCGCCGCTCGCACGCTGCCTTTTGCCGCAGCGAGCCTTTTTTCCGCAGCGTCGATGCCTATCTTTTTTGTAATAGCCACGATGGCAACCTTGATTTGAAACTGGCATTGTTCCAGCGTCGCTTTGGCCGTCGCCTCGTCGGTATTGGCCGCCAGCATCGTCAGGCGAATCGCGCGGAGTACCAACTTGGCGTTGGTCGGTTTGAGATCGACCATGAGATTACCGTAAACCTTGTTCATGCGCACCATCACCGCGCTCGAAATCGTATTGAGCGTGATTTTCTGTGCGGTGCCAGCTTTCAGACGCGTGCTTCCCGAGATCAGTTCGGCACCGGTGTCGAGCGTGATGCCGATTTCGGCCTCGGCGGTCAGCGGTGCGTCGACATTATTGGCGATGCCGATGGTGAGCGCGCCTGCTGCGCGCGCCGCACGCAGCGCACCCAGTGTGTACGGTGTGGTGCCAGCGGCGGCCAGCGCGATGACCACATCGTTTGGCCCTGCGCTGGTCGCCGCGAGATCGAGTTCGCCTTGGTGGGCATTATCTTCCGCGCCTTCAGCAGCGCGATAGACGGCTTCCGCGCCGCCAGCGAGCAGGGCGACCGCGCGCTCGCGCGGCCACGAAAACGTCGGATAAAGTTCGACGCTGTCGAGCAAACCCAGGCGGCCGGAAGTGCCTGCGCCGATGTAGATCAAACGTCCGCCGCGCTCCAGGCGCGGCACAGCCGCTGCAACGGCCGCTGCAATTTGTCCGCGCGCCGCGCGTACCGCATTGACCGCGACCAATTGGTCATCTGCAAACGCGGCGACCAGATCGTCGATTGAATACTCGTCGAGGCAAATATGTTCGAGGCTGGGCGATTCGGTCTTTAGCATGTTGGTATCAACGCGGCACACCCTAGCCGCGCTTCATCTCCGCGACAAAGTCGTAGTAATCGCTGCGCGAATAGGAATGGGTGAGTTCGATGATCTGCCCCGAGGCCAGAAAGCTGGTACGGGTGATGTCAAGGACGGCGTGGCCTTCTGGTACACCAAGCAATGCCGCCAGCCAGTCCGGACAATTGGCGGCGCGAATGTGTTGCAGCGCGCGCACCGGCGCCTGACCGATGCCGTCGAGGTATTCATACAGCGAGCCTTCGACAGCTTCCGGATTAGGCAATACTTGCTGCGGAAGTACGGTTGCTTCGTAGGCCATGCCGACATCATCGGCAAGCCGCAGGCGCTCAAGGCGGGCGACTTTGACTGCGCGGCTCTTGGGCGACAGCCCGAGACCGGCCTGTTCTTCCGGCGTTGCCGTCGAGATTTCACGAATCAGCCATTTTGAACTCGGTGCATAGCCACGGCGATGCAGCTCTTCGGAAAAACTGGTGAGGCGTGACAGCGGTTGTTCAAGGTGCGGCGCGATGTAATTTCCCGAGCCACGGCGGCGTACGATAAGGCCCTGCGCCACCAGTTGATCGATGGCGTTGCGCGCGGTCACGCGCGAGACCGCCAGGTACTCCGAGAGCAGCCGCTCGGAAGGCAATGCTTCGTGCGTCTTGAAACGGCCGTTGCGCACGGCGATAGCAAGTTTGCGGGCAAGTTGCAGGTAGAGTGGGGATGCATCACGCGTGGATGGCTTTAGCTCGGCGATCATGCGTTTGTTCATGGCGTCACCACCGCTTGCCCGAAACATCGGCGGTAGGTTGGTGTTGGCGATATGATGAGGCGTTGTAGCGTTTTGTCATATTGTTGTCTGCTGCGCGATGCGCAATGAAGAATTCAGCCTCAAGCAATTTAGAACCAATTTAATACCAAATCGCCGGGCAGTCAATGGCAAAGATTGGCAGCGCCGTGAAGACTGCGTGCCACTGATGCAACGTAGGGTGATGCCGGTCCAGCTTTTGTCGACCGCTATGCGACTGTTGATTGGTTTGTGCTTGGTTTGTGCTTATGCGTCCGCAATTTAGCGCGCATAATTCAGCGGGGTGACGCCCGCGAGGATGGTTTTGCAGCTTTACGGTTTGCCAAGGACGCCGCCATTCGGCAGCGGGAAATCACTATGGACGATATCAATTCATTGCGCCGTATCCTCAGGCAAAGCCACGTGATTGCCATCGTTGGTCTTTCGTCCAACTGGTGGCGGCCCAGCTATTTTGTGGCGAAGTATTTGAAAGAACACGGCTACCGCGTCATTCCGGTCAATCCGGCATATCAGGAAGTGCTGGGCGAGAAATGCTATCCGTCGCTGATCGATGTGCCAGAACAAATCGACATGGTCGATTGTTTTCGCAAAGCCGAAGAGATTCCTGCGCTTGCAGAGGACGCGATTCGCATCGGTGCGAAATGTCTGTGGATGCAGCTTGGTGTGATCAACCACGAGGCTGCTGCGCGGGCGCGCAGTACCGGTCTTGATGTGGTGATGGATCGTTGCGTAAAAATCGAGCACGGGCGTTTGTTCGGTGGTCTGAACTTCGCGGGCGTGAACACCAAAGTGATCTCGGCGAAACGACCCATCGTTTGACCGCTTTTCCCGCTTCCGGGGCCGCGTAAAGGCGGTTCCCATTCACACAATTGTCATTTCCCACCTGCGGTTCGCCATGACAGAGATTGTCTATCGACTCCGCACTACTATCCAAGCCGCAAGCCCGCCATTGGTCAAGCCCGGTCGCCATTCGTCGCAAGTAGCGTCGCAAACACGGCATCCGGCTTGACTGGGCTTGGTGCCGCACCAATACTGACGTTCAAGCATTATTAAAAAATTCAAAGACGAAACATTCCGGGCCGTTTGGAGGAAATCATGCAGGACTACCTGATCTGGACAATTATCGGTTTCACTCTGGTTATCGTCGAATTGATGACCGGAACTTTCTTTCTGCTGGTACTCGGTGTCGGCGCGCTCGCCGGTGCACTGGCTGCGTGGCTGGGGGCGCCGTTCATCGTGCAGGTCGCAGTGGCGGGCATCGTTGCCGGCATCGGTACCTGGTGGGTGCAACACTGGCATGCGGCCCATCGCACCGATGGCGATCAGGCCAACGCGATCGACGTGGGTCAGTCGGTGATCGTTGCCAACTGGGTCAATCAGGCCGAAGGTATGCTGCGCATCAAATATCGTGGTTCGGAATGGGATGCCCGGATAATGCCAGGCGATGTTGCCGCGAACGCCGTCAGTGCCGGCGGTACGTTGCATATCCTCGCGCAGGACGGACAATGCTGGGTGGTGGGTAGCAATCGGCCGCTTGCCTGATGCTCAACAGAATCATCAACGGGGCGATCGCTGCGCTGATTGCGTGGTCGGTCACCCAGTCCAAATGGATCGCACTGGTGGTATTCGGTGTGGCTGCGGGCTTGAGCAGCAATAAATTCAAATGGATTGATGAGATCGTGAAGGCGATCAAGGACGAATTAGCCAAAGCAAAAAACGCATCGTCCTCGCCGTCTGCAGCAACGCCGACAAGCACGCAAGCTCCCGATGCCGCGCAAACGTCGGCCGCAAAACTGGCTGCCAACTTGAAGGCAAAAGTGCTCGACAATATCGCTGCCAGGCAGGGTGCGCCTGCAATGCTCACGCACAAAAATGATCCGGTCGGCTATGCCCGCAATGACAAGATTTCAATGGCTTCAACTTTTCCCGCTGTACTCGCAACAGTCACAGAACAACCTCGCAAGGAGATTTCCATGTTTGTAAAATTAATTATCGCTGTTGTCATCGGCGGCGCAGCCGGCTTCATGACGCAAAATCCGAGTGTCGCCATCGGCGTATTTATCGGCGCATTCATCGTTGCACTGCTCATTGAAGGCATGAAAATCGTGCCGCAGCAAAGCGCCTGGGTGGTGGAACGGCTGGGTAAATTCCACACCGTGCTGCAGCCGGGCTTCAACTGGATCACGCCCTTCATTGACCGCGTGGCGTACCGGCATTCACTCAAAGAAGTGCCGCTGGATATTGCCGAACAGGTCTGTATCACCAAAGACAATACCCAGCTCGCCGTCGACGGCATCATCTACTTCCAGGTGATGGACGCAAAGCTCGCCAGTTACGGCTCGTCCGATTACGAGCTCGCCATCTCGCAGCTCGCACAGACGGCGCTGCGATCGGAGATTGGCAAGATGGAGCTGGACAAAACATTCGAGAGCCGCGACGAAATCAACCGGCAGATCGTTTCAGTACTCGACGAAGCCGGTCGTACCTGGGGAATCAAAGTGTTGCGCTACGAATTGAAAAGCCTGACACCGCCCGAATCCATCCTGCGTGCCATGCAGGCGCAAATCACCGCCGAGCGTGAAAAGCGCGCCGTGATCGCGAAATCCGAGGGCTTGCGTCAGGAGCAGATCAACCTCTCAGACGGCCAGCGGCAAGGCGCCATCCTCGCGTCTGAAGGCGAAAAACAGGCGGCGATAAACATGGCGCAGGGCGAAGCGACCGCGCTGATTGCGGTGGCGGAGGCAACCGCAAGCGCGGTGCGTCTGGTTGCGGCGGCACTGGATGCGCCTGGCGGCATGCAGGCGGCCAATTTGAAGGTCGCAGAAAAGTATATCGAGCAGTTCGGCCATATTGCGAAAGTCGGCAACACGCTCATCATTCCATCAAATCTGGCAGACGCGGGTAGCTTCGTGGCCTCCGCGATGACGGTGCTGGACAAAGCCAAGCTGGGACAAGGGCAGAAATAACGTGGCGCGACATTACGCCATCATGCTGTTCTGTGGGGTACTCGCGGTCGCTTTATAGGCGATCGGCCTGGGCATGGTCAGCGAGGTGGCGATTCTCGCCGCACTTCTGTGTGAAGGTATGTTCTGGGTGCGCGTAAACCGGACACGGCGCATGCGCGCCAGTTAGAAGATTGACGACAAAGCATGAAAGTCAAGCATTGGCGGGGTGTTTCGAGCATTTGTTGCCTGCAATCCTCGCGCCACTGACGACATTGTCGTGGCGCGCCATTACTGCGGTCCGAGTGTAGCGATTAGTGCCGCCAGTTGGTCGCATTCGGCACCGTTGAGATCGGTGAGCGGAATACGCACCGGGCCAGCATCGTGGCCGACAATGCGCGCACCGGCCTTGATGATGCTAACCGCGTAACCCGGCATGCGATTGCGGATCGCGAGATAGGGCATGAAGAAATCGTGCAGCAGGCGATGCTGCGTTGCGGAATCGTCGTCGCGTACCGCGTGGTAAAAGGCAATAGCAGTGGCAGGAATGAAATTGAAAACGGCCGACGAATATACCGGCGTACCGAGCGCCTTATAGGCCGCGGCGTAAACCTCGGCTGTCGGTAGCCCACCCAGGTAAGCGAACCGATCACCCATGCGCTGATAGATCGACACCATCGCTTCAATCTCACCGACGCCATCCTTGAATCCCACCAGATTGGGGCAGCGGTCCGCCAGGATCGCCAGCGACTCGGCGGACAACTTGCACACATTCCGGTTGTAGACGATGACGCCAATGGAAACACTTTTGCACACTGCTTCGACGTGCGCGATCAGGCCTTCCTGGCCGGCTTCGGTCAGGTAATGTGGCAACAACAGGATGCCCTGTGCGCCCACCTTCTCGGCGATCTGTGCGCAGGCGATGGCATAGCGTGTTGGCCCGCCTGCACCAGCGATGATCGGTACCTTGCCGCGACAGGTGTCGGTCGCCGTCTTGATGATGGCCGGATATTCGTCGCCCGTCAGCGAAAAGAATTCGCCGGTGCCACCAGCGGCGAACAGCACCGTGGCACCGTAAGGCGCCAGCCACTCGAGGCGGCTTGCATAACCGGTTGCGTTAAAGTCGCCGTTGGCATTGAAGTCGGTGACGGGGAAAGACATGAGACCGCTGCTCAGGATGGTTTTGAGTTCTTGTGGATGCATGGGAGTGTGTTCTTTTTTAAATTATTGAACGATCATCGTCATTTCATTAGGCATAGCTGCGGCAGCCACATCAAAAGCCCCGCAATGTAGGTGACCATCATCAAGGCCAGCATTACGCTGGCGCTGGACTTTTTACCCCGGTCGCTTTAAAGTTGTACGAATGCATCACGTCAGTCATATGTTGTCTGACAACTTAATTGTATGAATGGGCCAACCGCATGTCAAGAAAAACTTTATGGACTTAAAGAGCGATCAAGTTGCCGTCCCACCGCGTCGCGTACGCGGGCTCGTTCAGGCAATCGTCGATAGTTTAGCCAGCGACATTCGCGAATGCCGCATCGCCACCGGCGACAAGCTGCCCACGGAAGCCGAAATCATGGCGCGCTTTGACGTCAGCCGAACCGTCGTCCGCGAGGCGGTTTCAAAGCTGCAAGCGTCGCGGCTGGTGGAGACGCGGCACGGTATTGGCACCTTCGCGCTGGCGCCGCAATCAGCCGAGAACTTCCGCATTGCCGACGAAGATGTCTCGACCATCGCGGATGTGATATCCGTGCTGGAGCTGCGCATAAGCCTTGAAACCGAAGCCGCTGGTCTGGCCGCCCAGCGCCGCACCGACGCGAATCTGACGGCCATGGTCGCCGCGTTGGCGAGCTTCCAGGAATCGATCGGTCATCACGCTGACGGCGTGCCAGCAGATTTCCAGTTCCATATGGAAGTGGCCCGTGCCACCGGCAACCGCAATTTCGCTGATCTGATGAATTACCTGGGCACCATGATCATTCCGCGCACGCGTGTGAACACGCCGCGAACCGCCGGCGAGGACCGGCAACAGTATCTGCAACGCGTGCACGGCGAGCACGAAAGCATCTATGTCGCGATCCGCAATCAGGATGCTGACGCCGCCCGCGCGGCGATGCGCACCCACCTTGCCAACAGCAAGGAGCGGTTGCGTAAGCATCAGCCACCCCAGTAACGACTGGTTTTCCGGCATTTTTTGCAATTTACAATAAAGTCCTTGACAACAGTTGTCTGATATCGGTTATCATTTTTCTCGATCGATACCCATTCGTGGAAGACAATGAGCCTCTGCCGGACCATGACTATCTGTTTGACCATTGTCACGCTGCTGCTAGGCGGCAACGTGCTTGCGCAGGTGCCAATTGAGCCAGGGCAAATACAGACGCCGGTCAATCAGTTCGTTAAGCGCGAGCTTTTCCCACAGTTCGAGTACTTTTTCGAAAAACTCGTGACCGAACGAGAGCGCACCCAAATCGACGGCGTGGCCGCATTCAACGGCAAAGACAAGTTTCTGCCCGGCAAGATTGCAGTCGGCTTGAGCCATCTACTGCTCAACACGCCGCGTGACGACCCGCGGTTCGCACGCTTTCTCAAGGGCTACCGCGACATCGCCGACATGACCGTCGGCATGGATAACGATACCTGGGGTGTTTACTACTACTTGCTCGCACTCAACAAATTGAAGCGTGCCGGGTTGCTCGATGAGGCCGTCGATGCCGCCACGCTTGCGACGCTAAAGCAAAAGCTGGATTGGCGCCGCTTCGTTACCACCCCCGATTTCAAGCTGATCAATCTCCCGACCAACTACTACGGTGTGGCATTCAGCGTCGCGCGCCTGCGCTTCCTGCTGGGTTGGGAAGACGATAGTGGCAGCAAGGCGCTTCTGGCGCGCATGCTCGCACACTACGAAAAATACTCCGGCAAGTTTGGTTTCTCGGACGAGACCGACGGCGAAGGCCGCTTTGATCGCTACAGCATCCTGTTGATCGCTGAAGTCTGCCAGCGCTACGTCGAGACCGGGCTAACGGTGACGCCGGAACTGAAAGCGTTGTTGCGAAAGTCGGCCGACGTCGCCTTGAATCTCGGCACGGCCAACGGCGAGGGTTTCACCTTCGGTCGCAGCATTGGCCCTTATGGCGACACGTCGATCATGGAAATTCTTACCGTGGCTGCTCACCTGGGTGTACTGACGCCGGAAGAAAAGCAATACGCCTACACCTATACCGCACGCATCGTCGAGCGCTATGCGCGCTTCTGGGTTGACCCCAAGATGCGCTCGGTCGACATGTGGGGCAAGGGCAGGCGCACCGACGCGTATCGAGGCAAGCACCGCATCCTCGGCGAAAATTTTTCGCTGCTGCACCAACTGGTCTCGGCTTCTGACGCCTGGGGCCGCGCAGGGTTCGACGACAAACCGCCGAAAAACGACCTGGCCGCCTGGCTCGAACGCACCCAGCCGACGTTCAATATGGTCTGGTTTGCCAAGGGTGAATACGACCGCGCACTCGCCATCTTTCGCGATCGCCAGCATGTATTTAGCCTGCTGATGGTGAACGGCGGCGCTGGCCAGCACGCCAACAGCCCGTATTATCCGCTGCCGTTTGCAAGCGACATCATCGCCGGCGTAGCTGACAGCGGCTGGAAACATGTGCAGCTTCTACCCAGATTCAAACTGGCTGATGGCAGCGAACTCTTGCCCACGGCCTTTCTGAAAAACATCCGCGAAGAGAAATCGGCATCGCAATATCGCGTCGACTACCGACAGGATGAGCTGACGCGGCTTGGTGCTGGCGCCCCGGTAAAAGACACGCGCCTCACGGTGGCGACGCGCTACACGCTGGAGCCGGGGGTAATCACGCGCACCGATACGTTCACACCGACTGTGCCGGTCGAGGTCGCCGAAGCCAGTCTGGAATTCGCCTCCTTTTCGCGCCAAGGGACGCGCCAAGGGACTGCCGACGGTGGCCGTATTGAATTCAAGCAAGGCGTGGTCACGTCCTTTGAGGTCGAAGGCATCGGCGCATGCATCGCGGAAGCGCTCGCCGACGATCCCGACTATCGCTCAACCACCGCCGCCATGAATACCCGTGTGCGTTGCGCGCGCGGCCCTTTCTTGCTGGATAAACCCGTCACCGTCCGCTGGACGCTGCGCTATCGCTAGCGCTAACGCAGAGGAGCCAGCACCACCCTTGCAGATTCACCGCGAGCCGCCGGGCACGCACAGCAAGCACTAACCAATAACAAAAATCATTCACGTAATCGAGGAGAAAGACATGCCAAGAGCCGTAGCCTGTTTGGTTAGCTTCAAGCTGACACCCGTCGCATCCGCCGTAGCCATTGCCCTGATGGGGTTGGCGCAGACATCATTTGCGCAGCAGGCACCTGCGGTCGTCCCGCTGACGCCCGCCAACAGTCAACCGGCGAAACCACCATCGCAAGAACAAGCAGTCGATGCAATTGTTGTCACAGGCATCCGAAGTGCATTGGAGCGTGCGGCAGAGGTGAAGCGCGATGCCCCACAGGTCATGGATGTCATCACCGCAGATGACGTTGGCAAACTCCCCGATGCGAACGTGGCTGAGGCGCTCCAGCGGGTGACAGGTGTGCAAATTACCCGTGTATTTGGCGAAGGGCAGTCAATTTCAATTCGCGGACTTCCGCTTGTACGGGTCGAGGTAGATGGCAGAACCTTGCTCGGATATTCTGCTCGGCTCTCACCACCCGAAAATGAGCAGCTCGGTCGCAATTCGGGTCTCGATACGGTTCCGTCTGGTTTGTTTGGTCGGCTCGAAGTTCGTAAGTCTCCAGTCGCCGCGCAAGTTGAAGGCGGCCTCAGCGGCTCTGTGAATTTGGTTACGCCCAACCCGCTGGATTTCAAGGCGTTCACTCTATCAGTACGTGGTCAAGGTGAGTATTCGGAAAATGCTGAGAAGTACCAACCCGCAGTATCGGCGCTGATTGCAGACAAATCTGCGGACGGCAAACTCGGCTATCTGGTCGCTGTGGACTACACGAAGCGCGTTTCTTCAACCCAAGCCTTTGAGAGAAACAATTTCTTTACCCGCACCCAGATTGGGGCAGGCACCGCACCAGGCACCGGTGCTGACTTGAATCGCGATGGAACAGCCGACATCAGCGGCGACCGCCTGCAGTACGAGCAGTTCACGGTCGACCGATCCCGAGTTGGTGTAACCGCCGAGCTGCAGTACAGAGTATCGAATGCGTTCGAACTTCTTCTGGAAGGCATCTACTCGAAACTCAAAACCGAACGCACGCAAGATTTTCTGGTTTGGCGCTACGCAGGCAGGGCGATCACTAACGCGACTTTTGTTGACAACTTCATTGTTGCCGGTGACTCAACCGGTACGTTACAACAAGCGGGCCTGTTCCGCGCCGAGCCATCAGTGAGCAAGCTTGCGGCACTAAGCAGCAAATGGCGACCGGGCAATTTTGTCGTGTCCACCGACCTGAGCTTCAGCCGCGGAACACTGGATCAGGTTATTCGCCAGATAACGGCTGATTCAATCAACGCTGCTGTGCCGGGTAGTTTCGACTATCGAGCCGGCGTTGTCCCGAGTCTCAATCTGGGCACCTTCAACGTCACCGATCCCGCAAACTACAAGCCTGCGACGAACGGTGTACGCGCCAATCTTCTCGTGGCGAGCATGGAAGAAAAGGTCGCGAAGGTCGATGTTCGCCACGACTTTGACGCTGGAGTTGTCAAGAATGTTGTTGCCGGCGTGCGATACCGCGAATTGGCAGCCGACTCTACAGCGTTCCGCAGCCAAATCACGCCCACCAGAGCGGAGATCCTGCCTTACTGGACAACAACCACTGCCGGTCGGTTCGCCTCAGATATCAACGTTGCGTTCCCACGACCATTCCTCACCACG
>Ga0163144_10009571_pt1 | contig 20792 bp, 17 predicted proteins | sample OliLak19BULKMAT1_FD_123175 | JGI IMG/M metagenome (GOLD analysis project Ga0163144, IMG submission 123175) | Freshwater microbial mat bacterial communities from Lake Vanda, McMurdo Dry Valleys, Antarctica - Oligotrophic Lake LV.19.BULKMAT1 | ecosystem: Environmental > Aquatic > Freshwater >... | reverse complement strand
GTGATGCTGTCGTCGGTCTCGATCGTGACCGTGACGTCGGTGCAATAACCCGCGAGGGCTTCGTCCACCGAGTTGTCCACCACCTCCCAGATCAGGTGGTGCAGCCCGCGCACGCTGATATCGCCGATGTACATGGCGGGGCGCTTGCGGACAGCCTCGAGACCCTCGAGGACGGTGATACTGGTGGCGTCGTAGTGATGGCCCTTCGGCGTCTCGGTCAAAGTCGCTTCTCCTTCGTCTCTCGTACTCACCGCAGGCTCCCTCCGCGGGCCACGACGAGGCGCACGTCGCGCACCGCGTCAGAGCCGAGATGTTGGTTCACTTTGCGCACAAGTTCCTTTCGCAGGAACCCGAGCTCGTGCATCCAGGCCGATCCTTCGACCTCCACGATCAACGTGCCGTCGCGGAATGACACCGCGCGGCTGTGGCCCGCCAGACGTGGCCCCGCCAACTCGGCCCAATCCGAAACGGCGCGCCAACCCTCGGCGGCATCCGCCAGTCCCTCGCGCTTGAGCAGGGCCGACAGGATGCTGCCCAGGGATTGCATGCTCACCCGACCGCGTCCGGCAGGCGTAGCGGCATGATCAGACAGAGCATGTCCTCGTCGGCATTCGGCAGAGCTCCGACGGGCTCGATCACGCCGGCCGACAGCGCGGTCTTGAGCCGGAACAGCACATTCTCAGTGGGGATGCTGCGCAGGATCTGGAGTAAATACTTGGCGTTGTACCCGATCTCCATGTCCTCGCCCTTGTACTGCGCATCCACCGACTGTTCGCCGGCGCCGAAGTCGACCGTTGCCGAGGACACGGAGAACTTTCCGCCGCGCAGCGAGAAGCGGATCTGCATGGTGTTGGTGTCCGCATGCGAGGCCACGATGTCGACGGCCTCCATGACATCGGAACGCACACACACCAACTCACGCGGATTGTCCTTGGGGATCACCTGTTCGTAGTTGGGGTAGGCGCCCTCAACGAGCCGCGCATACACCTGCACCTGGTACTCGCCCACCTGTGTGGAGAATCCGATGTGGTTCTTGCCCTCGGCAACGCGCACTTCGACGGGACTGGTGGCTTCCTGCGCCACCTTGCTGACCGAGTTGAGCACGCGGCTGGGGACGATGATGCCGTCGCTGGCCAGATCCCCATAAGCACCCTTTCGCGAGGTGCGAGAGAGGCGATGGCCGTCGGTGGCAACGAAGGTCACCTGTTTGTCGGTGCCATGCACGTAGACACCGTTCAGCTGCGGGCGCGCCGGCTCCTCGGAGGAGGCGTACGACGTGCGCTCGACCATGCGCGAGAGCGCATCGCCGGCCAGCGAGACATGCGCGTCGCCCTTGAGCTCGGGCACGCGCGGGAACTCGTCGCCGTTCTGCAGCGGGAAGCGCGACCAACCCTTGCCATCGCCGTAGCGAACTTCGACCTGGTTGCCGGCTTGCGCGAGCGAAACTGCGCCCTTGGGCATCTTGCGGATGACTTCGTTGAAATGCCGAGCACCGATCGCGGCACGACCAGGCGTGCGCACGGTGCAGGGCACGAGGATCGACGTGGTGACATCGAGGTCGGTTCCGGTCACCCGGAGACCGCCTTTGTCCGCTTCGAGCAGGACGCAGCTGAGCAACGGATTGGCGGCTTTCTGCTGGACCGATCCGAGGGCTCGGCCGACCGCGAACGCGAGGTCGCCCTGCTGGATGGTGAGATCCATGGGTCACTCCCTGACGGGTTGGAACTTGAAGTCCGGCCGCAGCTTCCAAGGCCTTGGAAGGCCCCCTGCGGAAGGTCGCTCGCGGGCGGCTGCATCATAGGCAGGAAGCACCTTTTCCGCAACCGGATTCACCACCAGCCTACTGGCTTCTAAGTCTTTTTCTTTCAATCACTAAACTGATAGTAACAGTAGGGGCTGTGAGGTCTGGGGAGAAGTGCTCCCGAATCGCTCCAAACCCGCACGCCGCACCAGCTTCAATGCGCTTGGTGGGGTGGGGAGAACCCGACCGGTACTCCACGCGTTCTCTGCACGCGCTCGAAACCGGTCGAACTCTCCCCCGCTCTCCACAGGTTCTCCACCGGCTATCCCGAGGCCAACGTGGAAATGAGCCCGTTGACCTTGTCGCGGAAGGACTCATCTGCCCCGATCTTCTCGGCCACCCGGTCACAGGCGTACATCACCGTGGTGTGGTCGCGGCCGCCGAAGACACGACCGATCTCGACCAGCGACAGGTTGGTGAGCTGCCGCAGCAGGTACATGGCGACCTGGCGAGGGACTGCGACCACCTGAGTACGACGCTTACCCATCATGGTGTCGGGCTTGACGCCGAAGCGCTCGGCCACCATCCGCACGATTCGCTCGGGCGTGATGTGGTCTGGCTCGGCCTCGACGTACTGCACGAGCACGTCCTCGGCCAGCTCGAGCGTGATCTCCTGGTGCGTGAGCGAGGCGACCGCCAGCAGCCTTACCAGACACCCCTCCAGATCGCGCACGTTGCCCCGGATGCGGTCCGCCATGAGCAGCAGCACATCGTCCGGCAGTCGCAGCGCCGTGCTCTCCTGCTCGCAGCGGCTGCGCAGGATGGCGATGCGGGTCTCCAGGTCCGGCTGCTTCATGTCGGCGATCAGGCCCTGATTGAAGCGCGAGATGAGCCGCTCCTCGAGCCCGGCGATGTCTTTGGGAGCCTTGTCCGCGGTCACCACGATCTGCTTGTGAGCATCGCGCAGCGCGTTGAACGTGTAGAAGAACTCCTCTTGCGTGCTCTCTTTACCTGCGAGGAACTGCACGTCGTCGATCAGCAGCACGTCCACATTTCGGTACTTGTTACGGAACGCGAGCGTCTGGCCGTGCTGGATGGCGTAGATCATCTCGTTCGTGAAGCGCTCCGCCGGCACGTAATGCACGCGGGCATCGGGGCGCGCAGCCTTCACCGAGTGCCCGACCGCATGCAGCATGTGCGTCTTACCCATCCCCGAGCCACCGAAGATGAAGAGCGGGTTGTACACCTCGCCCGGACGCTCGGAGACGGCGCGGCAGGCCGCGTGCGCGAAGCGGTTGCTGCTGCCCACGACGAAGCACTCGAACGTGAGCCGCGGATTGAGCTGGCTCTCGAGCCACAAGCGACCGCCGCGCGCATCGCCGCTGGCAACGCCCGGGTTCTGCATGGATTCGAGCGTGGGCGTGGGTGGACGGCTGGGGAGCAGGCTCGCCACGGCTCGCGGTTCGGCCACCGGGATCGGCGCCGGCGGGGGAGCGATCGGCTCGCGCGGACTGAAGCGGATGTCGGGACATGTGCCCAGCACGTCGGCCAGGCCGGAGCGCAGGACGGTCAGGTGGTGCTCGTGGATCCAGTCCACGAAGAAGGCGTTGGGGACTTCGAGGTCGACAGTATCGGGCCCGAGTTCACGCGCGATGATGGGTCGGAACCAGGTCTCGAATGCCTGTTGGCTCGAGAGCTTGGCTTTGACCACTTCGAGTACCTGTTCCCAGGCGCGCGCCAGCTCCTCGGTCGTTGCAACGGGTAGAACGGCCATTTCCACGGTCCTTGCAGAATGGTTCGTAGACTTTTCCACAGGGTTCGCGGCCTCGAGAGCACCGCTCCATCGCGGCCCCGGGCCCTGCGCAGGGGGTTTATGTGAGTACCGGCCTCGGAGTTATCCACATCCTGGGTGATGGCCGGAACTCGATGCTGCTGAAACACTTGAGTCGCTAGGAGAGGGTCTCCCTCCACACGTTGTCCACAGTCGCGTGTCACTTGTCACCAAGGCCGCCGGGTCCATCTTTGAACTGTTCCGGTTGCGCCGGCCTAAGTCATTGACTGTGTGTGGTTTGAGTTTGTGTCGTGGGATCCAGCGTGGGCCGTGGCGAAAACCGGCCTCCGCAAGGGGTGACAGGCTAGCACCGCATCGCAAGGGCGCACAAATTCTTTATCCACTATCTGTATACCATTGCGGCGCAATAAGATGTGGAATCTGTCCGCGGGGTTCTCCACAACCCCCCCGAGCGAGCCCGTCGGGGGCGATGGTCAGAACGGGAAGTTGACCCCCAGCGTGAACAGGATATCGTCGTTAACCTTATCGCTGAGAGCGAGTTGCATCTCGGCGAGCAGGATCGCTCCCGGCTGGAGGTGGTATTCCACCCCGGCCCGCAGGGGCACCGACACGTCGGTGGCGTTGCTTCCGCCCGCGTCGGCGCGGGCGAACATGAACCCGAGCCCACCGTAGGGCACCAACGACTGCCCGTTGGACAGTTCGACCCGGCGGCTGAGCTGCGCGAAGGGCCCGACTGACAGCACTGTGAAGTCCTCGGCCGTGTCGATCCCGAGCGCCGCCCCAAGGGACAGGTCGAGCGGGAATGTCTCGGTGTTCTTCGCCACCTGGGTCTTGAAGTCCGCGCCGAGCTTGATCGCCGTGCGGTTCACGCCACCGACATCCACGCGCGAGACGCCGCCCACGAAACCGAAGTCGACATTGGGGTAGAGGCTCAGGCGCAACTGGCCGAGCAACGACACATCACTCCCGCTCATGCGCAGATAGGCACCGGCGAGATGGCCGTTCAAGGGCAGCGGCACCGCGCCACCGAACTGGCCGAACGCCTGAGCATGCGACATGCCCGGCGAGAGCAGGGCGCATGTCAGCGCGCCTGCGAGGACGACTCGCTTCACTTGGACTTCTCCCTTCGATAGAAACCGGCGTTCATCCATGAACACGGGGAGCGACAGGCGCACCGTGCCAAGGTCGAGGCTCGCGGTCAAGCCGGACTTGCTTCGCGGGCCGCCCGCGTGATACCAGCGGACACATGAAACTGCTCAGCGATTTCGATGGCGTGTGGACTCATCCGCGCGAAGAGGGCATCGCCCAGGGCGTGCTTCTCGATGAACTGCTGTTGCTCTCGAGCCCGGCGAGCGAGCGCGAGGCGGCTCGCGCATGGATCGTGGCGGCGCGCAGCGCCGTGCTCGCGGAGCCATCTCTTTATGGATGGGCGCCCGGCGGACGGCTGTCGTGCTTTGCGGACGAGGATCCCTTCGCCGAACACAGCGCGCTGCTGCACTACCTGCACTTGAAGCGCGCCGCGGATCCGGTCGCTGCGCGGCTCGTGCAGGCGGTGCTGGCCAGCGGTCACGGCTCGCTCGAGGATTTCGGCGGCTGGTGCCATCGCACGTCGGTGCGCATCCTGCAGCTCGCTCGCGGCCCCGCGATCCTGCCGACGGCTGCACAGGCCGGCCTCGACATGCTTCAGGGCGGCATCGACGTGGTGGTGGTGTCCAACTCCGGCACGCAGAAGCTTGTGGACTGGTTCGGGCCGACGTCCGTCCCCACGGTGGTCGACGACCCCGCGCATCCCGCGCCGCCCGCAACCATGCGGCTGCGTGGCAACGCGCTCAAGTTCGTGCTCGATGAAACACAGCGCTCGCCGCTCACCGCCGGCACGGTCACGGTCGAAACCGCGCGGCCGCACTACGAGAAAGTGATTCGCGCGGAGCTCGATGGTTATGCCGGGCCCGCTGCGGTGGTGGGGGATCTGTTCTCGATCGACCTCGCACTACCGTTACGGCTGCGGCGCACCGACCCGGCGTTCGCGGGGCTGCGCCTGTTCTGGATCGTGCGCGACTACACGCCGGCGCGCCTGCAGCGCGAAATCGGGGCGCACGCTCCCGAAGTCGAAGCGGTCTCGGGACTCGAGGAAGTCGCGGCGAGGCTGCTGCGCGGGTGAGTGGGGCTCAGCGAGGCAGGTCGTAGAAGACCGAGGCCCACGGTGAGCGCACGCGAAACCCCAGCCGGCGATACAGCTTGAGTGCGGGCTCGTTCACATTGTTGACGAACAGGCACGCGCTGCGGCTGCGCGCGAACAGTCTCAGGCACATCTCGGACAGCGCGCGCGTGGCAATGCCCTGGCCACGCGTCTGCGGCAGCGTATAGACGCCCGAGATCTGCGCGGCATCGGCGGTCAATGCCGAGAGCCCGGCACGGAAAATCAGGCCGCGCGCGTCGCGCCACACCAGCGTGTGCCCATCGCGACAGTCCTCCTCCACGCGGCGCGCGTAAGCGAAAGCGTCCACTTCACGCGGATCCTCGAGCAGTTCCTCGGCCCGAAGCGCAGCGCCGGTCTCGTAAAGCAGCGAGTAGTCCTCGCGCCGCGCTGGCCGCAGCTCGGGTAGGCGTTCCATTGCGGGTAGATCGCAGGGTTCGAGCGAAAGATAGGTTTGCTCACGCGTGAGCCGCGGCGCGACCGCATCGCCGGGAAAACGCTCGAGCAGTGCGTCCACCGCATGGCGCGGGCCGATCACCTGGAAGCGGCGCGGGAGCAGGTCGACCCGCTGCTTGGCCTGCTCGCCGAGCAGCCGAAGGCCCTCCAGGTCGTCGCCCACCGGCAGCACCGCGCCCGAGGTGCCGCCGAGAAACAGCAGCGCCGTGATGCGACCCGCACGCCGCGCGACCCAGTATTCATCGCGTGGGCGCGCGAGCGCGTCGCGCAGCACCAGGGCCAGCAGATACACGTGCAGCACGGGGTCCACGTCGAGGTACGTGATCACCTCGGGGACGTCCGGCGGCCCGAGTCGCTCGAGCGCGGGCGGGGCGATGTCGGGTGTCGGCGGCATGCAGACTCGTGGACGGGGGAGGGGTGGGTGGGGGTGAAGAGTGTAACGCGCGAGGCGCGTGGGTTGCCACTGTTGGCGGGTCACCGGTTTGGACGAGGCGCATCGTCGCGCGTAGCATCGGCGGCGGCGAGGGACCATGAACGAACTGGTTTTGGTGATCGAAGATGAGAAAGAGATCCGCGACCTCCTGCGCTACAACCTGGAGCGTGCGGGCTTCCGTGTTGCCGCTGCGCCCGATGGCGAAGAAGGACTGCGGCAACTATTCGCCTCCCGCCCCGATGCCGTGGTGCTCGACCTGATGCTCCCCGGGCACAGCGGCCTCGAGATCCTGCGCGAGGTGCGCAACGAACCGAACACGGCCGACCTGCCGATGATCGTGCTCACCGCACGCGCTGCGGAAATGGACAAGCTTCTGGGGTTCGAGCATGGCGCCGATGACTACCTGACCAAGCCGTTCAGTCCGCGCGAGTTGGTCGCGCGGCTCAAAGCGCTGCTCCGTCGTTCGCAACCATCCCGCAGTGGGCCGGCGATCGAGCGCGGCGGGCTCCGCATCGACTCGGAATCACGCGAGGCGTCTGTCGAGGGCCGCGCGCTGTCCCTCACGCCGCGAGAGTTCGAGTTGCTCGCGTTCTTCGCGCGCCACCCGGGCCGCGTGCTCACGCGCGAAGAACTGCTGCGCAAGGTCTGGGGCTATGACTACGTCGGTGAGACGCGCACGGTCGATGTGCATGTGCGTCGGTTGCGATCCAAGTTGGGCGAGCATGACCGACTGATCGAGACGGTGACCGGCGTGGGCTACAAGTTCGTCGGGGCCGCGCCCGCGGCGACGCGCTAGGCGACGCGCGATGAACTGCGCGCTCGCGATCCGGACACCGTGAACCCGTCGCTGCGCGCGCGGCTGCTGTTCGCACACGGCGTCGTGGTCGTGGGCGCGATCATCGCGCTGGCCCTGCTCGAGGTCGGTACCCAGCGCCGCTGGCTCGTACAGCGCGCCACCGAGGAGTTGCAGCGCGTCGCGCAGACCCTGGCGATCACCTTGCCGGCTTCGGCTGCCACCGATCTGGGTCGCACGGCGGCATCGTTCGATTCCTCTTTGGTGTTGCGGGTGACGTTCATCGCGGCGGACGGTCGCGTGTTGGCGGACTCGCGGGCGCAGGCATCCACCATGGAGAACCATCGGACGCGCCCCGAAGTCGCTGCGGCACTCGCGGGGCGCACGGGTTTTGCAGTGCGGATGAGCCGCACGAATGGCGTGGAGCAGGTCTACTGCGCGGTGCCGGTGCGCAACGCGGGCCGTGCCGCGGTTCTGCGCGTGGCCGAACCCCTCGACTTGATCAGCAGGTTGGATGGTGCGCTGTTGGGGCTCTCACTCTCGATCCTTCTCGTGGTGGTGGTGGCGAGCCTCGTCGCGGTCTGGTGGGTGGCGGGGCGCATCACGCAGCGCGTCTCCGATTTGGAAGCGGTCTCTCGTGCGATGGGTCGAGGCGAGACCAACACGCGGGCCGCCGAACTTCCCGCCGATGCCCTCGGCCAGTTGGGACGGGCGCTCAACCAGATGTCCTCCGAGCTGAGACTCCGCATGGAAGCCCTGCGGCGTGAACGCGATGACCGTGAGCAGATCCTCGCGCACATGACCGATGGCGTGGCGCTGGTGGATGGCTCCGGCCGTCTGGCGCATGTGAATCACCCTTTCGCGGCGATGCTGGACGCGCCGCGCCCGGCGGCCCCCGGCACTCCGTTCGCGGACTTCGTCCGCATCGCAGAGTTGGATGAGTTGTTGCAGGAGGCGAGGCGCGAGTCGCACACGGTCGAGCGGGAGCTACGGCTCTGGACGCCGCGCTCCCGCGTGGTGCGGGCAGCCGCAACCCCCCTGGGCGGGCCCGCGCCCCAGCCGGTCCTGCTCGTGCTCCACGACCTCACCGAATCGGACACGTTGAATCGAATGCGACAGGAGTTCGTCGCGAACGTTTCGCACGAGCTGCGAACGCCGCTCACGTCGTTGACGGGTTACGCGGAGACATTGCTCGAGGGCGGGCTCGATGACACCGAGCACCGCGAGTCGTTCGTGCGGATCATCCGAGATCAGGCGGTGCGGCTGCATCAGCTGGTGGCCGACCTGCTCGCGCTCGCCGAAGTCGAACGCCCCGACGCCTTGCTGCGGGTGGAACGCTTCGACCTGCGTGCGCTGGTGCAACGTCAGGCGGCCGCCCTGCGCGATACCGCTGCGCGTACCGGCATCGAGTTGGCCGTGGCCGATGGCGAACCGGTCTGGATCGAAGCGGATCGTGTTCGGCTCGAGCAAGTCGTCGCGAACCTTCTCGACAATGCAGTCAAGTACACCGAGCAGGGTTCCGTTCGAGCGTGTGTCGGTGAGGATGGCGGTCAGGCGTGGTGCGAAGTGAGCGACACCGGATCCGGGATTCCGGCCGAGGACATCCCGCGGATCTTCGAACGCTTCTACCGAGTCGACAAAGCGCGTTCCCGCGCCAAAGGCGGCACCGGGCTGGGTCTATCGATCGTGAAGCACGTGATCGCGTTGCACGGGGGCGAGGTGTCGGTGGCCAGCGATCTCGGCGAGGGCAGCACGTTCCGCTTCGAAGTGCCCGCGCGCCCCGCAATCAGCCGCTGAATCGGATTCCGGCAGCATGCGTCACACGATTGCAACGCGATTCGCGGCAAGATGAAACATTCCGGTCACGAGCGCGCGCACTTCCCGGGCGCAAGGTGCCTGCCGTGGGAAGAGGGCGGCCACGGCTGGAGAGCCTCGCCGACGGGAAGGTGCGGATCGACCCAGCCGTGCGCTCGAGTTGACGTCCTTGCGATCGCAGCGCCGTCCCTCTCACCCCACGATCTTCGGACCTCGGGGCTCAGTCGCGCAGCAGTAACTGCAGGCGGGCCCGGCCGGAGCATGCGCGCACGCGCATCCGCACGCACGCGATCTCGCGCGGCTCATCCCACATCATGAGCTCGTAGAGTCCCTTGCCCCGTCGCGCGCCGCCCAGGTCGAGCGCGCGCAGTTCTCCGTCGGCGAACACCACCTCGGCGCGGTCGAACTCGGCGGTCCCGGCGATCTTCACGTAGCAGCCGCGGCCTCGCATCGGCATCGCGAAGCCCACCGTGCGCCAATCCTGCGAGGACACCAGGGCCTGTTCCTGTGGCGTGCTCTCGGCCTCTTTCTTCGCCTTGGCGCGCATATGGAAGCTGAGCAGCGGTAGCCGGAGCAATCCCCATGACCAGTGCGAGCCTCCCGCACCCGAAGGGATGAAGCCGATTCCGGCAACGGCGGGCGTGGAGGATGCGATGAGGGCGGCGGCGAGTGACGCGACGATCCATGTGCGCATGCAGGGTTTTTCGACCCGGGCCGGCACACACTTGAGCCAGGGTGTGCGTTTTGCTCGGCGTGTTTGTGACAACCAACGTCACTCGATGTTCACACGGGTTCACGCACGCGACACACGCTGGATATCCCGAGTCTCCATCCCGCCCCGTAGCTTCGCTCTCGTTCGGTCGGACTTGGCTCCATCGCCTTCCCGACCCACCGATGTCGCGAGGACGGCGGCGATCGATTCGGGCTTGGCTGGCCCGGTCTTTCGCAAACGCGCTCGTCCCGCGGCAACTCCACTCGCCACCACACACATCGTTCCGGGAGGCAGCATGCGATTCGTGGCAACGAAGGTCGCTTCACTGCGGCACGGGTTCCTGGCCCTGGGGCTCATCGCGCTCCAAGCCAGCAACGCATCGGCCCAGATGGTTTTCGACGGCAACGTGCTCTTCAACAATAACAACACCGGCACGCTGGCTGGGCAGTTCGTCGGTGCGGCCACGGCGGCTGCGCCGTCGTGCGTGCTTCCGTTCACCGCGGCCGACCTCGGCACTGTGACCTACACGCACAACCTGTATGTGGATCCACTGCTGCCCACCGCCGCCTACGCACCGGGCGTGCGCCCCAGCTTCCGCCCCCAGCTCGGTAGCCCGGCCTACGGCTACTCGGTCAAGGTGCCGAACGACGGTTTCTTCACCCAGACCTGCTACGTGGGCGCGCTCAGCGACCGTGCGGATGAGGATTGGACCCAGGGCTGGACCTACTGGGACTCCACCGGAGCCGGCCGTCAGGACCTGCACCTCATCGGCATGCCGAAGCCGCGTCCACTCGCGGTCTACGATGGCATCAAGATCTTCGGGCACCCGCACTGGTCGGCTGATAGCAACTACTTCGTGCGCGGCCAGCTCCGCGTGAAGAGCCAAGCCTCGCTCACGATCGCTCCCGGCGTGGTCGTGTTCCAGGAGGATGCCTCGGTCGGCACCATCGTCGTCGAGCGCGGTGGCCGTCTGTATGCCATCGGCACGGCGTGCGACCCGATCATCGTCACCTCCGACGCGGCTCCCGGTACGCAGACGGCGGGCGGCGGGGGCGGCATCGTGATGAATGGCTACGCCAAGACCAACACGGTCAACTCGTGCGCCGGCGATTCTGCCGCGAGCGAGGGGGGCGCCGTCGGCTTCTTCGGTGGCAACGACGACAATGACAACTCGGGCACGCTGCGCTATGTCCGCGTCGAGTTCGCCGGCAAGGAAATCACCCCGAACAACGAACTGAACTCGTTCCAGTGGAATGCCTGCGGCAAGAACACGCATGGTGATTACCTGCAGGCGTATCAGGGCGACGATGACGGCTTCGAGTGGTTCGGTGGCACGATGGACAACAAGTACCTGCTCGCGATCGACGGCCGCGACGACGGCTATGACTGGCAGCTGGGCACGCGCAATCGCGCTCAGTTCGTCATCGTCCGCGTAGCCCCGCAGAAGTCGCGCGCCGGTGGCCAGAACGGCGACAAGGGGATCGAGGCGGACAACGTCTCGAGTGGTTCCGTGCAGTGCTCGGGCCGCTCCAACACGACCGTGGCGAATTTCACGATTGTCGGCGATAAGCGCAGCGGTCCGCTGTATCCCGGCGTGTCTTCGGGCGTGAACCTCCGTCTCGGTACGGCCGGTACGTTCATCAACTCGATCGTCTACAACATGAAGACAGCGGCGCTGCGGATCGACGATCAGGCTACGTTCGAGGCGCATTGTGCCGCGCCCCCGACTGCGCCAGTCGTCTTCTGCTCGGCCACGACGGCGGGCATTGGCTCTGGAGTCGACGGACAACTGTTCCTCGCCAGCAGCCTGCCGAATCCGTTCCGTGCCGCGACGACGCTGTCTTTCACCTTGCCGACCACGGGCCCCGTCTCGGTCGAAATCTATTCGGCGGATGGTCGTCTGGTCGACACGCTCGCCAAGGGTGAGATGGCGGCTGGCCGCCACTCCCTCGTCTGGGATGCGTCCAAGCGGGCGCCGAGCGGCATGTACTTCTACAAGGTCGTTGCCGGCGCTCGTCAGTCGACGGGCAAGATCACGCGCATCGACTGAAGTGGTCAGTGGTTTTCCCCGCAACAGCGGGCTTGGCGGCGGCGGGTTTATCCGCCGTCGCCAACGCCGCACTCACGGGTCCCATCCCCTCGATTCCCAGAAGCACACACAACGCCGGGGAGTAGCTCCACATTCCCGTCTTTCCGGAGGTTGATCCCTGATGCAGCATCCATCCGCCGCACCCCGCAGGTCCCTCGCCGAGCAACTGCTCCTCCTCTTTGGTTTCGCCTTCGTCGTCCTGATCGCGGCCGCGAACGCCAGCTCCGCCGCACCGCTCGGGAAGGTCCAGGGCAAGATCATCGCCAGTGATACCGGCGAACCGATCAGCTTCGCGGATGTGCTCCTGATCCCCGCCGACACCACCATGCGCAAGGTGGGTGGGCTGACGAACGCCGACGGCACGTTCCTGCTGCAGGCCGAAGCCGGCCGCTATATTCTTCAAGTCCGGGCGCTGTCTTACCAGAGCAAGCGCATCGAGGGTGTCGTGCTGGAGGCAGGCGGCCTGCTGCCGTTCCAGACAAGCCTCAAGTCCGACGCGATCCAGCAGGAAGAGATCGTGGTCGAGGCCAAGGCGCGCCAGAACACCGAGAGCTCCATGCTGGTGGCTCGCAAGAAGGCCACTTCGGTGGGCGACGCCGTGAGTGCGGAACAAGTCCGCCGGTCCCCGGACAAGGATGCGGGCGAGGTGTTGCGCCGCGTGACCGGTCTGTCCGTCTCGGATGGCAAGTATGTGTTCGTGCGCGGGCTGGGCGAGCGTTACAGCTCGACCGAAGTGGACGGCGTGCGTATCGCGAGCCCCGAGCAGAACAAGCGTGTGGTGCCGCTCGACCTGTTGCCGGCGAACCTGCTTGAGAACATCGTGGTCCAGAAAACTTATACCGCCGACCGCCCCGGCGAGTTCGGCGGCGGCGACGTGCAGGTGAAGACCAAGGACTTTCCGGGTGGGCGCACGTGGTCGTTCTCGGTGTCGCAGGGGCAACTCGAGGGCACGACGTTTGGCGATCGTAGGACTTATCGCTCGGGCAACTCCGACCTGTTCGGATTCGGGTCGGACTCGCGCGGCATCCCTGACGAGATCCGTCAGGCCGCGGGCGGTCGCCCTCTGTTCCTGAGCAACGACCCGACCCGAGGGTTCAACAAGGCCACCCTCGCCCAGCTGGGCAAGTCGTTCAGCAACGTCTGGTCCACGAACAACGAACGCACGATTCCCAACGGCAGCTACTCGGTGACCTATGGCGACGAGTTCAAGTTGTTCGGCCGCCCGCTGGGATTGATCGAGTCCTGGAGCCTGTCGCGGTCATTCTCGAAGCGTGACGAGTCGCAGCGCTTCTTCTCGGACCTCTCGGACACGCTTTACGACTACGCCGTGCAACGTGACAAGGAGTCGGTGCAGCTGGGCGGCGTCTCGGGGCTGAGCTATCGCATCACGCCCAGCCATAGCCTTCATCTGCGTGGGCTGTACACGAACGCGGCCGACGACGAAGTCCGAACCTACGAAGGCCCCGACCACAATCGTGTCGAGTCCACCACGGGTGAGTTCCTGCGTCATCGCGGCACCCGGTTCCTGTATGTGCAGCGCAATGTGCTCTCGGGTGCGATCGAGGGCCGACACGACTTCGCCAAGCTGTTCGGCGCGCACCTCGACTGGAAGCTCAATCGTTCGCGCGCGAAGCGGCTGCAACCGGACCGCCGCGAGACCGTGTACGACCGCAACTACTACTACGACGGCAATGGTGAGTTGGTGGGCTACTGGGGTCTGGGTTCGGCGGGCTCGCGCGAGTACGGCGACCTCAGGGACAACGGCCGCGGCCTTACCGTGGGCGCCAGCGTGCCCTACCGACTGGGCGGGCTTGGTGCCGGCAAGGTGGCGTTTGGATACGACCGGCAGTCCAAGGAGCGGAACAACTTCTACCGGCGCTTCAACCTGCTTCCGAACGGGATCGCCGACCCCTCGCTTTCGCCCGATAGCCTTTTCAGCCCGAGCTTCTTCGACGGCACGCAGTACTCCGCCTATGTGCTCGAAGGCACCCTCAATATCGATAACTACGCGGCGGAGCAGCGCGTGACCGCGACGTATCTCAGCATCGATGTACCGGTGGGTTCTCGCGTTCGCGGAAACTTCGGTGTGCGCCAAGAGCGGGGCCGACAGGATGTGCGCACGTTCGACCTGTTCAAGCCGAGCGAGATCGTCGAGGAGGGCAAGCTCGACAACACGGACTGGCTGCCCTCCGCGAACCTCACGGTCGAGGTCCTCAAGTCCTTGAATGTGCGACTGGCGGCCAGCCGCACACTGGCGCGCCCGGATCTGAACGAGCTCTCGCCCAGCCCCTCGCTGGAATATGTCGGGGGCTTCCGTGTGGCGGGCAACCCAGAACTGAACCGCTCGCGGATCACGAACTACGACTTGCGCGTCGAAGCGTTCCCGAGCGTCGGCGAAGTGTTCGCCGCGGGATTCTTCTACAAGGCGCTCGACGAACCCATCGAGCAGGTCATCCAGGGCGGCGCCCCGCCGATCCTGGTCCCTCGCAACTCCGACAAGGGCCACAACATCGGCGTGGAGCTCGAGGCCCGCAGCGGCCTGGGACGACTCTGGAGCGGACTCCAGCGCTTCTCCGTGAACACGAATGCCTCGCTCATCCGCTCGAAGGTCACGCTCAAGCCGCAGCTCTCCGAGTTGGGCACCGTGGAGCATCCGCTGCAGGGACAGGCGAACTATTTGTTCAACGCGGCGCTCAGCTATTCGGCTCCGGGCGGAAAGCTCGATGTGAGCGTGCTGGTCGGGACCACTGGCAAACGCCTGCGCACGCTCGGGCTGTTGCCGCTCCCGGACATTTACGAGCAACCGAGTCGCAATCTCGATGCGGCGCTGAACTGGGCACCCCTTTCGCGCACGCGCGTGAAACTTGCGGCGAAGAACCTGTTCAACCCGCGAATCCAAGAGCTGCAGGCCGGCAAGGAAGTCTCCGGGTATCGCATCGGACGCAGCTACTCGATCGCGCTGTCGTACGGCTCATGATGATGGACCGAAGCAGGACCCACCTCGCTCCGCCTGCTTGGGGCACTCGCTTCGCCTTATGCGTCAGCTTGGCACTTGTAGCGGGCGCGATGCTGGCTGCGAGTGTCTCCGCGGCACAGGGCTCGGCCGCGCCGGCCCCCAAGGCCGCCGTGCCGCGCCGGTTGGTCTCGGTCAAGGATTCCCCGGGGTTCGTCCCGCTCGTGGACCCCGAGTCCATGTCGGTGAAGATCGGCAGGAGGCTCAACGCGCCGGTCGTGTCCCAGCCATTCCTCGGCGGAACCCGGAGCATGGATGAACTCGGGCGCACCGTGGTCCGCCACTTGAATCGCAGTGCACCGGATTCATTGCTGGCGCTCTGTGTCAGTGAGAGCGAGTTCCGGAACATCCTCTGGCGCGAGTTCCCCCAGAGCCGACCGGTCACACATCTGGAATGGATCGACGGGTGGAGGGCGCTTTACATCCGGCATCGCGGAGGCGTCACCGGCGCCATCCGTGACAAGGGCGACCACTACTACGAATACGTCCGAACGGAATCGCGTGATACCACGGCCATTTACCGGAACTTCCGTCTGCACAATGCCATCGTGCTCGTCGTGAAGGTCAATGGCCAAGAGCAGGAGCTGCGCTGGTTGCGGTCGATCGCGGAGCGTAAGGGGCGCTTCAAGATCTACAGCACGGGAGACTGACCCGAATCGGTGCGTTGGCCCAGTGATTTTGAACTGTCGCAGGCGAGGCACAAGGTTGTGCGGTTGCCACAACCTTGTGCCTCGCCGCTTTTATTTCCGCCGCGTCACTTGCCGTTAACCGAACGGTAACGGGTTGCCTCCGATAATGCCCGCGTCCTGACCCAAAGCCCCACGCCCCGCTGAAGCGAGCGAAGGCGTCTCCCCGGAGGACGCGATGAATATGGAAGAGACGCAGGCTCCCGAGCAGGCCCCCGACGAAGCGCGTTCGACGCCCCGGCGCAAGCGTGGTCGGCCCCTTGAAATGCAGCCCGCCGAAGTGCTGCACCGCATCCACGAACTCGCCACGCAGGGCGCGTTGTTCCGCGTTCACCTCGACCATCCGGCGCTCTATGCGCGAGCGCGCCGCCTGTTCGGGTCATGGGCTGGTGCGGTCGCACGTGCAGGGCACGATCACGGAATCGCGGTCGACCATGCCCGCCGCCGCTCGGTCGAGAGTCGACGCCGCGTCGCGAGCGCCTGACCCCGCGCAACGAGTAGTTCGATTTCCGGCAGCGATGTAACACGGCGGAAACATGCCTGAGAGGTTGCCGAAACTCGGCCTCGCTAGCGTCCGGTCATTCAGGAGGGACTCCCATGAAACTCTGGCGTTTCGCGGTCTATGCAATCCTGCTCACCTCGGCCCTCGTTCTGGCGCGCTGTTCTCAGAAGACGGATGCGCGCCCGGTCACCGTCAAGGGCAGCGACACGATGGTCATTCTGGTGCAGCGCTGGGCCGAGCAATACATGGGCTCACACCCGGGCGCGGTCGTGCAGGTCACCGGCGGTGGTTCGGGGACGGGCATCGCAGCGCTCATCAACGGGACCACCGACATCTGCCAGTCGTCGCGCCCGATGAAGGACGCCGAGAAGGCCCAGATGAAGGCCAAGTTCGGTCGCGAGCCGGACGAGATCCTGGTCGCCCGTGATGGCTTGGCGGTGTACGTCAATGAAGCATGCCCGCTGTCGGAGATCACCCTGGCCCAAGTAAGGGCGATTTATCAGGGTGAGGTCCTGAACTGGAAAGCGGTCGGTGGTCCGGACGCACCGATCCTGCTCTACAGCCGCGAGAACAACTCCGGCACCTATGCCTATTTCAAGGAGCACGTGCTGGACGGCGGCGATTTCTCGGCGCGCGCGCAGACGCTACCGGGCACCGCGGCCGTGGTGAACGCGGTCTCGAAGGATGTCAACGGGATCGGCTACGGCGGCGATGCCTATGCCAAGGGCGTGAAACTGCTGGCGCTCAAGAAGGACGACGCAACGCCCGCCGTCCTGCCCTCCGACGCCTCGATCCACGACGGCACCTATCCACTGTCGCGAGGACTGTTCTTCTACCTGCGCGGCACGCCGACGGCGGAATCGAAGGCCTTCATCGATCACTGTCTGTCGGTTGAGGGGCAGAAACTGGTCACCGAGGTGGGCTACTTCCCGATCGCCAAGGAGGCGCATTGAAGCGTCGCTCGTTCGTGATGGCCGCGATGGCCTCGTTGGTGTTGTTCCAGCCACTGCGGGCCGATGAAGCCCCCGCCGAGTCCGTCAACGAACCCGCCGTGACGCGGGCGGAGTTGCAGGGCCTGCTCGATGGACTGAACGAGCAGATCCAGGCGCATCAGGCGGATCTCGACAAGCTCAAGCGATTCAAGTTCTCAGGTTACGTTCAGGCGCGCATGGACGTGGGCGAGGCGAGCAGCGATTCGGTGAAGGTGAGCGGCTCCCCGGCGACCATCGCGCCCGCGAACCTGTCGCGTTTCTACATCCGTCGCGCGCGCCTCAAGCTCACCTACGATGCCAGCCCTCTGTCGCAGGCCGTGGTCTACCTCGATGGCGGCCAGGATCGAACGATCCGCTTGCTCGAGGGCTACATCACCCTACTGGACCCGTGGACCCCGCTGCACGATCACCAACTCACGATGGGCCAGTTCAATGTGCCCTTCGGGTACGAGATCGAGCGCTCCTCCAGTGTGCGCGAGTTGCCCGAGCGCTCCCGCGCGGAGAACGTGCTGTTCAGTGGCGAGCGCGACCGGGGCATCAAACTCGAGAATCAGTGGACGCCGCAGTTCAAGACCACGACCGCGCTCCTGAACGGTGGCGGGGTCAACAGTGCCGACTTCCCGAATACGGACCCGACCCGCGGCAAGGATTTCGTCGGCCGCGCGCGCTGGAGCCAGGGCGTGTGGGACCTGGCGGGGTCGTATTACTTCGGGCGTCAGGTCACGGCGCTGACCGGGCCCGATGTCTGGACCGAGAAGCGCCGCGTCGGCGTCGATGCCCAGTTCTTCTTCGCGCTGCCGCGCGTCGGCGGGACCACGCTACGTGGCGAGCTCTATCAGGGCCAGGAAGCGAACCCCGATTCGGCCAAAGCGCTGCTCACCTCGCCATCCACAGCGAATCCGGTGCGCCTGCTGAAGAGCGGTGCGAACGCCGCTCATCTGGCCACCGACATGCTGGGCTGGTACGTGATGGGTGTGCAGAATCTGGGTGAGCGCGCACAGTTCGTGATGCGTTACGACATCTACGATCCCAACACCGATCTCGATCATGACCAGTACAAGCGCTGGAGCTTCGGCGTGAACGCGTTCTATGACGGCTTTACCCGCGCCACGGTGTCCTACGATGCCATCACCACCGAGAGCTCCATCGGCGCGGGGCGATTCCGCGACCCGAAGGACAACCTGTGGACCTTCCAGTTGCAGCACAAGTTCTAGGAGGCTGAGTGATGCGCTCACTGATCTCGTCGCTGGTGATCCTGGCGGCGCTCGCGTTCGCCACCGCAGCACACGCAGGGCGCCCGATCACGATCAAGGGCTCCGACACGATGGTGATCCTCGGCCAGCGCTGGGCGGAGAAGTACATGAACGAGATGTCCGGCCAGGTCGTGATGGTGACCGGTGGGGGGTCGGGCACTGGAATCGCCGCGCTCATCAATGGCACCACCGACATCTGCCAGGCGTCACGGCCCATGAAGCCGGATGAGAAGCTCAAGCTGCGCGACCGCTACCAGACGATGGGGCAGGAGATCGCGGTGGCGCGCGATGGGCTCGCGGTGTACTTCAACGAGAGCAATCCGATGCAGAAGCTGTCCATAGAACAGCTCAAGGCGATCTACATGGGACAGGTCACGAACTGGAAACAGGTCGGAGGCAAGGACGCGACCATTGTGCTCTATGGCCGCGAGAACAGCTCTGGCACGTATGTCTTCTTCAAGGACAACGTCCTCGGCGGACGCGACTTCTCGCCGCGGGTGCAGACGCTTCCCGGCACCGCCGCAGTGGTGAACGCGGTCTCCAAGGACCCCAACGGAATCGGCTACGGCGGCGCGGCCTACGCCAAGGGCGTGAAGGACTGCGCGATCCAGAAGGATGCGAAGTCGACGGCGATCCTGCCCACGGCGGCCACGGTCAAGGATGGCAGCTATCCGCTTTGGCGCCATCTGTACTTCTATCTGCGCAAGAAGCCCGAAGGCGACACCAAGAAGTTCGTGGACTGGGTACTATCCCCCGCAGGCCAGCAGCTCGCCACGCAGGTCGGCTACTTCCCGCTGTGACACCGAGGTTCTCGTGAGCGTGTTCCGCCCCGGCATCGATCCCGCGGCTCATCGCCGACTCCAGCGCATTCGCGAAGGAGTCATCGAGTGGCTGTTGCGCGGTTGCGCTTTCGCCGCGGTCGCGGGGCTCGTGCTGATCATCCTGTTCGTGTTCCGCGAAGCGCTGCCCATCCTGGTCAACGCCGAGACGCAGAAGGAGGCGAGCCTGGCGGGGTTCTTCGCCACCCCGCTATGGCAGCCGGTGGGAGATGTGCCGAAGTACGGATTGGTCCCGTTGTTGTTGGGCACGTTCAAGGTCGTGCTCGTCGCCATGTTGTTCGCCACCCCACTGGCGGTGCTCGCGGCGGTATTCAGCAGCGAGTTCGCGTCGCCCCGCCTGCGTGAAGCGCTCAAACCGGTGATCGAGATCCTCGCCGGCATCCCCTCGGTCGTGATGGGCTTCTTCGCTCTCATCGTCCTGGCTTCGTGGCTCCAGTCCGTGACGGGCGGCACCATGCGGCTCAATGCGCTCAACGCGGGCATCGCCCTTGGGCTCGGCGTCATCCCGACCATCTTCACGGTTGCCGAGGATGCGCTGCGCGCCGTGCCGAAGTCCTACCGCGAAGCTTCGCTCGCGCTGGGCGCTTCGCGGTGGCAGACCGCGTGGAACGTCTCGCTGCCCGCGGCCTCGGCGGGCGTTGGCGCCGGCGTGCTTCTGGGATTGGCGCGGGCCGTGGGCGAGACCATGATCGTGTTGATGGCCTCGGGCAATGCCGCCATCACGTCGGTGACCGTTTTCGATTCGGTGCGCACGCTCTCGGCGAGCATCGCGGCGGAACTCGCGGAGGTGGTGATGGGCAGCCCGCATTACTCCGTGCTGTTCTTCCTGGGCGCGCTGCTCTTCACGATCACCTTCATCATCAACGTGGCCGCCGGTATCTTCGTGGACCGGTTGCGCCGACGGCTGGCGGGCGCATGACCACGTCCACGCTCGAAACCACATTCAAGCCGCTGCCCAAGCAGCGCGGTTTCGATCTGCAGGGCGTGTCGTTCACCACGCTCTCGGGTGTCGCGGCACTGATCATCGCAGCCATGGTCGCCGTCATCATGGGAAACATCATCCTCAACGGCTGGAGCTCGGTGACCTGGGAGTTCCTCTCGGGCGCACCGCGCGAGGGCATGACGCGCGGGGGGATCTTCCCGGCCATCTACGGCACGGTGCTGCTCGTTCTGCTCATGGTCGTTGCGCTGGTGCCGTTCGGGGTGGGCGCGGCAGTCTACCTTCATGAGTATGCCGACCAGTACGCGTGGAGCACGCGCGCCGTGCGTTTCGCGGTCAACAACCTGGCGGGCGTGCCGAGCATCGTGTTCGGGCTGTTCGGGCTGGGCTTCTTCATCCAGTTCATCGGCGGCGGAATGGATCGCGCCTTGGGCCTGGACGTCGTGTACGGCAAGCCCGCCCTCATGTGGGCCGCTCTCACGCTGGCCATGCTGAATCTCCCGGTGGTGATCGTGACCACTGAGGAAGCGCTCAAAACC
>Ga0163144_10009570_pt1 | contig 20792 bp, 19 predicted proteins | sample OliLak19BULKMAT1_FD_123175 | JGI IMG/M metagenome (GOLD analysis project Ga0163144, IMG submission 123175) | Freshwater microbial mat bacterial communities from Lake Vanda, McMurdo Dry Valleys, Antarctica - Oligotrophic Lake LV.19.BULKMAT1 | ecosystem: Environmental > Aquatic > Freshwater >... | reverse complement strand
CCCACGCGGTTGATTGAGTTTATATTTCTAAATATTCGCACGCTCTTTAATTAAACTCTCAACAACGCTCGGATCTGCCAAAGTAGAAGTATCCCCCAAACTCGTGAATTCCTTCTCTGCAATCTTTCTGAGAATTCGGCGCATAATTTTACCTGATCGAGTTTTTGGCAGACCAGGGGCCCACTGGATCAAATCCGGAGAAGCGATCGGACCAATCTCCTTGCGCACGCTTTGAACCAATGCCGACTTTAAAGTCTCCGATGGTACCTCTCCTACTTTTAGCGTCACAAAAGCATAAATTCCTTGGCCCTTAATTTCATGAGGAAATCCCACAACGGCAGCTTCTGCCACAGCGTGATGAGTAAGAAGTGCGCTCTCCACCTCGGCTGTTCCCATACGATGACCAGATACATTGATGACGTCATCTACGCGCCCTGTGATCCAATAATATCCATCTGCATCTCTTCGACAGCCGTCACCCGTAAAATATTTTCCTTTGTAAGATGAAAAATAAGTTTGAATGAATCGAGCATGATCCCTATAAACCGTCCGCATTATTCCAGGCCACGGGTCTTGAATGCAAAGGTTGCCCTCGCATTCTCCCATTTGCTCGATGCCATCGGCATTCATTACCACCGGCTTAATTCCAAAAAAAGGAAGCGTAGCAGACCCAGGCTTTAATTTAGTTTTACCAGGAAGTGGAGAAATCATAATCCCACCCGTTTCGGTCTGCCACCATGTATCCACGATCGGGCATCGTCCGTCGCCTACTTTATTAAAGTACCAAAGCCAGACTTCTGGATTAATCGGTTCGCCGACAGTTCCTAAAGTTTTTAGCGAACTTCTATTTGTCTCTTTTATAAATCCATCTCCTTCACGCATAAGTGTGCGAAGCGCGGTCGGTGCCGTATAAAATATATTCACCTGGTGCTTGTCGATGATCTGCCAAAAACGCGCGGGGCTCGGATAGGTTGGAACTCCCTCGAAGATCACCGAAGTGGCTCCATTGGCGAGCGGTCCGTACACAATATAAGAATGCCCCGTGATCCATCCCACATCTGCCGTACACCAATAGACGTCGCCCTCTTTGTAATCAAATACCCACTCATGAGTGAGAGCGGCATAGACAATATAGCCCCCAGTCGTATGCAAAACTCCCTTGGGTTTATTGGTAGAGCCAGAAGTATAAAGTATGAAAAGTGGATCCTCGGCATCCATCAGAGCGGGAGCGCAGTGAGGGGAAACTTTATTCCACTCCTCATGAATCAGAATGTCGCGATCCTGGACGAGGCCAGAATTCGAATCTCCGGTATGCTGATAGATAAAAACTTTCTTAACGATGCCAACTTTCTCGAGTGCCAAATCAACACTTCGCTTAAGTGGAATCTTTTTGCCTCCGCGCAAACCCTCGTCGGCGGTTATGACATAGTGGCTATCGCAGTCCGAAATGCGGTCTGCGATTGAGTCAGGCGAAAATCCTCCAAAGACTACCGAGTGAATTGCCCCGATTCGAGCGCACGCCAGCATTGCAAATGTGGCCTCCGGGATCATGGGCATATAGATCGTCACTCGATCGCCGCGACTCACTCCATGCTTTTTAAGAATATTCGCCCATCGGCAAACGGAGTCGTAGAGATTCTGATAGGTAATTTTTCGCACTGCGGATCTGGGATCATCTGGCTCCCAAATAAATGCAAGCTGACTAGCTCGCTGAGGAAGGTGCCGATCGATACAATTATAGGAAAGATTGAGGCTAGCTCCCTCAAACCATTTAATTTTGAAATCACCGGAGAATGATCCAGAACGCACTCGCGTCCACGGCCTAAACCATGAAATTCTCTTGGCCTGTTCGGCCCAAAATTTTTCTGAATCTTGTAGAGAGTCTCGATACAGACGATCGTACAATCTTAGGTCTCCTTCGAAGTCTCAAGTTCTGGAGCTTGAAGTGCTCTCGCGCGCTGATCAATAGGCACCGGAGTTTCGAGCTCTGCACTGCCACCCAAAGATGTTGAGCCCTCAAGATCTCGAAATTTTCTTGCTGTTACGAGAACTCGACTTTCAAGTGTTGCCACAGCCTTATTATAGGAATCAATGGACGTCTCAAGACTCTTTCCAACTCTGGAGAAATGAACACCTAGATCAGAGAGTCTTTTGTAGAGCTCTTTACCGAGTTCGCCCATTGCTCGAGCGTTCTCGGCTAATTTTTCTTGTCGCCAGCCATAGGCAACCGATCGAAGAAGAGCGATGAGCGTTGTGGGTGTTGCCACAATGACATTCTGAGCAACTCCGAATTCTAAAAGACTGGGATCGAATTCAAGTGCAGCACTGTAAAAATGCTCGCCTGGTAAAAATAATATGACGAATTCTGGGGCAGGCGCGAATTGATCCCAATAGGCCTTTCTTCCCAATTGTTCGATATGCTTTCGAACATAGCGTGCGTGTTCAGAAAGTCGCTGCCGCTTGAGATCCGCATTCTCAATTGAAAGTGAATCCAAAAAAGCCAAGAGCGGAGTTTTTGCATCCACCACAATTCGCTTTCCACCTGGAAGTCGAACAATCAAATCGGGGCGAAGACGGCCGTCTTCAGTATTGGTGGATGCTTGTGTCAAAAAGTCACAGTGTTCGAGCATCCCCGCCAGCTCGACGACTCGCTTAAGCTGAACCTCGCCCCATCGGCCTCGACTTTGCGGCGCGCGAAGCGCAGAGACCAACTGAGAAGTTTCTGTACGCAGCTCTTTCTGGGCCTCAATCAAAGTCTTCACCTGCTGATAAATACTTTCATCGGCCTTCGCTCGAGACCGCTCGAGCTCCTGAATCTTCATATCCACCTTTTCAAGGGATTCCCGAACGGGTTTAACAATCTCCGTGATATTCTCTTGTCGCTTCTGGAGGTCTTGCTGGGCGAGAGACTGCAATCGATCAAACTGCGTCTGAGCCAACTGAAGAAATTGCTGATTATTGGTTTGAAGGGCTTCCGCGGAAAGCGCTTTAAAACGGTCTACCATGCCCTTTAAGAGAATCCAGCCGAGGCCAATGGCCGCTACCGATATTCCAAAAATTACAATTACTGCAGTCGTCATTGTCGGTCCGAGTATGTACAAATAAGCCTCATGAAACTAGTGATTTTTGACATCGATGGCACTCTTACGCGAACGAATGAGGCTGATGAGGCCTGCTTCGCATCCAGTGTACGAGAATTTTTTAAGATTCAAAACGTTAGCACGAATTGGTCGGATTACGAGCATTCTACCGACTCAGGGATTATTGATGAATTGGTGCGACGACACCTGGGTCGGGCACCAATGCCCGAAGAGCTCGCCTCATTTCGAGATGTCTTTGTGCGACATCTCGAAAACCATTACAGCAGCGTTCCACAATCTTTTCAGGAAGTAGCCGGGGCGGCTTCAATTTTTGTCGAGCTTGGAGCAAGAGCTAAAGGATGGACGCCAGCCATTGCAACGGGTGGTTGGAAGCGGAGCGCGCAGTTGAAACTTTCCAAGGCCGGAATTCCTTTCGACCAGATTCCTGCTGCATTCGCTGATGATGCATTTTCCCGCGATGAGATTATCCAAAAGGCCATGAGCCGAGTTCATCAAAAGTCTCAGATAGAAAAAGTTGTTTATGTCGGCGATGGACACTGGGATTTTTTGACATGCCAGCGATTGAGAATCCCTTTCGTTGGAGTTACAGATACTCGTGATCCGAAAAAATTAAAATCTGCGGGAGTGAAGACCTTGATTCAAGACTATGCTCAGTTTGATCGATTTTTAAACGCGCTAGAATCGGCGGAAGTATGAAGAAGCTTATCATTTGGATCGGAACTGCGATTCTAACTGCCTACTTCATCTTTCATATGGTGGCTAACGTCCTACCTGAGTGGGCATTTGAAATTGCTGGAAGATCGTTTCTTCAGACAGAAGTGAAGATGAGCAGTGTGAGTCTAGAGCTGACTAAGAATCGAGCCACTATTTATAAACTCAGAATTTCAAATCCGTCAGGATATCAGCAACCCTACGCGATGAAATTCAAGAGCCTTATTGCTTCGGGGGTGGAAACTAAGGAATCAGTCATCATCATTCAGGAAGTGAAAGTCATTGAGCCCGAAATTTTTTATGAACTGAAGTCTGGGACTTCAAACCTTGAAGCTCTGCAGGAGAACATTAAGAAAGCAATAGAGACCTTGAAGGGAAAAGAGACTGAGAGAAAATCAGTTGCTGAAAAGTCAAAATTCAATATCCGCAAAATTAGCATTTCCAAAGCTAAGGTCTATGTCACTTTGACTTCCGGCCAGGATAAGCCATTCATTTTGGACCTTCCAGAAATCGAAATGACAAATATAGGCACTGATTCAGGCAGTGATGATCTTTCCAGCATCATCCAGAAGGTCATTCAGAAGATTTCAAGTTCGGTAATTAGCTTGCGACTCCCTTCGAGTGAAAAAATTGATTCATTCATTCAAAAACTGATGAAATAATCACGGCAGAGGTAAGAGATGAAAGATTTAATCATTAAAACTTCACAATTTTTGAACATTACAATCCGCGATCAGCTCGATGCAGTCTCGCTTCTTGCACTTCGACTTATGTTTGGGGGCTCAATGCTTTTGGCCCATGGACTCGGCAAGCTTGAAAAATTCGAAGGTATGCACGAAACCTTTCCAGATCCTATGGGCGTTGGATCTACCATGAGTCTCAGCCTAGTTGTTTTCGCTGAAGTGGTATGTGCCGGGCTTATTTGTTTAGGCTTTCTTACGAGATTGGCTGCATTTCCTCTCGTCATTACTATGGCCGTGGCGATCTTCGTCATCCACGCAGAAGATCCCTTTGGGAAGAAAGAGCTTGCTCTCGCCTATCTCGTGGCCTACTTGGTCATCTTCCTCAGAGGACCAGGCAAGATATCCCTCGACGGATTTTTGTCTAAGACGATGCGATAGGGCGATTGGAATCTCGAATCGACTAAAAAGGACATCGCTTGGTGGAATCTTCTCCAAGTGATGCTGGCGGCACTCCGAATTTGAAGAAATCTGTCACCTGAAACCTTGTCTTAAGATCAGCACTCGCTGCTTGGGCTGCATCAGCCTCAATCGCCTGAATAATTTGATGAGGACCCCAATTCGGATTCTTTAAAGAAAAATTTGCTGCCAAGCGGGTGATTTGAGGAGCGGCAAACGAAGTACCCCCCATGCAGGAAAAAATCCCGCCCGGAACCGGGGCCCAAATATCATTTCCAATTGCTACCACCTGAACTCTCTCACGATTGTAATTGGATCCTGCATACTGAAAAGAGGCTCTGCCTCCCTCTCTATTTAGGGCCCCCACAACAATGGCATTTGGAAACGCGAGCGACTGAGGACGCACTTGGGCCTCAAGAATGTCGACTCCATCATTTCCAGCAGCAAGTACAAACAGAACGTCCGAGAATTTCTCAATGGTTTGGACCCAGTTGTCTTCAATCTGACGCCGAATCTTCTGATCTGAGTCTCGACTCACTTCCTGACTTAAATTCACGATTCTCACTCTATTTTGATGCAGAAATTCCACCGAGTTATCCAATGTCAACTCACTGTTCACGACCGGCACGATTTCGATAAAGGGAGCCCCTTCCACCAAGACCCCAGCGACAGAGGTTCCGTGATTTGCAATGTTATGCTTTGCTAAATCGAAAGGCAGATCGTCAGAATTTTCCAAATCCACTCCTAGGATTCTCAAGTCGCCTGATGAATCTGTGAATCTTGGAATATGCCGAGCAATAGCTGGATGGTTGTAGTCGACACCCGAATCAATAACGCCAGTTCGAGAAGCCGAAAGTGACGCGGATCCCAATGAGCGACCGGTATGACTCAAAATGAGCGACAAAAAGGGACCCGACTCGGGAGCCTTTGAAGTTTGGAAAAGATAAAAATTCCAGGAATTAGAAATAGAGATCTGCCAAGCTTGTACGTCGGAAAACTCAACGATGCTGACTTCTTGAGATAAACCCAATTCCCGTCGAACTAAGGGCTCAACTTTTGATAGATCTGGATTCACGGTGAGAAATAATGAGGCGAGTTCAAAACTCAATCGCGCATAGGGGCTGAGAACCCCGACATAATTTGTAGCAAGTTTTGCCTGGGCGGCCCTCAAGTCTAATTCTCCTGAATGCACAGCAAAAGGGACTAAGAGAACCCCTATGACTAGAATCCAGCGCCGACCACTCATTGATGTCTTTTAGCCCTTTGCTGGAATTTGTGCCAGCCCCCCCTTGTAGCGCGAGTGCCAAATTTTAACTTCGATTGGACGTGAGTTTAGGGTAATTCAGTGGGGTTCCGCTTGATTTACCTGCTCGTGTGGCGGAATTGGTAGACGCACAGGACTTAAAATCCTGGGCTCCGCAAGGGGCGTGCCGGTTCAATTCCGGCCTCGAGCACTCTTCAGTAGGATTGATTTTCGGGAACCTCCGCATGGCCTTTTAACTTATTTGATTTTCCTTTGCCGGAATTGAACCGGTGCCCGGTTCTCCTCTTCATGGGCCGGCCTCCCGGCCGGACGGCCTCGAGCACTCTTCAGTAGGATTGATTTTCGGGAACCTCCGCATGGCCTTTTAACTTATTTGATTTTCCTTTGCCGGAATTGAACCGGCTGCTAGTTCGGATATTCACATGAAATCGAAGCTTCAATATTTGGCGACATTTGCGTTGGCGATTCTGGCGATCGGCTGCACCCAATCCCCGACTGGAACAAAAGCGAATCCCTTCCGAATCATGTTCATTCCCTATGTTGAAAGCCAAACCATCACTTACCACACTCAGAGCCTTGTAAAATTTTTGGAAACTCGCCTCTCGCAAAAAATGCTGGGCACGGATGAAGGCTTTTACATCAAAGCCGCAATACCCACTTCCTATATAGCCGTCGTCGAAGCCTTTGGAACAAAGCGAGCCGATCTTTCTTCCATGACCACGTTCTCCTATATATTAACTCGAGATATTAAAAAGTATCCCGTCGAGGCTATTCTCTCCGTCGATCGCGATCCAGATGGAATGGTGTACAGGGGCGCAATTATTGCTCGGGCAGATAGCCCCATTAAAAAGATCGAGGACTTAGAGGGAAAGAGATTTGCTTACTCGGATCCGGCATCCACGTCGGGCTTCATCCTTCCTGCAAAATTATTTAAAGATAAAAAAATTAATTTGGCGGAAACGGTATTTGCTGGTCGGCATGATTCCGTTGTGATGATGGTTCATCAGAAGCAAGTCGATGCGGGAGCAATTTACTATTCATCTCCCGAACAAAGAATTGTCGACGGTAAGAATGTGGCATTCATTCGTGATGCTCGATCGATGGTTCTTACGCAAATCCCAGACGTTGAGAAAAAAATTAAGATTATAGGTTTTACTCAAGAAGTCACAAACGAACCTTGGGTTCTGAGAGCCAATATTTATGACGACCCGAAGGATCAAGCAAGACTCAAGAAAGCAGTTCAAGAATCGATCATGGAATTTGTAAAAACTGAGGACGGAAAGGTGCTCATGCAGAAGCTCGTGCGAGCGGAGAAAGTCGTTCCCGTCAGTGATAGCGACTACGATGGCGTTCGACAGATTCTGATAGATCTCGAAATCGATTCGACCAAGTTAGTAAAATAAATTGCGAGCGCTAACGCTTTGAGCTGACGAATTGCATTATAGAAAAATGCAGAGCGTGCAAACGATCAATCGATTTTGCTGCCCCACCCCGATTAAAATCGAGGTCGGGGGGACAACTCATGATCATTGCTAATGCATTTATATTTACAGCCATTATCGCCAGTGGGCCGAGCAAGGCCTTCGTCGATCAACGGCTCGAGGCTTGGACTTCATCTTCATTAAAGAACTCTTTGGTTGAAGATGAGCGACGAGTAATCGTTTATTTTAAAGGGCCTGGTTATACGAATCGATCGCAGCTTATGAAATCAAATGCGATCGCTGCCGAAAGAGAAGATATGAAAGACTATCTTCATAATCAAGCTCGCAAGTTTCCGAGCTCGTCAAGAAACTCAAATCTCATTGAAGCTAGTGATGTACGCATTCTCTGGTCATCACAGGCGATAGCGACTTCAATTTCGCGAGGACAATTAAATCAATTGAGTCACGACCCAGAGATTGACGGAATTATTGAAAATGTCGTCATTACTTTGGATCAGCCAACGATGCCAAAGACGCCCAACAAAACTGATGAATCCGTAATGACCTACGGCCTTCAGCGAATCAATGCCAAAGCTGCATGGGATGACGGGATTACGGGAGAAGGAGTTAAGATCGGCGTTATCGACACGGGAGTGGACCAAAACCATCCAGATCTTGTGGGCAAAATTTTACTGCAAAAGGATTTCACGTCCGAAAAAGACAATATCGACCACAACGGACATGGAACTCATGTTTCTGGGACAATAGTAGGAGGAAATGCCAGCGGACGAGCAATCGGAGTTGCACCAGGTGCAAAGATCATCATGGCCAAAGTGCTTGATAAAAGTGGAAGCGGATACACCGAGGATCTTTTGGCTGCGATGGAATGGATGATCGACCCTGATGGAAACCCGGCCACCAATGACGCTCCTCGTGTCGTGAGCAATTCGTGGGTCGCCAATTCTCAATGGTTCTACGGATTTCGAAACGTTGTAAGATCGTGGAGACGATTTGAAATATTTCCAAATTTTGCAGCTGGGAACTCGGGCTTCTATTTCACTGTGGGTGCCCCGGCCAGTTATCCATTTGCTTATGCCGTAGGTTCTGTGGATGAGAATAATTCGATTTCCTCATTTAGCAGCCGCGGACCATCGATAATTTTTGGAGACTATTATATTCCAAGTTTCGTCACGAAGCCTGAGATCTCGGCTCCTGGGAGCAATGTCTTTTCTTCAATTCCAAAGAATAAAAAAGGCGAGACCTACGCCTATTTTTCAGGAACGAGTATGGCGACACCTCATATCGCAGGTGTTCTTGCTTTGGCGCTTCAGTCCAATCCTGAGTTGAAACTAGAGGAACTCGAGGAGCTACTCAATTCATCGGTCCTTCCCAAATCAAAGAAGAAAAGCAATCGATACGGCAATGGAATTGTTCAAGTAGATCGTGTAGTCACTAAGGCTAAATTATGGCCAATAAAACCTACTGCTTTGTATTTCCAGGACAAGGATCCCAGTTTGTGGGCATGGGATACACCCTAGCCGCGCGATTTCCGGATTTCGAAATTATTTTGAAAGAAACACTCAGAGAAGCCGATGCCAGCATCGGCTTCTCTCTTTCTAGCCTCTTGCATGAAGGTCCCGCCGAACGACTTAAGGAAACTGAAATCACTCAGCCCGCACTACTGGCCGTAAGCACCGCCATGGGAAGATGGCTCAAATCGAAGGGCAAGATTTGTACAATGGCTACGGGACACTCTCTTGGGGAATATTCGGCACTCGTACATTCAGAGGCACTTCGCTTCACGGATGCGGTGAATCTCGTTCACTTACGAGGAAAGCTCATGCAGACAGCGATTCCCTTAGGAGAAGGTGGAATGGTCGCACTCTTAGGAGCGAGCGCCGAGGCTGTTGAGAAACTCTGCGAAGCCGTTCAATCGGAAGTTGGAAAAGTTCTGGAGCCTTCCGTTTTTAATTCTCCCGGACAAATTGTCGCTTCCGGACATAGCGCCGCGGTCGACAGAGCGGTGGCCCGTGCAAAAGAATTTGGAATTCGCTTGGCCACTAAACTGGACGTCTCAGGGCCCTTTCATTGCTCACTCCTCAAATCTGCCGGCATGGAACTCAGAAAAGCCTTAGATTTGGCGGAGATTCAAAGTCCAACATTTCCCGTTATATTCAATGTGACTGCGGCAAAAGAATCCATTCCCAACAAAATTCGAGAAAATTTGGAGAGACAAGTCTCGGAAGCTGTCCGATGGGAAGACTGCATCCGCTATGCATCCGCTCAAGGTGTGAAAGATTTTGTTGAAGTTGGATCTGGAAAAGTTTTGACCGGAATCATTAAAAAGATTTCACCCGAACTCAATTGTATCGCACTCGATACCATTGAATCTTTGGAAAATATTTAAGTTGATTTTCGACGGTGAACGAGACCCACTGCAGCTTGGTCAGTTGGCATAATCACAACATTCTGCAGTGTTATATGTCTGGGTCTAGAGAGAGCCCAAAAAATTTCCTGCGCCACGTCTTCAGCCGTGAGAGGAATCATCCCCTCGTAGGTTGCTTTGGCTTTCTGTAGATCTCCTTTGAATCGAACGATGCTGAACTCTGTTTCCGCCATTCCTGGGCAAATCTCAATCACACGAATATCTTTCCCAAGAACATCCTGACGCCATGCTTCCGAGAGCGCATGGACAGCAAATTTAGTGGCGCAGTAAATCGAGCCACCCGCATACGTATGCAATCCTGCAATCGAACCCAAATTGACGATATCTCCCCTATTTCTTTCGAGCATTCCGGGAAGCACAAGGCTTGTCACTGCGATCAAGCCCTTCACGTTGATATCAAAAAGCTCATTCCAAACCTCTGGTTTTGTCTCCGAGAAGTTTTCACGGCCTCGTGCTAAACCCGCATTATTGATCAAGATATCCACAGGCTGTAACTTGATGACGTCGGAAATCGGCGCCAAATCATGGGAAACATCAACGACCAGCGGATGAATCAACGGATTCAGGGCTTGAAGCTCCTTAAGTTTTTCCAGTCTTCGAGCCACTGCCAGCACCTTTACACCGGCAGAAGCCAGTAGAATGGCGGTTGCGCGCCCAAAGCCGGCGCTAGCACCCGTAATCAGCGCTGTTTTTCCGGACAAAGACTTAAAAGACTCTAGAATTGGGGCTTCTAACTTCATTGCAACCTCAGTTTTTGCTAGCTTAGCCTCGATGATGAGTAAAGCGAGTCGCAAAGTATTTATCCAAACTTATGGCTGTCAGATGAATGAATATGACAGCGAGCAAATGCTCCAAATATTGGCGACTACGGGTTTTGAGAAAACCAATCAGATTGATCAGGCCGAACTGGTTTTGATCAACTCATGCGCCGTGCGAGAAAAGTCTGAAACAAAGGCTCTGAGTTTTTTGGGACGCCTTGCTGAATTGAAAGTCGCAAGACCCGAAACGGTCATTGGATTCGGCGGATGTGTGGGTCAAACGGAAGGACCCAAACTCGTCGAGAGATTCCACTTTCTTGATTTTGCTTTCGGAACCAATAACTACCGCGAGCTCCCACAGATTCTGGAAAAATTTGAAGCTCGCTGGAAGCCAATCGAAGAATTCGACACGCTTTTGCCGTCTTCAAAGCCAGAAGCAAAGTCTCAGGCTTTTATTACGATTACCAATGGCTGTGACAAGTTCTGTTCGTACTGCATTGTTCCCTTCACACGTGGTCGCGAGCTCAGCCGAACTCCCGAAGAAATTTTGGCCGAAGCCAGCGGACTCGTATCTCGAGGAGTCAGGGAGATCATGCTTCTTGGCCAAAATGTAAATTCCTACTGGGGCAAAAATAAATCCGGTGCCTTTACCTCACTTTATGATCTTCTCTGTCTCTTTCAGGAAGAAAGTGAAAAGTCCCTTAAGGGTCTTAGTCGCCTTCGCTATACGACTTCACATCCCCGAGATTTTGACGAGAATCTAGCACGCGCGTTTCGGGATCTGCCCATTCTCTGCGAGTATCTTCACCTTCCCTTTCAATCGGGTAGCGATCGAATTTTAAATAAAATGCGAAGATTTTATACAGCAGACTCTTACCTCAAGAAAATGGAAATGGTGCGGGCCTATCGACCAGATATCGCTCTATCCACTGATATCATTGTTGGATTTCCTGGCGAAACCAGAGCGGACTTTGACGATACTCTAAAAATTCTACGAGAAGTCGAATTCGACAATGTCTATACCTTCAAATACTCACAAAGAAATTATACGAGATCAGCCGATTGGGCCGATGACGTATCTGCAGAAGAAAAAAATTCGCGGATGCAGGAGCTTTTGAATGTGCAAAGAAGCATTGGGCTTCGGCGATATCGGGATGATATCGGCAAAACTGTGGAGGTCATGCTTGAAGGACCTTCACGCACGAATCCAGATTCATGGACCGGACGAACTCGCAAAAACAGAGTGGTGCATTTGCCAACATGTTCCAGTTTTAATTTGGGAGCTTTTGCCCGTGCTAAGATCTTAAATTCCACACATTCCTGGCAGCTAGGCGAGGTCGCCTAATTTGCAGACAATCAGATATTGGCTTCCTGTATTTTTTGTATTGTCGGTGATTTTTTATCTTTCCTCACTTCCTCCCACTGAGATACCACAGATCGACTTCCCCTATATCGACAAGATCGTTCATTTGTTAATTTACTGCGCTCTAGGATTCGCCATCTCACGAGCTTTAACAGCATCCGTACGAAATTACGTGAGTTGGGAAGAGTATCGCAGTCGAATATTTGCCTCCATTTTACTGGCGACCCTCTATGGGGTCTCAGACGAATTACACCAGTCCTATGTACCGGGTCGATCCGTCGAATTTCTCGACCTGGTAGCTGATGCGATTGGCAGCATTCTGGGGGGATTCCTATGCGTTTATTATCGCAATATTGTTATTCGCCTAGAGAAAAACCATAGGCGACTCCGTTAAAATCTCTTAGTTTGAGCCATGGGTAAATTTCGAGCCCTCGAAAGAGCGCAACTTACAAAGGATTGGCTGCTTGAAGAAATTACGGCGCTGGCTCATTTTTTGACCGAGCGAAAGGTCGTCGAGGGCGATCCTATTTTTTTAAAGCAATCGAAAGATCGTGGTCTCTATTTTATTGAAACAGGAATTGTGCGGATTCAATATGAGGGCTTGAGTGTTGACTTAAGAGAAGGCGATTCTTTTGGAGAGCTCAGTCTTTTTGATGAAAATCAAAAACCTGTTTCGACGACCGCCGCCCAATCTTGCAGCCTATGGGTTTTAACGATGGATAATTTGATGGAAATGAAAGCAACGACTCCGTCCGTTGCAGTCAAACTCATGGAATCCATTTGTGGGAAGATCGCTAAGTCTTTGAGCGTCTTTACTGTTCCTACTCGGATCATCACGGGAAGTGCTGCCGGTTCGCCGTCTGGACTTTCAAAGCAAACTGGCGGTCAACCTCGCCCTAATTTGCTCTGAAAGATTTTTTCAATTTCAGTTGCAGCTGCAGAAAGCGAACACTCAACACCTTCACGGGACATTGAAGTCATCACCGACGCATCAAAATCGCAGGGACGAATTTTATTGAAAACGCTCAGATCATTATTAATATTGAGCGCAATCCCGTGAAACGTGACCCACTTTCTAACAGCAATCCCGATACTCGCGATTTTTCTAATCTCATTTTGCTTAGTTCGAATCCAAACCCCTGTCGGCCCAAATCGTCCCGCTTCAAAACCCTTTGACGCCAAAAACTTGATGATGACCTCTTCACAAAAGCGAAGGTATTCGCCAAGACCTCCTTTAAAGACCAGACCGCGAAGCTTGAGCAGTGGGTAAATAACTAACTGCCCCGGTTGATGGAGACTAATGTCCCCTCCTCGTTCGACATCGATTGTGGGTATTGAAGTGTCCAAGAGGTTCTCATCTTTTGCACGTCGCCCTTTGGTGGCGATAATTTCGTGCTCACAAAAAATCAAACACTCCGCGCTCTTGCCAGCGGCAATTTCGTCCACTCGAAGCTTCTGGAGCTCCCAAACTTCTCGATAATTCGGCGCAGGCAGGCCTAAGAGCGAAATGCTCTCAAGCGTGTCCGGCCGTGGCCGATTGAGTGACCGGTCCTGCACTTGCAGCTTTTGCATGTCCACCTTGAAAAATATGAATCGCGTGTCCGAAGTAAGCGTCTGCCGCCTCCATCATCGCTTCGGGATAAGTTGGATGTGTATGGATCGTGAGCGCCAGATCTTCCACACTCGCGCCCATCTCAATCGCAAGAGCAGCTTCGGCAATTAAATTGCCTGCATCGGGACCCACGATATGAACACCCAAGAGATCATTGGTTTTCGCATCTCCAATAACTTTACAGAAACCTTCTGATCGATTGTTCGAAAGCGCACGGCCCAAAGCAGCGAATGGAAATTTGCCCACTTTGACTTCAATACCTTTTGCTTTTGCCTCGGCCTCAGACAATCCAACACTCGCAATTTCTGGCTCAGTAAATATTGCGCCAGGAATTACTCGGTAATCCACTTGAGCATGCTTATCGCCAGCCAAATGAGTCGCCGCAATTAAAGCTTCATGGGAAGCCCTATGCGCCAGCAGCGGCCCTGGAGTCACATCACCGATTGCATATAAATGCGGAACCGAAGTCTGGAGAGATTTATTAACTGGAATAAATCCTTTCGCATCCACAGAAAGCCCCGTTCGCTCGAGCCCTAGGAATTTCGTGAATGGTCGACGGCCCGTACTCACCAAAACAATGTCGGCTTCAAAAGATTGCTCTTTGCCCTGAGAATCCGTGCCCTTCACAATACCTTTTTTGCCTTTGACCGTGGCACCGGTGACTTTGAACGAAGTATGTATTTTAGCGCCGCGTGACTGAAGGCTCTTTTCTACAACTTTCACAAGATCCAAATCCGTTCCTGGAAGTACCTGAGCGGCATATTCTAATACCGTCACTTCCGATCCTAACATCGAATAGAATGATCCGAGTTCGAGTCCAATAACGCCGCCGCCGATCAATACCATTTTCTTCGGTATTTCTGGAAGGTTGAGCGCCTCTTTACTCGTGACGATCACTTTACCATCAACTTCTATTCCAGGAAGACTCGCCGACTCGGACCCAGTCGCAATAACAGCGGCATCGAAATCAATTGTCTCTTTTTTTCCTGAATCATTGAGAGTGACTTCGAGTTGTTTGGCGGATCTAAATTCGGCAGTGCCCATGAAAACTTCAATTCCATGTCTTTTGCAGAGGCCACCGATTCCACTTGTAAGTTTGTGAACAACGCCGTTTTTCCATTCGTTAAGCTTTGCAAAATCCAGCTCCAGATTCTTGAATGTAATTCCCATATCGCCGGCGGAATGTTGCATGGTCTCATAGACATGAGCTGCGTGAATCAGTGCCTTCGACGGGATACAGCCCCAGTTCAAACAAGTTCCGCCCAGATTATCTCGATCGATGATCGCCGTTTTCTTCCCAAGCTGTGCCAATCTAATTGCACAAACATATCCCCCTGGACCCGCACCAATTACTACTGCATCAAATTTCTTCATGGTCTCTTCCCTTTTTAATTAGGCGTAAAACGCAATTTTTCCTGGATTCTCAATATAATCGCAGAAAAGTCTTAAATATCCAGCCGCCACTGCCCCATCGATAATCCGATGGTCACACGTAATATTCGTATACATCATTGGCCTTGAAACAATTCTATCCTCACCGTCAAATTCTTTAACGATGGGTCGCTTTTTAATTTGATACATTCCCAAAATCACCGTCTCTGGAAAATTAATAATCGGAGTTGCATAAAGTCCTCCGATATTTCCTGGATTGGTGATCGTAATTGTCGAGCCCGTCAAATCATGAATCGATGCTTTGCCCGATCGAGCTCGCTCCGCCACGTCTTTGATTTCTCGGCCCAGTTGAAAAATATCCTTTTGATCGCAGTCCCGAACAACACCCACCATTAATCCATTGTCTGTCTGCACGGAAATTCCAAAGTGATAGTAGTGCTTGATCACCACTTCATTTCGCTCAGTGTCTAAAGTAGAATTGAGAATAGGATATTTCTTCATCGCGGCGATTGATGCTTTGATAAAGAAAGGCAAATAAGTAATTTTTGCTAAGCCAGTCTTCTCGGCAAAAGCATTCGATTCCTCACGAAGCTTAATGATTTCAGTGAAATCGCATTCATCAAAATGCGAAAAATGCACCGCGGTGAATGCCGACTCAGAAAGTCGATCAGCGATTTTTCTTCTAATACCAATAAACGGAATTCGCTCTTCAAGGGCTGAAGTTTTAACCATCGACGAGACGGCCGAACGAGGAGCGGGAGTGCTCGAAGTCGCACTGACTAAATCCGATCGCAAAACTCGCCCTCTCTCGCCGGATCCTTGAAGGCTGGTGAGGTCGAGATCCATTTCTCGAGCGGCCTTTCGAACAGCGGGCGATGCTAAAATTCGTTCGCCCGAACTGCTTCCAGGTTGAGGCGCTGCAACTTGAGGTGCAGTCGCTGCCTTTGGAGTATCTGTATTTGTAGTCTCAGCTTTGGGCGCATCCGCCTTCGTTGTGGTGGCGCCAGACTCTTCGATATCCACAAGGGCAGAGCCCACTTTGGCTAGATCGCCCACCTTATAATAAATCTTTTTGACGATCCCAGACTTGGGAGAGGGCACTTCAACCGTTGCCTTATCCGTCATTACTTCAACAATCGTCGCGTCCGCCTTGATGGAATCGCCTTCCTTCACTCGCCACGAAACAATCTCTCCCTCCGCGAGGCCCTCTCCGAGCTCAGGCAGTTTGAATGTGATCATGAGATTTTCCTTTCTCGTCCTTACGGATCATTCCTTGAATAAAAACTTCGGCTGCTCGATAGGAGCTTCGAACCATCGGGCCCGACGCCACAAATCTAAAACCCATTGAAAGTCCTTCTGACTCATAAAACTTAAATTCATCCGGATGGACATAGCGAATCACCGGATGGTGATTTTTTGTAGGCTGAAGATACTGACCTACCGTCACGACATCCACCTGAGCATCTCGAAGCTCTTTGAAAACCTCGACGACCTCAGCCTCAGTTTCGCCGAGTCCTACCATGACTGAAGATTTTGTAATGATACCCGGCTTCAATCGTTTGGCTGTTCGATGAAAGTCTAGAGATAGATCATGATCACAGCGCGCATCACGAACCCAGGGGACCAATCGACGAATAGTTTCCACATTGTGGGCAATCACATCCACGCCTGAATCAAGCATTCGTCCGACCGATGCTTCTTGAGTTTTTCTAAAGTCGGGGGTGAGCGTTTCGACCAGCACTTTCTTTTCGAGACTTTTAATCTGACGAACCGTCTCTGCAAAATGCGCAGAGCCTTCGTCGGGCAAATCGTCCCGATTCACACTCGTCAATACGACATAACTGAGACCCATGGTCTGCACAGATTCTTTAATTTTCATGGGTTCCTCATGATCCAAAATCATTCGAGGATTGCCATTTTTGACGTGGCAGAATTTACAAGCCCGAGTGCAGACCTCTCCCATCAACATGAAAGTCGCAGTTCCAGCATTCCAGCATTCATAAATATTGGGACATCGAGCCTCACGACAGACCGTCGCTAAGCCATGCTTTGTTACTAAAGCCTCGATATTCTTGTAACGCTCGGATTCCTGAATCCGCACCTTGAACCATTCTGGTTTTTGACCCGCAGTTTCCGGGACGACCAGGTCAGGATTCAATTTTAGGGGTTTTAGAGGTCTTGGCATCGCCTCTTAATATAAGCACGGTTTAAAGCTGCTGCCAAAGGAGAGTCGATAGCATTAATATGAAAGCCATTTTCCAGGAATCCTTGGCGCCGTAACTCGCCGCCACGGCATTGATGAAAGCGTAGGACTTCGTAAGGGACGAGGCCGAAGGTGTGACCCCCGGATAAACCAGCTGAAAGACTCTCTGAAGCTCAGTCAAAGTAGGGGGATTGAGCGTGGCAAAATTCACGGTGGCGTAAGTAGTCATCGAAGAACTCGTCAAAGAGATCGCCTTACGAAGCGCTGCATCAGCGGCAGAAGAACTGAGCATGGTATAGACAGCCCGAAGCGTATAGGCAGCGCGAAGAGATGTTGGCTGAGAAAGAGCTGGAGCTGAAACATTGGCAGACTCGATTATGGTAAAAAGAGGAGACTGGCCCCCGACGCCGCAATAATTGGTGGTATCAAAGTAGTCACAGGACGAGCCCATATCACCGTATTGAATTTTGATATTTGAATCGATCGTCGACTGAAGGTTCTCGATATCAGGAGCCGATGCGCCATCTGCCAAACTGGGAAGAAAAATCTGACTAAGAGCGGAGGCTACATAATAGCGATCAGCCAAACGAACAATCGTTATGGGTTCAGGGTCTCCTCCCGATTCATCGGGACCCGAAGTAGATGGGGGTGTCGCTGCAATATCAGACGACACATTCGTCTGACACGCATTGAGCACGACTAGAAGCTGCAGAACGAAGAGGGTCTTACAGATTTGTAAAATTTTACTCGTCATGTATTCCTCGTTTGACCTGGACCCAGTAGCGGCACGAGTCCTTCGGTCGGTGAATCTTGAATAATCGAGAGAAAATTCGGAGTGGGAGACGGAATATTAAGAGCGGTGCAGATCGATGAAGCATAATGACCTAAGTTCAAATATGTTCCGTTGCTTCCTTCGTGATTATGCGTCGAGCCTTCTCCCCAAGTTCCAATATAGGATCTCAGAGCCGGATTCGAAGGTGCAGCATAGGGAGAGCGCGCGATATTTCCGATGACAGAAGGCTTTTTGATGGCGCCCGATGTCAGCATGAATCCGTTGGCACTCCATGCGTGATCGCTACCCGATCCATCATTCGAAGGAGATCGAGGAAAGTCGCTTCCAACCTTCATGACGGTCGAATCAAATAGATTCACATCTTTCAGAGCCAAACTCATTTCGTAAGTACAGGCCGCGACACATCGAGCATAGAAATTGTTGGACGGAATTGTAGCTGCAACACCGTAGCCATGCTGATCATTTGGAATACCCTGGTGAATGGTAGTCACTCCATCCCTAACCGCTGTGAACTGAAGTCCATTCGTCCCTTCCGCGTAGACGGTGACGGCTTTGCTCAAATTATTTGTGATGAGGAATTCTCCAAGGGCGAATGCACTGGCCATATAGCCAATATGGGAATTTGGCTGCACTATTGTCCTCAGGTCGGTCGTGGCGATCACTCCCAAAGTCTCTCCACTTCGGTAGGGGCTCGAAGCGATGGGCGAAATCGCACTGGAAAGATAGGCTTGAACTGAACAAGCATTCATGAGGCCCATATATTTTGCGTAAAGCGAGTTATAAACATCGGTCAAATTTCCAAAATTCCTTCTAAAAAGCGCCTCTGCTCCGCTGAGGCTCGAGAGTATCGACTCCGATCCTGGATCCAATCGACGTGCGTCTTGAGCGACCGCCGATAGAGCATCATTAAACAACGCGCTGAATTGGTCTTTTTTGTCGAGCAGACCCAGCATCCCGGCATTCGCTCGAAATGGATCCATGATGGTGGCTATAGGATTCAGAAAATTATCGCTCCTTCTGTATCGCGCGACTTTGCGAGCTTTTGTCCTGGAATAGAATGTAGCACCAGCGAGATCGTGCTCTCCTGCAACAGCGGGAATGGGAGACCTTGAGCCATCAATTTGATCAATGAGCATTCCAGCGATACTTGGTGCCGTTACACTTGGTCGAGAAATCTGAATCGAGCCAATCTCATGGGAATCAAATGGATTCCAGAATCCCCTTGCCATCATCGTATTGGTAAGAAGATTCGACATCGGGACGAATCCTCCCCCTCGACTCGCGGCCCTTGGAATTGTTTGCGCCCAAATAAATGGAAGATGGAGAGTAACGCCGGCCGCTGTCACAGGTGCCGTCGTATAGACGGGCGCACCGCTCACCCAGTTATTCGAATTATTCGTATTGTGCACATAGAGATCACCGGCATTTGGCCTTAAGGGAAGATAAAGAAACTGCGCCGGAAATCCACCCTGCAAATAGAGTTCAAATAAATTCCGTGGCTCACTTGAAATACTGTTAGCATATATTTTTGAAAATGCGCCGTGCACCATCATATGAAGGGCGGATGCCGCTGCCGAATAACCCATCATTCCAGCCCCACCCCAACCGGCGAAGGACTTCAGAAACTTTCTACGATGAAGAGTTTTTTCGAGAACTTTTCTTGATTCTAAAATTGGATGTGGAATCTTTTTCACTGCACACCATCCTTGAAGTAATCAGATTGTATAATCTCAGCGATAAGATCTCTGAGGCTTTGATGGCTTTTAAGTCGCTTGCCAATCTCGACGACGAAATCTCTGGCTGCAACTTCCGCTTCGCTCGAGTTTGGAACCTCCAGCATGCTGGCATCATATCCCGTCATATATCTGAAATATCTTTTCGCTGCACAGACATAGAGATCGTCAATCTGCGCAAGAGTTTGACCAAAGGCTTCGACGCCCTGAACATTCTGATCAATTAATTGGTTGTTGATATCTCGATAGAAGACTTTTCCATTTGGAACTCGCTTAAAAAATTGATTGTCGTAATCGACGGAGAAGATATCCGCCTCAGCTGCCGTGAAAATAGCATTTCCACCCTCGCGTTTCATCCAGCGAATTTGCTGAAGTCGAGTATAAGAAGGGGGGGTAACAGGAGCGGTGACCGCTGTGTAGGCAGTTGGATGTTCGATCACCCCAAAAACAACATTGTGACCACCTTCAAATCCATTTGGATTGGCACGGGGATTGCTGGCGATTTCGCCCAGTGAAAGATTTCGAAATGCTGCAGCTCCACCATCGATGGATGCATGACAGCTCATACAAGTTGAATTGGATCTGTACGGCAGAGTTGAAGCTAAACGAACATAGGAGTTGGCATCGCCTGAGTTTACTACCGGCAGACTCCTACACATAATATCTCGGTAAACGCTTGTCACTAATCGACGCCAAGTAATATTGCCGCCTGTCGCACGGCTTAAGCCCAAGTTTCGAACTCCGTCCATATTCAAAATCAAATAAGACGGGCTTCCAATTCCTCCGGCCCCTATAGATTTTCTATACGGGATTTCGACGATCTCATTTCGAGAGTCGTTATTATTCACGTTCGTAT
>Ga0163144_10009569_pt1 | contig 20793 bp, 18 predicted proteins | sample OliLak19BULKMAT1_FD_123175 | JGI IMG/M metagenome (GOLD analysis project Ga0163144, IMG submission 123175) | Freshwater microbial mat bacterial communities from Lake Vanda, McMurdo Dry Valleys, Antarctica - Oligotrophic Lake LV.19.BULKMAT1 | ecosystem: Environmental > Aquatic > Freshwater >... | reverse complement strand
GTTAGACTGTATTCATTCATAAATGCTGAAAGTCCTAAAAATAAGCTAAAAAAAATGAGAATAGTAAAAGTTTTCATGATTTAAAATTGGTTAAAGATGAAGTTTGTATTTATATTAGGGCATTGAAAGCATAAATTTTGTTACATCGCACACAAAAGATATTAAATGACTTATTTCATTAATATATACCACTTTTTGCTTAAACAGGTTGCCTGAGATTTTTGAAATAAGATTAATAAAAAGTTAAAAATTTGTTTTTTATTAAAAGTATCTTGATACTAGATAAATGCTAAAAACATCATCATAAAGAGAAGTAAAAAATCTTCTAAAAATTTAATTTACTTCAAGATAGAAGTACTATTTCTTTGTTTTTTTAAGAATTAAAATCATTTTGACCATTTAAGTGTTTTTCATACGTTGGTTTATAAATTATATTGACACGATTGTATTTATGAAAAAAAACTCATTTAATTTCTCACTCTCTCTAATTACCATTGGGCTATGTTTTTTATTAGTCTTAAGTCTATCAAATACTACACAAGCTCAAATCACACAAAATAGGTTTGGGGCCAATCGTGTTCAATATAAAGATTTTAACTGGCGAAATCTCAGCACAGCTAATTTTGATATTTACTATTATGATAATGGTACTAGATTAGCCAATTTTGCTACTCGGTTTTTAGAAACAGAGTTTGATCAAATCACTAAGGTTCTAGGCTATCCTCCCTATTATAAATCCAAAATATTTATCTACAATTCCATCTCAGACCTACAGCAAAGCAATGTAGGGATAGATAATGATAAAATTGTAATAGGTGGACAGACAGATTTTCTTAAATCACAGATTGAGATTCCTTATACTGGTAGTGAAGAAGAGTTTAAAAAAGAACTAAGGCGTGGTGTAGCACTTTTACTACTCAGAGAGATGATGTTTGGTGGAAGCCTTAAAGATATGTTACAGAGTTCTTACCTGAGTAAGTTTAGCGATTGGTTTTTATTAGGAGCTGCCGCCTATGTCTCAGAGGGTTGGAACGAAGAAATGGATGATCACATGCGTGATATCTTTCGTAAAAAACACACACGCAAACCCAATCTTTTAGAAGGGGAAGATGCAGTTTTGGTAGGTCAGTCTATCTGGAATTTTATAGCAGAAGAATATGGCGCATCTAATATCTCTAATATTCTAAATCTTGCACGTATTATCCGAAATGAACGCAACAGTATAGGCAGTTCATTAGGTATTAGTTATAACCGATTCTTAGATAGATGGGAAGCTTATTACTCTGGAATGAGCGAAGAGGTAAGAAATACGCTCACAGAGCGTGAGTTTGATTTTAAACTTCGCAAGCGTAACCAAAAAAATCGAATTTTTAATGAGTTTAAAATCAATCCCAGTGGTAGCAAGATAGCCTACTCTGAGATGCGAGGAGGTCGATACCGTGTAGTAGTACAAAATCTACAAACTCGCAAACGTAAGGTAATTTTTAGAGATGGATATAGAGCCATAGGTCAGCGATTTGATTATAATGTGCCATTACTTTCTTGGCGTGATAATAATAATTTAGGCATTATGTATATCCGAAAGGGGGAAAATAAACTTTTGGTACTTAATCCTAAAAAGAAAACTAGTTACGAAAGAGAGTGGGTGTTTTTTAATCATGTGTCTGGATTTGATTTTTCAGATGATGGTAATTTTATTATTTTAAGTGCTGATAGAAAGGGTGATCTTGCTTATAAAACGGGGCAAAATGATTTGTTCTTATTTGATATAGAAAATGTTAACTTACAAGTGATTACTGATGATTGGTTTGATGATCAAGATCCTGTTTTCTTGCCTAACTCTAATTCCGCATTTGTTTTCAGTTCTAACCGAACAGATGATACGCTTAGTAATACCACACGTACACAACAAGGCAATTATGATAAAACTTTAAAAGACTATAATCTCTTCGTTTATGACCCTCGTGAGACTTCTACCCGAGTAGAAAGGCTTACAAATAGCATCGGGCGAGATATGAAACCACGATTTTTAGATCCAAAAACCCTTGTATATCTCAATGATGAATCAGGTATTCTTCAACTTTATAAAATAAATATAGACACAAAAATCCCTCAGCAATTAACTCAGTACATACAAAGTATTCGCCGTTTTGAGGTCAATCCATTAGACAATGGACTAGCCTATATCATGATTAAAAAGGGGCGAAGCTATCCATACTACAAACGTGATTTTGATTTTAGTCAAAATATTAGTGGTGATTTTAAAACTAAAAGAGCAAAAATACTAGAAGGAAGAAATCCACAGAAAACAATAGCACAAAACAATCCTTCTAAAAATAAGACCCCTGAAGGTTTTGAATCTACCAAAGTAGAGGTAGAAGAAACATATAGTGCTGATGAGGTAAATACAGATGATTATGTGTTTGATGCTGATATAGCCCAAGAAAAAAGAAGTGGTCTAGACAAAGCCCAAGAAACCATGCTTGAGCGAGTGCAGAACACCAAGAAAAATGAAATTAAAGTAATAGGCCCTTATGAATATGAGTCTCGTTTCCGTACCGAAAATCTTCTTACATCATTTAAAGTAGACCCATTAAGAGGGTTTGGCTTTTTGGCAGAGTTTACAGCTTCGGATTTATTAGAAAATCATAAAATTCGTGCAGGGGCTTTTATTGCGGGTGACCTCAGAAGTAGCAGTTACTATGGTGAGTACCAGTATTTGGCTAAGAGATTTGATTTTTCAGCTCGTTTTGAGCGTGATTTTTATCAATTCATTGCTCAAAATCCTCTTTACATTCAATACCACGCTCTTAACACCTTTGAGGGTACTATTTCTTATGCTATCCGAAATACAAGCCGAGTTAGTATAACTCCTACTTACACACTTCTTAGTTCGGTATTGTTTATTGACCCCGTTTTCTCTCCGATTGTATTTAATGACCGTAATAATTATTATCATTATGCAGGTCTCAAAGCAGAATATGTCTATGATAACACCGTCGTTAATGGACAAAATATGATTTCTGGAACGAGGTTGAGAGCTTCTTATGAGAGACACTTTGGAGTAGCTACGAGCAAAAATTTAAAAGATGTAGGTGTAGCCATCAATAATATAGGTTTTAGTAAAATTAGTGTGGATATACGGAACTACACTAAAATTCATAAAGATTTGATCTTTGCTACTAGAATTGCTTATGGAAGGTTTGGAGGTCCTGCTCCTAAAAGCTTTTTGTTAGGAGGAATGGATAACTGGGTGTTTAATAAATTGGATGATGCCAATGGGCAGAGAGAAGCAAGAGAATCTGTGGCAGGTAACATTCCTGTGATTCCTTTATTATCAGATAATCCAAATGTTAATAATCCAGCTAGCAGAGATTTTTTAGCTGTTGCTTCAAATCCTAATGGAGAACCAGTGTTTTTTGGAAATGAAAATGTGGTTTTTAACGAGTTTGTAACTAACCTCAGAGGCTTTGACTACAATAAAATTTCAGGGCAAAATGTATTTGTAGCAAATTTAGAGTTGAGATTTCCTATCATCAAATATTTATTTGGAAAGAGAGTAAATAGTAACTTCTTTAAAAATCTACAAGTGGTCGGTTTTTATGATATAGGATCAGCTTGGACAGGGCTTAGCCCCTTCAACAAAGAGAACAGCCAAAATACACGTATAATAGGTACTGATAATTCACCTTTTACGGCGAGAGTGAATGATTTCAAAAACCCTTGGTTGGTAGGCTATGGATTTGGTGCTCGCACCATAATACTTGGCTATTATATCAAAATGGATGTTGCCTGGGCTGTTGAAGATTTTATAGTAGCTGACAAACCTAGATTCTATTTTACTTTTGGATATGATTTCTAATAAAGAGACAAATTTGGATAATAGTAATCTTCGCAAAACCCCCAATGACGAATTAGAAAGACTCTCAATAGAGGATTTTGAGCAAATAGCCAAGCAGCCTATAACAATCGTGCTTGACAGTATCAGAAGTATGCACAATGTGGGTTCATCTTTTAGAACTGGGGACGCTTTTTTAGTAGAAAAAATAGTCCTTTGTGGAATCACTGCCCAACCTCCTCATCGTGAGATTCATAAGACTGCTTTGGGAGCTACTGATACTGTTGATTGGAAATATGAAGAAAATATAGTAGAAGCAATCCAAAACCTCAAAAAAGAAGGTTGGAAAATTATCTTAATAGAACAGATAGACCAAAGCATCCCTCTTCAAGAGTATAAGTATCAAGCTGACCAAAAGTATGCTTTTATTTTTGGTAATGAAGTATTTGGGGTAAGTGAAGATGCCTTGCCTTATGCAGATGCTTGTGTAGAAATCCCCCAATTTGGCACTAAACACTCACTCAATGTATCAGTAAGCATAGGTGTAATCTTGTGGGATTATTTTGTAAAGACAAGGTGAAAGGTTTTTTCTTAAAGTCTAGAGAATCATCAAATAAAATTCAATCCTCTTAGCATAAAATTAGAAAAATTACTTTCTTTCAATTCCTTCCATATTAGGCGAAAAATAAACAAAATCAATTAAATTTGAGTTTGAAGGTCAATTCAGAATATCTTTTTTTAGAAATATTTTAATTATTTTTAGAAAAATATATTTTGTGTTGTATTTTCGCATACATAAAAAATAGTCGGCATACCGAGTATTTTATTTAAACATCAAATATTAGTACGATTTTATCTGTAAAGGTGCAAGCGAAGACACTTGCACGAGTTATTTACCTCATTCAAGCGTCTTCGCTTGAACGGTATTATAAAGTATAAAAATATCGTAATAATCCCTATTATGAAAAATATAAATTCTGATACTCCTTTAAGTAAAAACCAAAAAAAAGCCCACAAACTAAATGTTTATAGGCTTCAAAAAGGTGGTGATACCTGGATTCGAACCAGGGACACACGGATTTTCAGTCCGATGCTCTACCGACTGAGCTATATCACCTTTTTAAATAAAAAAGGAGTGGTGATACCTGGATTCGAACCAGGGACACACGGATTTTCAGTCCGATGCTCTACCGACTGAGCTATATCACCAGCAAATCGGGATGCGAAGATATAAAGCTTTCTAATTTTTGCCAACTTTTTTTGAAAAAAAATGAAAATAAATTCTAAAAGATAAACTAAACCCTAAAAATAATGAGTTTTTTACCACAAATCGTATTCTTGATAGCTTTTGGTATCACAGCCTACTTTGTCAGTAGGAGGGTGAGCCGAATTAGCCAAAATATACTCTTAGGTCGCTCACTAGCACGCAAAGACCAGCCTGTAAAACGACTTCAGACCATGGCTTTAATTGCCTTGGGACAGAAAAAGATGTTTACCCGTCCTTTGGCAGGGATGATGCACTTTGTCATTTATATAGGCTTCATCTTGATAAACATAGAAGTCTTAGAGATTGTCATAGATGGCATAGCAGGGACACACAGAATCTTTACATATATCTTACCAATGAGTTTTTATGTTTTTCTGATTAGCTTCTTTGAGTTTTTGGCAGTAGGAGTGATGTTGAGCTGTGTATTATTCTTAACACGCCGCAATATCTTAAAGCTTCCTCGCTTCTGGAAACCAGAGATGAAAGGATGGCCTGCCTTAGATGCTAATCTTATTTTGGTGATAGAGATAGTATTAATGGTCTTCATTTTAACTATGAATGCTGCCGACCAAGTCTTACAGACCCGTGACTTTGCAGACAATCATTATACACAGACGGGGGTATTTGCTTTTAGTCAGTTGTTAGTGCCTATGCTATCAGGCATTGAGAGCAATAGTACACTTGTTTTTATTGAGCGTTTTGGTTGGTGGGCACATATCTTAGGGATTTTTGCTTTCGCCTTTTATGTAACCTACTCTAAGCATTTACACATTGGATTGGCTTTCCCTAATACTTATTTCTCTAATCTAGAGCCTAAAGGTAAATTTGATAATATGGCTTCTGTTACTAAGGAAGTAAAAATAGCAATGGGCTTAATGGAAGATGATGGAGTAGTAGATGAAATAGGTAAATTTGGAGCAAAAGATGTCAATGACCTCTCTTGGAAAAATCTAATGGATGCTTACTCTTGCACAGAATGTGGGCGATGCACTTCTCAATGTCCTGCTAATATAACAGGTAAGAAACTTTCACCAAGAAAAATAATGATGGATACCCGTGATCGCTTAGAAGAAGTAGGGCAGTATATCCAGTCAGGAAAGCCTAAAGAAGAAGCACTCGAGATAGGAAATGCACTTTATAGTGATGACTATATTTCTAAAGAAGAGTTGATGGCTTGTACCACTTGCAATGCTTGTGTAGATGCTTGCCCTATCAATATTGATCCACTTTCTATTATTATGCAGATGCGTCAATATATCTCTATGGAAGAGGCCGATGCCCCTCAGTCTTGGAACATGGTATTCTCTAATATTGAAAATAACCTAGCTCCTTGGCAGTTTTCACCTTCTGACCGTGCTAATTGGATACAAGATGTTGAGAAATAAAAGCGTAGAAGGATTAGAAAGTAAATTAGAATTATCAAAAATATTTAGAGAGATAAAAAAATAATTATGAGTGAAATCACATTTAAAGTGCCTTTGATGGCCGATTTAGCTGCCGAAGGTAAAAATCCAGAAGTATTATTCTGGGTAGGCTGTGCAGGTTCTTTTGATGAGCGTTATAAAAAAGTAACTGTAGCATTTGTAAAAATCTTAAATAAAGTAGGAATTGACTTTGCAGTATTAGGCACAGAAGAGGCTTGTACGGGTGATCCTGCCAAGCGTGCGGGCAATGAATTTTTGTTTCAGATGCAAGCTGTTCAGAATATAGAAGTATTGAATGGATATGGCATAAAGAAAATAGTAACTGCTTGCCCTCACTGTTTTAATACCATCAAAAATGAATATCCACAGTTAGGCGGAGAGTATGAGGTAATTCATCATTCTACGTTTTTGCAGCAGTTAATCAATGATGGCAAAGTAAAAATGAAAGAATCTGGTGATTTCAAAGGTAAAAAAATCACCTATCACGATTCTTGCTACCTAGGGCGTGCCAATGACATTTATGAAGCCCCCCGAGATATCTTAAAGATGCTAGATGCAGACCTTGTAGAGATGAAAAGCTGCCGTACCAAAGGTCTTTGTTGTGGAGCAGGCGGTGCGCAGATGTTTAAAGATGCTGAAAAAGGTAAAAAAGAAGTAAGTCAAGAGCGTATGGAGCAAGCCATAGAGGTTAAAGCAGATATTGTATCTGTTGCCTGTCCTTTTTGTATGGTAATGATGACTGATGGTACTAAACAAACAGGGAAAGAAAAAGAAATCAAAGTATATGACCTTGCCGAGCTAGTAGCTCAGGCTGAAGGTCTAAACTAAGTAGTTATTGATTTATCAATGATGAGAGTATAAATACAATGGCAGAAATAAAAAGCCCTTGAAGAGTTTTTAAACATCTTCAAGGGCTTTTCTATAAATATCAACTCAAAAGTTATTCTTTATTTTCATCACTATCAGAGACGACTTTATCAGCATCATACCTAATAGTACGAGTTACTTTGCCTGCTTCATCATAATATCTCCAGTCTCCATTCTTTTTGCCATATCTGTAGATACCCATTAGCGAGAGTTTACCGCTTAGGTGAAATGCCCTATACGTTCCTGCTCTCATATTGGAGCGAAAAGGCATTTCATCTATCTTTTGTCCTTGCTCATTATAAGTTGTTACATTTCCGTATTTACTACCCTTGCGATACTCTTCTTCACTTTCTAGTGAGCCATCTTCACGATAGATTTTGCGTAAGCCTTCTACTTTACCTTCTACATAAGGCTCCTCGATACGTATTTTACCATTTTCGTGATAAAACTTCCATGTGCCTACTGGTTGGCGGCTTTCAATAGTTTTGACTGACTTAGGCTGTCCGTTTTCATAAAACTCTTCAATTACTTGGCTTAACTCCTCTTTACTGAATTCGGTAAATAATTTTGGATTACCATTAGGGTGATAAAATTTTTCTGTTCCTTCCTTGAATCCTTTTTTGTAATAAGTTTTTTGCTTAGGCTTGCCATCATCATAAAAAGTAAGATAGCTATCTACCACTCGGTCATTTTGATAAACTGTTTTGACTACTACCTGTCCATTTTGAGCATATTGCAGAAATTCACCCTCTTTTTTACCCATATTATTGGTAGTAGAAAGTTGAAGCTGTCCACTTTCATAATAGATACGGTATTTACCGTGTGGGGTTCCTTTCAGAAATTCTTCTTCACGGTGTAACTTACTACTGATGTAATACTCTTTTACTAAGCCATTTAGTTTTCCATCTTGGAAGTTACTTTCTTCTTTCAAGACCTCATCTTCTTGAAAATAGACTTCTACTCTTCCTTCAAGTGCACCATTTTTAAATTCACTTTTTTTATTAATCTTTCCAGAAGGATAAAAAGTAGTCAAAATACCTTCTAAGGTATCATTTTTATAAATTCCTTTTTGAAGCGGGATACCTTCTTGATTATAGACTACAAATCCTCCGTTTTTGAGGTCATCTTGGTAGCCTACCTTGGCTTGTAATGCTCCATTAGGGTAAAAGGCAGTGAAAATGCTGTCTTTTTTTCCTTCCTGAAATTTTCCTTTAAGAGCAAGTTGTCCATTGGCATAAAAATTTTGATAGCTTCCATGTTTTTGCTCACCTTGCGAGCGTTGCATCACAAAATATTCTTCTTGGATTTGATTTGGAATCGTGTCAAAATATTTTTCAATTTTTTGTTGGGCTTGGCTTGGAGAAGCAGTCAAGAAACTTAAGCAACTCAATAAGATTAAAATATGATAAAAGCGGTTCATTTTAATTAGATTTTTTTTAACACTTAATTTATTTAGCTAAATTGATTACACATTACATCTAAGGAACGAAAAATAATAATAAAAATAAATAAAAAAAATGATTTCTTCCCCAACAAATTGTCAAGCCCTACTTTTGATTTGTAAGGAGGTGGTTTGAATAGGCTAAATATTTATTTTTATAGACAAAAACTCCGATAAATGATAATTATCATTGTCAATTGACAAGAAAAACGCTATCTTAAACAAAAGTTTAAAACTAATCTATAATATCTTATGAAAACGATTTTAGTACCTACTGATTTTTCTGAACCTGCCAAAAATGCGCTTGATGTTGCTGTTCAGTTGAGCAAAAAACTCAATGGAAAGGTGATTTTACTAAATATCATCGAACCTATCAAATCTTATGTGGCAGCTACAGATGGAATGTATATTGATGCTTCTGTAGAGCAGAAGTATATAGAGTATCTCAAAGAAAATGCTCAAGGACAAATGAAGTCATTACTTAGCGAATACGCCGAGGCAAATATAGAAACTCATGTGAGTCTGGGTACTATTTTTTCGGCGGTGCAAGAGCAAGTAGCTTCTAATAATGTGAGTCTGATAGTGATGGGTACTATGGGAGTCAGTGGACTTGATGAGGTCTTGATTGGCTCTAATACAGAGAAAGTAGTACGAATGGCACAATGCCCAGTATTAGCTCTCAAAAATAAAACAGACTTAGAGAGCTTTAAAAATATACTATTCGCTACCTCTCTTCATAAAGAGCAATTGCCTATTCTTAAAGAAGTAGTAGTACTGCAGGAGTTATTAGATTTACACCTTCATCTTTTGTATGTCAATATGCCTAATAATTTTTATACAAATCGAGAAATAGATAAGAAAAAAGAGGCTTTTATCAAAGATGCAGATTTAAAAAATTATAGTTTTCATGTGTATAATGAAGTAAATGAGGAGAACGGCATTATTTATTTTTCTGATGACCATCAGATAGATATGATAACTGTAGCTACACATCAGCGTACAGGCTTGGCTCATCTTATCTCTGGAAGTATTGCAGAAGATGTGGTCAATCACTCAAAGCGTCCTGTGTTGACTTTCGGGATAAAATATCATAAGTAAAGCTTCACTTTATGATATGAAATACTGATTTCTAAAAGAGTCAGAATATTCTTTGAGATACTTCAATATTTACTAATGAACAAGTGGTTTGGTAAGATTTTCTTAAAAATCTAAACCACTTTTATTTAACCCTATTTTTTGATTATGCAATTAAAAAAGATACTAGTTCCCTTTGATTTCTCGGCATTGGCTGAAAATGCTTTACATTATGCACATTGGCTTGCTTCACAGACTGGAGCGAGTCTTATTATCTCGCATGTAGTAGAAGAAGAACAAATCAAAGCACTTCAAAAATTAACTCTTGATGAACCAAGTAAGGCAAGGGCTTATGAAGAGCAGTTTATTGAGACATTGCAAGCACACCTTGAAAAAGCTTCCAAACAATATCAAGTAGAAGAGGTAGATATATTGCCACGCATTGAGTCTGGTGAGCTAGTAGATACATTGCTTAGACAAATCACAGAGCAAGCCATTGACTTGGTGGTTATGGCTACTCATGCTCAAAGTACATTTTTTGAGGATACTCACACAGAACAGATATTAAGGCAAGTTTCTATCCCTATCCTGACTATTTTTACCCCTTGCACACCTACGCCTATTAAAAAAATAGTTTTGGCAATAGATACAGAGTTAAGCCCAATGGATATTTATATTCAGGTGAAAGCTTTTCAAGAGTTTTTTAAGGCAGAGTTATTTCTACTTCATGTAGTTACCCCTTCACATTTTTATTCAAGCTCAGAAGTGGCTAAGATTGCAGAAAGATTAATAGTAGATGCTAATCTTAGTAACTATCGCTTAGAGACCATTAGTGCATACAGAGAAGAAGAAGGAATCTTATATTTTGCTCAAGATATAAAAGCAGATTTGATTATCATGACTACTCATCAGCGAGTAGGGATTGCCCGTCTCATATCAGGAAGTATTACAGAGGAAGTCATCAAGCAAGCAAATATTCCTGTACTATCTTTTGGTACAAAATATATTCAGATATAAATCTCGCAAAAGGCTATTATTTTTATCAGTTATGTCTTAAATTTAATTTCTTAAAGTTTTAACCTAATACTCAACAATGAAAAAAATACTCATTCCCACAGATTTCTCAGAAGCCTCTAACAATGCCTTAGAAGTAGCTATTCAGATTGCCAAAAAATCAGACCAAGATTTATTGCTTGTTTTGATGAATGTAGTAGATTTAGATCGGTTTTTTACGACCAATGAAGCTGGTGAATATGTTGACGCACGTCAAGACCCCAAATATAAAGCGCATCTAATCAGCAATGCTGAACAAAAACTAGAAGATCTCATAGAAAAATATAAACTGACCAATGCTACAGGCAAAGTAGAAACAGGAGATGTGATTGAGATTATCAATAAATCGGTAGAAGAGGAGGAGATAGATTTGGTAATCGTAGGTGCACATTCGAGCAATATCTACCAAGAAATGCTATTTAGTTCTACTACTGATAGAGTTATCAGAACAGTAACTTGCCCTGTGCTTACTATCCGAAAAAGCCATAACTTCAAAGCAGATAACTTAGTATTTGCAACTAATCTGGATGAGGAGCATGGCCAAGTCATCTCTCAAATTAAAGAAATGCAAAGACTCTTTGGCTCTACTATTCATCTAGTATATATCAATACGCCTGCTGACTTTTATAACAATAGAAGGCTTCAATCTATGAAAGATACCTTTGTGGAAAAATATCAGTTAGAAAACTATACTTTTTCTATTTATGACGATTTTACAATCGAGACAGGAATTGCTCATTTTTGTGAAGATGCACAAGCAGATGTACTAGCATTAGCAGCTACACACCTTAATGATTTGATGGATTATACCTTCTCTAGTCACACAAGTGACATAGTAATAGATGTAAGTAGCCGTCCTGTATTGACTTTTGCAAAATAAATATTGATTTTATAAGCCGAAGGGTTTGCCTAATATCAACCCTTCGGTAATAAATCTATTCCTTATACAAGCTCCTGCAAGGCAATCCTAAATCCAGCAGAAGCGAGGTGAGTTTTCTCAGGATTAATGGCGTGTATTTTTTCTAAGGCCTGTCGGATAGTTTGAGAAGTGTCTCTAAAAATATTCTCATCTGTTACATCTGCATTGGGCGACATTAGATAAGCAAAAGTACGGGCCATGCCACAGTTAGCCACAAAATCAGAAACCAATGAAACTCTCTCATCTACATACTCAGTAATAGGTCCATAAAAAATAGCTTTATCTGCGAAAGGTACATTTGCACCACAAGCGATTACTTCCAATCCATTCTCTATCATTGCCTCTACTTGATTTTGTGTAACCAAACGTGAAGCTGCTGCTGGGATAAATATCTCTGCTCCCATGCTCCATATCTTCTCATTGACTTCTTCAAAAGATAAAAGTTCATCTCCTACAAGCGTATTATTTTCTCGAGCAGCAAATATTTTCTTGACAGCCTCTAAGTCATAGCCTTCAGCATTTAGAAGCCCATGTGCTCTATCAATAATACCCACTATTTTTACCCCCTCCTTTGCTAAGTATAAAGCAGAAGTAGCACCTACATTGCCCCAACCTTGTATGATAGCACGTTTTTCACTGAGGTTTCCACCCCATAGACTATAATAATGGCATACTGATTCTGCTACACCATAGCCCGTAATCATATCAGATACTGTGTATTTTTTAGAAATGGTAGTAGGGGTATAATCTGGGTTTTCTAAAATCTTAGAAACACCTTGTCTCAATCTTCCAATTTTACGGATTTTATCAGGCTTACTTGCATTAAAATGTCCGTTTACCACCCCTTCTTGAGGGTGCCAGAGTCCATCCGTTTCAGTAATTGGGATAACCTCATGGATTTCATCCACATTCAAATCACCTCCTGTGCCATAGTAGTTTTTGAGCAAAGGATACACAGCCTTATACCAGCGTTCTAATACTCCTCTTTTGCGAGGGTCTTTGGGGTCAAAGTTAATACCTGATTTTGCCCCTCCAATAGGTGGGCCAGAAACTGTAAACTTCACTTCCATTGTCTTGGCAAGCGACTCTACTTCATTGCGGTCAAGCCCCACACGCATCCGTGTGCCACCACCTGCAGCACCATTTCGGAGAGAGTTAATCACTACCCAGCCTTCTGCTTCAGTCTCTGAGTCTTTCCATTCAAAGACAATTTCGGGTCTTTTGCTTTCAAATTTGCTTAATAAATCTTTCATTGTAAGGGGTGTAGTCAAAAAAATCTTTTGAGTATTAACGTTAGGTAAAAATCTAATTCTCTATTTTTGCAGAATAAAACCTTTTAGTCCTTCATTAATATAAAAATATTTCACAAAAATATAAGATAATTTCAATTTTTGTGAGAAAATCACACATGAATTTTGCTATAGATATAGGAAATACTTTCTGTAAAGTGGGAAAGTTTGAAAATCATAAGGAAGTAGAAGTCTTAAATCAATTAGATTTACAAGATATTATTTCCCTTATCAAACAAGATAAACCTAGCAAAAGTATCTTGTCTTCTGTCAGAAATCATCATTCAGATTTTTTAGAAGAAATCAAAAGCTCAACTAAACTATTGTATCTTTCTCATCAAACTCCTGTTCCTATCCAAAATCATTATGAGACTCCACATACCCTTGGGCTAGACCGTCTAGCAGGCGTAGTGGGAGCAAAGACGTATTTTCTTGATGAGCCTTGTTTGGTTGTAGATTTAGGCACTTGTATTACGTTTGATTTGATAGATGCTGAGGATAATTATTGGGGGGGGAATATCGCCCCAGGAATGCGGATGAGACTACGAGCTATGCACGAGTTTACGGCAAAGCTTCCAATGATAGAAGTGCAACAAAATGAATTATCTGAAAATATTTTAGGAAGGCAGACAACCCAAGCGATGCTTAATGGAGTCATACAAGGAATAAAGTTTGAAATACAAGGTTTATATCAGGAGCTTTCAGAGAAATATGCCTCTTTGCGTTTGATTTTAAGTGGTGGAGATGCTACTTTTTTTGAAACTAAATTAAAAGAACCCATATTTGCAGTTCCTTTTCTAAATCTTATTGGTTTAAATACAATTTTAGAATACAATGATCTTTAAAAATCTTTTTATCTTATGTCTTGCACTTGTGGGGCTATTCTACCAATCCTTACAAGCACAAGATTTAGGAAACTCTCCTTACTCACAAAGTGGAATCGGTGATGTCAGAAGCCAAGCATTTAGCCACCAAGCAGGGATGGCAGGCATCGGAGTGGCTTTTGAGCTACCTTTTCAGGTAAATAATATTAACCCTGCCTTACTTTCCAGAATACGAAGAACTATCTTAGACGTAGGCGTAACAGGTAAACTAAATCTCTTGAATCAAGGAGATTTGAGTCAGCGTGATTTTGGTGCAGGCTTAAGTCACATAGCTTTAGCTTTTCCGATAGCCCGCAAAATGACCTCATCTATTGGTTTGCAGCCTTTTAGTTCTGTAAATTATGAAAATTCATTTGTACAGCCAGTAGTTAATTCTGATTTTACGGCTGATGTTACTTACAGAGGTACTGGTGGTCTCAGCAATGTATTTTTTAATACTTCTGCGGAGCTTTTGGGCAAAAGAAATTTTCGACCAGATACTTTAAGAACCAGACTTTCTGTTGGTCTAAAAATCAACTATGTCTTTGGATCTGTGATAGATGAATCTATTACTCAGGTCAATGGAGGAACTAATCAAGCCAATTATGAGATTGCCTTCAAAAAACGCACTACCTATACTGATTTTACCTTTGAGCCAGGTATTGCTTTTACTCAGAGAATAGGGGATAATTACCGACTTAATCTAGGAGTAGTATATAATCTTGGCAGAGACCTGAAAGCCAAACGATTTATCTCAGTAGAGAGACGTATACAAGATACAAGTGTAGATGCAGATACACTTGTAGATAATGAAAGAGGACGGGTAACACTTGCTTCACGGGTTACTTTGGGGATGAGTTTTGAGAAAATAGATTTTCAGACTGGATTACCTAAATGGGCAATTGCTGCGGATGTAAGTCGTCAAAATTGGGATGGATTTAAGAATTTCGAAAATAATATACCTTTGGGACAAAACCTTGTGATGGCTGTTGGAGGGTTGTGGATTCCTGATTTTGATGCAGTACAAAAGGGTTTTTGGCGGAGAAGTATTTACAGAATTGGTTTTCGTTATGAACAAACACCTTTTACTTTTGGAGGAGAAACAATAAAAGATTACTCTGTAAGTACTGGTATTTCTTTGCCATTTGGGCGAAGCAGTACTACATTTAATATCTCTCTTACAGCGGGACAACGTGGTACTATTTCTAATAATCTGATTCGTGAGCAATATATGCAAGCAAGCTTTGGGGTTTCTATCAATGATACTTGGTTTATCAAGCGTCGTTTTGATTAGGATAAATTTTCACCAAAAAGCAAAAAAATATGGCAGATCTATTAGAAATTTTTATCTTTGAGGATGTTATTTAATAATCATTCAATTTTTTTGCTACCATTACGATAAGATACTTTAAACCTTATTAGGTATTTGTAAGTTAATTCTGCGTTAATATTCTATGAATATTACAATATTAGCTAGATTATTTTGTTTTTGAAATGATTAAATGTGACCTTAAACAATAATGAACAGTCTGTAATATAAAATTTATTTAAAACTATGAAACATACCAAAATTCTACAAAACATCCTTGTTTTAGCTTTACTTTTCGTGTCTGCATCCACATTTGCACAAGATGGTTGGAATTGGGGTTCTGAACCACAAAAAGCTAAAGAAAAATATACACTTTTTTCTGATGACGTAAATGCAGGCAACTTTGATGCAGCTCGCAAGCCATTCACTTGGCTATTAGTCAATACTCCTGATCTCAATAAATCTCTCTATATGAAGGGTGCTGATGTTTATGAAGGACTAGTAAAGGCTACTGAAGATGGAGATAAAAAATCAATCTATGAAGATTCTGCTTTGGTGATGTATGATTTGCGTATCAAATACTTCCAAGATGAAGCCAATGTGCTTAACCGTAAGGGAGGATTAGCGATGACTTACCTACAAGATCGCCCTGAAAAATATCCAGAACTTTTTGAATTGTATAAAAAAATAGTAGAGTTAAATGGCAATGATGCCTTCTATTATAATGTGAATTATGTAATGTACCTAGCTGGTGTGATGTTTAAAAGTGAGCGTTTTACTGAGGAGGAAATAATCGCTTTACACGAAAAGCTCACCAAAATAGTAGATACTAATATTGCTAAAGATGATGCATTCAAAGAGTATTGGGCAAAAGCTAAAGAGTATATTGATAGTGAGTTTGCTGCCGATGTTACTCTTGACTGTGATAAAATCAATAAATTTTTAATGCCTAAACTAGCCGAAGATCCAGATAATGTTGAAATGATTGAGCAAGTATTGGCTCAAATGTTGAAAGCAAAATGCTTAGATGATCCTAAATTCTTAGAGTTAGCTATCAAATTATCTGAAGCAAAACCATCTTTTGGTCGTATTTCATTTTTGTATAAGTATTATCTAGGTAAAGGAGATAATGCAAAAGGTCTTGAATACTTGAAAAAAGCAGAAGGATATGCTGAAAGTGCTGCGGATAAAGCTGACTTAAATATGATAATGGCTGGTATTTACCGCACACAAGGTGATAAATCAACAGCACGTTCTTACTATCAGAAGGCAGCAGCTACTGATGCAAGCAAGACTTATGATGCTTATACAGGTATTGGTGATTTATATATGGGTAGCTCTGGACAGTGTACCAACTCCAACCCTGTATTAGCACGTGCAGTATTTATTGCAGCTTTTAATGCTTATAACCGTGCAGGCAATGGCACTAAGGCAGCACAAGCTCAGCAACAATTCCCTAGCCGTGAAGCTGCTTTCAACCATGGCGGAGCGGGTACTACAGTCAATGTAGGCTGCTGGATAGGAGAAACAGTAACTATTCCTTCACTAGAAAATCTTCCTAAAAGATAACTTATGAGAAAAAGATATTCTCTTATTCTCTCTAATCTTAAAAGCCAAAAACTGAATGCTTGTATTCAGTTTTTGGCTTTTGGTATATTTTTGATGTTAGTAGCCTGTGAGTCAAGCCTGAAAGATGCAGAAAGTGCTAAGCCTTTTGAAGGTCCTACTATGAAAACCTTTGATTTAGTAACAAACTATAGCGATTCGGGCAGGGTGAAAATAAGAGTAAGTGCACCTCTCCAGCTTGAATATGAGAGCGGTAATCAAGAGTTTCCTAAAGGCATCCAAGTAGATTTTTTTAATGAAAAAGAAGAAAACTACTCTCGCCTTACTGCCAAGCAAGCCTTTTATGAAAAAGATAAAAATGAATATACTGCCAAAGGAGATGTGGTGGTAGAAAATATCGAAAATCAAGAAGTGCTGAAAACAGAAGAACTACATTGGACACCTATCAAAAGAGAAATCTATACAGATAAATTTGTAGTAATTACTACTCCCAAAGAAATCTTGAAAGGGAATGGACTCGTAGCAGCACAAGACTTTACTTCTTACGAAATTAAAAAGCCTACAGGTGTCTTTAGTGTACCTGAACAATAAGTCATCTAAACTAGTTTTATTCTTAAAATCAAACAAAAAATAGAAATAAGCTAGAAAAAATAATTTCTAATGTATTTTTGCAAAATAGAAGTCTAGTAAAAATAGATGATAAAAATTCGTTCTGATTTTTAAATAGATAATGTAGCACAAACAGACTCCATCCAATGAAACTTTTTGATTATGTATTGCTTAGCCTTGCAGTGGTTTTTTTTATCATTGGTGTTGACCAAGTAATTCGTCTTAATCAAGAAATTATAGATACATACTGGATTTTTATGATGACTGCGGCTTGTTTGATTTGGCTTAATCTAAGAAGAACACAGCAAAAAGAAGTAACCAATCAGAATAAGGAAAGCAAAACAAAGAAAAAATCATCTCGCCCTACCCAACCTCCTCGCAAATAAATGGAATATTACGAAGCACTTGCTATCTTGACTTCGCTGGTTTTATCAGCATTTTTCTCAGGGACAGAGATTGCCTTTGTTTCTGCCAATAGGCTTTATTTTGAGTTGCAAAAAAAGCAAGGAGTACTTTCAGGTCGCATTATCTCTAATTTCTTTCAGCAGCCTTCTCGTTTTATTGCTACCATGCTCGTGGGTAACACGGTAACATTAGTACTGTATGGTATTTATATGGCTAATATTCTTGACCCAGTGGTAGTAGCCTATTTACCTGCACAGATTAGCAATGAGTTGAGTGTCTTAGTAGTTCAATCTATCATCTCCACCTTGATAGTATTGATTACGGCAGAGTTTCTTCCTAAAACGCTTTTTATGCTTAATCCTGATCGCCTTTTGGAGGTGTTTTCTATCCCGATATTGATTGCATATTGGCTCTTATTTATTTTTGTGTATGTAGTAGTGGGCCTATCTAAATTTGTGATTACTAGGATATTGAATTTACCTTATACAGAAGCTACACCCATCTATAGTTTGGTAGATTTACACAATTATATCACCAATACACAGACCCCACAGGATAAGCCTTCTACTAATCCAGAGATTGACTCTAAGATTTTTGCCAATGCAATTTTATTTCGTTCTGTAAAAGTAAGGGATTGCATGATTCCTCGCACGGAGATTTTTGCTGTAGAGGTAGATGATGATATAGCTAAACTGAAGCAAGCATTCTTAGAAAGTGGACATTCTAAAATCATTGTTTACCAAGAAAGCATTGATGAAGTGATAGGCTATTGCCACGCACTAGAACTGTTCAAATCTCCCAAAGATATTCGCTCAATTCTTTCTGATATTATTATTATACCCGCTTCTACGCCTGCCCAAGAGATACTTGCTCGGTTTATCAGTGAGCGTAAAAGCTTAGCATTAGTTATAGATGAGTTTGGAGGTACAGAAGGAATCGTAAGTATAGAAGATGTAGTCGAAGAGATATTTGGTGAAATACAAGATGAATATGACCAAGAAGATTGGGTAGAGCAGAAAATCAATAATCATACCTATATCTTAAGTGCCCGCCACGAAATAGATGAACTCAATGAAAAATATGAATGGAATCTACCAGAAGGAGAATATGATACGCTTGGAGGGTTTATATTGAACAATTATGAGAATATACCGCAAGTAAATGAAGTAATAGAAATACCCCCCTTTACGTTTACAGTTCTTTCTGTACAGTATTCAAGGATAGATACTATAAAAATGCTGATAGATCCGGTCTATCTCAATCGTATCCAAGAAAAAAATCATAACTGAAATTATAAATAAAAAAGACAAGCTTTTGGTGAGCTTGTCTTAGATGTAAATAATATTTTATTTAAAAAAGAATTATCGCTTCATTGCTAATACACCAGCTGCACAATAATCTTTTGAATCTTGAAAACTAAATTTTAAATGATAAATCCCTGTAGTTTTACAAGTAAATGATACTGCCGAATAAAACTTACCATTGGTATAACTCGTAGCTATTTCCTTATTATTAGAGTCAATTAGTGTAATATAAATTCCTTGTGAGTCAGAGTTATTATTGGCAAGTGTAATTAAATAAGAAGTCCCCTGACTAAATATATAAGAATATTTCTTACCTTGTTCACCGCTAACAGGATAACTTTTCAAAAAAGTATAACCTTGCTCTAGCTTCCTAATCCCTTTTTCAGTAAACTGATCAGTATTACATTGTGCCTGTGTCTCTGAGTAAATACCCATAAAGCCATGCATAGCAACTATAATGAAGGCGTAAATGACTATCTTATAGTTCATAATTATAATGTTAAATTTATAAAGATTACTTAACAAGCTTATTTCTTATTGAAGAAGTTTCTTTTAAGATTTCATTCAAATCATCTGCACGATACTTAATTTGATTTCGGCTATCCTCTTCATTAAGATAGACAATCACTTCTAGACCATCCCAGTTTTGTATCTCATAGTTTTCCTCAGAACGATTTTTTTGTTTGATTCTGATCTTTTGAAAAAACTCATTCAAAAGTGATAAATCATTGTAAAGTTTCTGCATCTCAGTACCTTGCTTGTAGGTATTCATAATAGGAAGCAGTTGTTCTAAAATTATTTTTTGTTCTGCGATACGATTATCTAAGAGTTTATTAGGATAATCTTTGGCAGCTTGACAGGTAAGGTGCAATGTCTCTAACCAACCACCTGTTAGTATGAGTACAGAGATAAAACTCTTTTTTTCATCTACAAGTTGTCTATTGATTTTATCAAAAGAGTAAGAAGTCTCTGATAATAAGCCATTTACGTTGTTGAGCATGGCATATTGAGTAATCTTACTAAAGTTAATTTGTTTTCCTACACCTATTTGATCTGCTATGTTTTTTATTCCTTGTAGATAGACCAAGCCTAAGGAGTCTTTATTTTCATAGATATTAAGATAGCCAAGATCAGTACTATATATACCTAAATTAATCGCTTTCTGATACTCAGTGGTATAGTTGGCTATGTTTTTAGCTGAGTTTAATAATTCAGGATTAAATTTAATCCCTACTTCTTTAATTAAAGCTGAAAACTCTGAGGGTGAAGGAATAGTCTGCATCAACTTTTCCAACACCTCTGATTCTGGAATTTCTGCATCTGTAATCTGTGCTTGTCCAGAAGTTACTAAGTAACAAGAACATAATACGGCTATTAAAACTGGAAATAATTTCCTCATTTTTTTATTTATTCTATAATTTCTCTTCTAATTTCGCTTACCCCTCCTGTGATAGCAATTAAATCATCACGACCTATAGTCATCTCAGGAGCTAAGTTTTTATCAGAAATACTGATTACTTCAATATCTCCGATAGTTTTTTGAGTGGTAATAACTTCTCCACTAC
>Ga0163144_10009568_pt1 | contig 20795 bp, 13 predicted proteins | sample OliLak19BULKMAT1_FD_123175 | JGI IMG/M metagenome (GOLD analysis project Ga0163144, IMG submission 123175) | Freshwater microbial mat bacterial communities from Lake Vanda, McMurdo Dry Valleys, Antarctica - Oligotrophic Lake LV.19.BULKMAT1 | ecosystem: Environmental > Aquatic > Freshwater >... | reverse complement strand
GAATTTGCACGCGGCTTGCGCGGATTTCAATGGACGCCGAGGGGGTCGGGACTCGTTGTCGCCGGCGCGACTCGGCCGTTCGCAGGACCGGTTTCCGACAACGACTCGCCGACCCCTTTTCGTGGGTTCCGGCTATGCCGGGCTGGGTTCAATCCATGGCAAATTGAGCAGGTAATTTAGGTGCGGATCCTCAGTGCGGCGAACCCTGGGCTACAGTGGCCGCGGCTCTCCTGGGCCCGCGCGTGGCTTCGTCATAAGGCAGCGAACGGACATAGTTCACCAGGTGCCAAATCTCGGCGTCGGTAAGCTTTTGATCGCCGGCCGGCGCGCCGGCCGCCGGTGCAGCGGGTGGCGCCGCGCCGGGGCCCGAACCCAAGCCGGGCATGGGCGTACCCGGAATGCCCGCATAAATGCGGCGATACAAATCCATCGGCCGACGACCGCCGCGATAAATTCCCGTTCTCAGATTGCGCGGCTTGAGCTGTTGCTTGGGCAGCAGCCAGAACAGATCGCCGGGCTCTTTGTCTTTGTTCCAATTGTCGTAGTACACGTCTTCCGAGTCGCCCAGCGCCGTGGGGCCGTGGCATTTCACACACGCTGCCCGCTCGCCGTGGAAGAGCTCGTTGCCCAGCGCGACGGACTCGGGCGGAGGAATGTCGTTGGGCTCTGGCGCGTCTCCGGGAATGATGATCGCCTCTTCGGCCGCGGCCCACGTGTCGGCCACTGGCTTGATAAACTCATCGGCGACCACGGCCCGCGTCATGTCGAACGGATCGTCCGCGATCAACAGCCGGTAGCTCATTTCGCTTTCGACCTGGCCGCGGATGCTGAGATACTTCACATACTCGACCAGCGATTCGAGCTCTTCCTGCGGAAGCAACGCAAACGAGGGCATGGCCGTACCGTTGATTCCCTCGACCAGGGTCCGCATCAGGTCGGCGCGGGTTGGCTTGGCCGCGAATTGCGTGCTCTTGAACTTGAAGACGCCCTGACGGTAGTCACGCGGATAGGGATTGAGAAACGCGGCCGTCGGTCCCGCGCCGTCGCCCGTGATGCCGTGGCAGTGGGCGCATTGCAGACGATACAAACCGCGCTGACCCGGTTGCTGCTGGCTGGGGCTGCCCGAAGCCAGGCGGACCTTTTTCAGATCCAGTCCCGATTCCTCGAAGACGTAGGGCTCGTCGGGCGTTCCGAAGGCGGCCGTGAGCACGTTCTCGACGGTTTTCAGGCCGTCGGAACGCGTCTTTCGCGTTTGCAGCGGCGCGGCTTCCTTATCCAGCTCTTGCCGCCGGGCTTGCAGCTTTTCGAGGTTTGCCGCGTCCGAAGTGTCGCTAAGGCCCGCGATCTCTTCGTCCAACTTGGCGATCTGCGCCTTCAGGTCTTCGAGTCGATTCGCTTCGCCCGAAGTGAACAAGAGCGCCGTGGCCTGCTCGTCGGGCTTGAGCTTCAGATTCATCATGTCTGCCTGGATATCCAGGCGAAACTGCGGCGGATCGCTCTTGGTGCAACCCGCCATTGCGGCGAGCAGCAGCGCGATCGTCGAAAGCGCGCGCGTGGAGTGATGTCGACTACACATTTGATTCATGACCGATGGTCCACTGATCTGATATCTCTAACTGCTTGTTTGTCGCTTCCGAACGCTCGCCGATGGCTCGCGGCTAAACAATCATCAATTGAACGTTGCCGCCGGAACCGAGATCGGGCCGACGTCCTTGGTCTGATCGGCCTCGAGCGTCAGTTTGAACCGCCCGCGCGAGACGAGCGGGGCGGCGGTCAGTCCTGTCGGCGCCTTCTCTTGCCAAACCTGGAACTCGATCTCTTCGCCCGCCGGCAGGTTCTTGATCTCGAACGTGCCGTCTTTTCCCGTGACGGCAAAGTAAGGATCGTCGCGCGAGAAGATGTAGCCCTTCATCCAGGGATGGATGTTGCAGACCACTTCGGCCGGCAGGCTCAGTTGCTTGTTGAATTTGTAAGTGGCGTCAGTCTTAGGGGGCAGCGACTGATTGAACGCCGGGTTGCCCGTGGGCGACACATTCGTATTGTGCAGCACCGCGTCGCTGTTTTTGATCGACAGCGGGTCCGCGACGCGAGTTGCCAGCACGTGCGTGAGGAACAGGCACTTGTCCTGGTCGAACGCCGGCGGAGCGGGCTGACTTCCGTCTTCGGGCTTGAAGACCCGCGACACCTTGCGGGCAAAGACGAGGACATTAGCAATGCCCTTGGTGCCCGAATCGACGATCAGCGACTGATCGGGAACCGTGGCTGGGCAGAGCGGATCTTTACCGGCCGTGGAGATGGCCGGCAAACTGGGCGCATCGCCGTCGAGCACGAACTGCCCCTTGAGCGTGGCCCAGCCGGTACCCGTCGAGGCGGCCGCGTCGGCCGTTGCCGCGCCTCCGCCGCCGGCGCGGAGCATGGCCACGACCTCAGCATCCGGCGTGGGATGGGGGTCGTAAAACTTTCGGCCGCAGCCGACGAGCGCCAACGAGAGACCCGCGACCGCAATCGCCCGGGCCGCTCTTTGTGATGTGTTCATACGGGTTGAAGTCATGGGGGATCTCGCGTTCTCACCTATACACACGCCGACACATCCTTGTGCAATTCGTCATGACACCACATGGCTAATTCTCGAATTCGGTTACCTGCCGAACCATGTCGGACAGAGATTAATTGTGCCCAAGTCGTCGTTGTCGCCGGCCCGCATCGAGCTTTTCCCTAGCCCAGGCATTCATGCCTGGGTTTGCGATACCAATTTCAAGTAGTCGTACGCCCGCTTCGGCGGGCCAAAGCCTCCGTGCTCATTCCGCCCTGAAGGGCGTATACAACGATGTCATTTATTCCCACACTCCTCCCAGGCATAAATGCCTGGGCTAGTGAAAACAACTGCTTGAATACCGCGGAAGGAGTGTCCAAGTTCTATGCTGCTCGTAGGCTTGAGCGGACGGTCGAATTCTAGTTATTTGCCCGCGTTCAGTCTGTGTGTTAGAAACCCGATGCCTCATTTATTAAACAGCGTCGGACTGAGCTTGATCGTGCCCAGGTCGTTGTCCCCGGCCTTGATCGTCTTCTTGAAGCGGCCGGTCGTCCAGCCCGGCGCGTTGAGGTATCCCGATTTCTCCTGCCAGGCTTGGAACTCCAACTCACCGACGGGTAGGTTCTTGATCTCGAACGATCCGTCCGCACCCGACACGGCGACGTAGGGATTGTCTCGCGGCAAGACATAAGCTTTCATCCAGGGGTGGATGTTGCAGGCCACGGGCTGCGGGATCGCTTGCACCTTCTTGAACATTTGCTTCACATCTGTTCCGGCCGGAATCACAGGATTGAAGGGTTGATCTCCAATGGGATTGCAGTTGGTATTGTGACTCGTCTTATCGGAGTTCTTGATCACCAACGCTTGTGTCGTCAGCATCGGCACGATGTGCGGCACGAAATGACAACCTTTGTTGTCCAGAACGGCATCGGCCTTGGCCGCTTTGGCATAATCGGGGTTCACTTTCACGCCCTTGGTGCGGACGTAGACCACTACATTCGCCAGCCCACCGTCTTTGCCGACCATCAACTGCTCGTCAAACAACTTCTGTCCGCACAGCGGATCCTTTGCCGTATCCAGCGCTACCGCCGCCGGCGCCTTGCCGTCGTACACGAACTTGCCCTTCAGCGTTCCCCATTGGGCCGAAGCCGATCCGACGCAGGCCAACAGTATCGCCGCACTCGGAAGTACAATACGCAAGCTGGTTAAGAACATGTCGCATCTCCTCTTTTCAATTGTGCCCGTTCAGTCGTGTCTACTCATTTGCGGTCGTCCAGCCGCACTTTAGGATCCGCACATGAATAACCTGTTCAATTTGCCACGGATGGAACACGAATGAAACACGGACAAGAAAATGCAATCGCGAAAGACAGGAAGTGCGAAAGTCCGAAAACGAAGGCGGTTTCCTCGTTTCTGCTCGTTCCTGTCTTTGTGATTCTCTTCTATCCGTGTCGATCCGTGTTTAATCCGTGGCTATTAAACTACTCAAGTTATTTCTGTACAAGCTCTTAGTTTCCTCCGGCGGCAGCCGCGGCGGCGGGGGTCGGCGGCGCCGGCTTGATCGAATCTTTATAGGACTTCTGGTCGTTCATAAAGACGTCGTAATTCAACAACAGATCCACCAGCGCGTCGATCTGCTCTTCACTGGTGCCCTTGTAAAGCGGTTGGGCCTCGACCGCGCCCGGCTTGAAGTTCTGCGGCATTGCCGTGTAGGGCAAGATTCTTGCGGGCGACGCCACCCAACGATGCAGGTAATCGGGCCGCAGCCGCTGGTACACGCGATCCAAGTTTGGCGCCCAGGCATTCGCCGGCGGATTGGGCGTGAAGTCGCCCAGCTTGTGGCACTTGATGCAGTAGTTGGTGTCGGTCATCAGCTTCATCGCGTCGGTGAAGCGGTGCGCGTGCTTGGCATCCTCGGCCGCCAGGTAGCTGGGAAGCGTGCGATTGTCCGACTCGTACGGAAACGCCGCATTGTCCATCGCCGCGAAATAGTCGACCAATCGCGAGGCATCCTCGCTCGACATATTGAACTTCGGCATCCGCAACACGGCCGCCGGGCGAATTGAATACGGATTGAGCAAGAACTCGTGCAGCCATTGCGTCTGCACCTTTTTGCCTTCGCCCACCAGCGGCGGAGGGAGCCAGCCCCAGGCATTGTTATCGAGGGCAACCTGCCCACCCGAAGCCTTCTCGTTGGCTAGCGCCACGGGGAACAGGTAGCGAGCGAAATCGCCCCCTTGTGGCGGGCGCCGGCTGATGATGCTGCTCTCGGGCACCGGAATAATATCGCCATCGCCCACCGGCCACACCTGGCCGTTGATCACCGCGGGCTGCCAAACGCCGAAGTAGTGGAGCGGCTTGCCGTTGTCATCCTCTTGAATCATGGGGTTCGGAATGCCCACGACGTCGGCTTGCCCTAATCCGGCGCGATTGAGTTTTTTGGAGGCTTCCAATTCCTTGGGAGTGAAGTGCGGCTTGAGGAAGGCAAAGTCCTTGAACTCGGGCGGATTCTCGAACGTCGCCGGGTCGAAGGAGAATTGCCAATCGTTTTGTTGCAGGGTGTGGCAACTGGCGCAATTGAAGTCCGTGAGTACGCGCTTGCCTTTGAGGATCGCCTGCTGCCGCGGATCGCCCCTAAAGAGGTATTGCGCCGCGGGCGGCTCGGCGACCAGTCCCAATACGAACGTGATCACCGACTCGATCTGTTCCTCGCTGAAGTTGAACTTCGGCATCCGCAGCCGGTCGGTGTAGACCTTGTTCTCGGTTGTCTTGTAGTCGTAGCTGCGAGGCTCGCGCAGCTTTTGCCAGACGAAACCGTCGCGCTCGTGATTGAGCAAGGCTTCCATCGAGTAGCCCTCGAAGTCGCCCATGTCGTGTGGGTCGATCGGCGTGTGCCCCAAATGCACACCGCTCTCGTCCTGCTTCAATTGGTGCTGCTGCTGCAGGTACTGCACGACCTGCTCGAAGGCCAGCTTCGAGGGTTCCTTGCGGCCCCAGTCGGCCAGGCCCGTTCCGATGGGCTTGGCGTCCTCGAACCCCGGAATATCGTGACAGCCGGAGCAGCCCAGCCGCAGGATCGATTTCTTGCCGAGGTACATCAATTGCTTGGGGCGGAACTCGTCTTGCCAGGCGTGCAACTTCTCTTGCCACTGATCCGCGCTGGGGAAGTCTTCCTTCTTGGGGCGCGGCTCGGACATGACCAGCAGCGCCTCGTCTCCCTTGACGCCGGCCTGCATCGATTTGGGAATGCCGGCCACGGAAATGTCCGCGGCTTGCTTGCGCGTGAACGAGCCTTCGAGATAGATCTTGGCCAGTGCGGCCATGTCGGCGTCGTTCACCTCGGGCAGGCTGCCGGGCTTCCAACCGTCTTGCGACGTGAGCAGGTACGCGGTCACGTCGGCGGCCGCATCGGTCACCTTGCCGTCGCGGTGCGTGATCGGTTCGAGGAACAGCACCGGCATCTTCGTGCGGGCGTGGTACTGGCTGGGTTCGCGAATCCAGGTGTAAAGCCAACGAGCGCCTTCGGCGCCCTTGAGCTTGTCGCCGATGCGCGACAAGTTCGGCCCCTGCTCTGTGAACTGGGAGACCGCCTTCGGGAATTCCTTGTGTTCGTGGCAGCTCAGACAGCCGCGCGTCTCGAAGAGCATCTTGCCTCGCTCGGCCGACGGCTCTTCGGTGACGCCGGTGGGCTTGTCGAGAAACTCAAACGGTTGGCTCGAGGCCAGCAGATACTCAGTGATCGCGCGGATCTCGATGGGCTCGAACTTCTGGGCCTCGGCCAGGCCCTTGTTCTCTACGTATTCGGGCTCCTTGACGGGATTTCCCTGCGCGTCGACGACCGGCTTGCCATGGGCGTCGACCTTGTCGTGCAAGACGTAATGACCCTGGGCATCTTCCTTGGGCTCTTTGAGATGATCCCACAATCCGAAGAACCGCGGCATCTTCGTTGTCGGACGGAAATCGGTCGGGTTCTTGATCCAGCTATAGAGGAACTCGCGGTTCACCTTGCTGGCGGCGTAGCGCAGGCTGGGTCCTACCTTGCGGTACGTGCCCGGGGCTTCTTCGTCTCCGCCGAGCATGACAGCCATTCGGTGGGTGGCGGGCGAGAGCCGCGGCGGCTCGGTTTTTTCCTCGGCCGCCTTGGCGTCTGCCGCCTTCGAATCTACGGCTGGCTTGTCCCTGTTGATCAACTCGGCCAACAGCTTGCGGATGTCGGTGCGCGAGGGATGACTGACGACGTCGCGGGCCAATTCGCGCTCGTGAGCCGTGATGTTCGGGTCGGACAGCACTTGCGCCGCGGCGGCGGCGAAGTTCGGTTCCGTGCGAATATCGGGTCCGCGCCGCTTGTTGGGGCCATCGTAGCCTTGAATTTCGTGGCAGCCGAAGCAGCCGAAATTGCGAATCGCGTCGTAGCCGGCCATTAGCCGCGGGGCAGGTGGCTCGGGGAACCGCTCGCTGGGGGCCAACTCCGTCATTTCGTGGTGGCACTTCAGGCAGTTGCTCTCGGCAAACCGCGAAGGCCGCATCGGATAGATCCAATGGTGGTTGTTGAACCAGCCGTATTCATCTTTCCAGTCGTGCATTTCGCGCGGACTGTTGGGCGTGTGCGAAGCCCATTTGAAGTCGGTGCCGCTTCCCTGCCCGTCGTGGCAGATCGTGCAACCGAAATCGGTCAACTTGTGCGGGCTGGTGGAACCGAGGAACAAGTCCAGCCGCGGGTGCGATGCAAAAGGATTGGGCAGGCCGCGGCGGACCGTGAGCTTCAGCGGCTTGCCCCACTCGATCGCCTCTCCCAGCAAATACCGATCGGCCCGCGACTTGTCGATGATCTTCACATCGTTGACCATTTCGATCACGTCGCCCACGTTAAGGCCCACCGCGCGGTCTTGCTCGTTCTTCGCACGGGCCGCCGGGGACTTCGGTCTGACGACGCTCACCGTCGCATCGTTGTCGTCGATCAATCCCTTTGAGGCGAGTTGCATGCCGTACAACCGCTCGTAGGTCGCGGGAATTGGCTCGCCCGCTTCGTCCTTGTCCTGATGGGGATCGGTCGCGGGCGTTTCCAAAAAGAGCGTGATCGCTTGCTTGTCGCGGACCGGATAGCCTGGATCGACCGACGAGCCCGGCGCGGTTTTGTCCATGGCCAGATGGCAGGTCGAGCAGCGATCGAAGCGAGCTACGTCGCGAAAATTGTTATTGAACGTGAGCTTGGGGAGCCACTGGTTCTCGATCTTCAGCGGATCGTTGAACGCGCTGAGAATTGGGAACGTCAGTACGTCCTTGCCCAACGTCAGCTCGCGCTCGGCCAGCGCCTTTTCCAATTTGTCCAGCGTGGATTTGTGGTCGGCCAGCGCCTTCTTGGCCTTGATTTCAGCGGCGTCCAAATCGTCCAAACTGGCGCGCAGGGCCAGGCGATGCTGTATGGCGTCCTGGTTGGCAATCGTAAGCCTGTCGACCTCGGCCTGCACCGTGTCGACCTTCTTTTGCAGCTCGGCCAATTTGTCGTCAGTTTCCTTGCCCACGGCCAGGTTGAAATCGCTGACGACCACCGACAATTCGGCCTTCTTGAACTTCAATTCCTGCAGGCGCGTGTTCTCGACGAACTGGGCTACCTGAACGGTTTCTTCCAACGCCTCGATCAGTCGATCGTGCGCGGCAATCGTGGACGCGTCTTTATTGTCGGCGACTTTCTTCAGGTCGGCGTTGGCGGCTTCGATTTGGTCGAGGTCGTAGCCGTTTACTTCGGCGTACGATTTCTTGATGTCGGCGGAAACGTCGACCGGCGCGCGGGCCTCGTCCAGAAAACGCTTGATGGCCGCTTCGGACGGCACGTCCGTGCGGGCCTGATCGAGTTCGTTTTCCAGTTCCGCGGTGCGGGCCGCGTAGTCCGTGGTCTGTTGCTCGCTGATGCGTGCGTTGGCGTACCAGGCCTCGATGTCGCGGAACTTACGCTGAATGGGCTTCCACTCGCGCGTGTGGTCCGCCGCCAGCATCCATACTGTCGTTACCAACATGGCGATGCCGGAGATGCCGAAGAAGACGTGCATCAACTTCAGGTTGCGCCAAGTTTGTTCTGTCGCGGGCATGCAAAAACGCCTTTACGCACCGTTTCGTGATTCGTTCGTCAATCGGACGCGAATCCGAAAGATCAATACTTTTTCCCTAGCCCAGGCATTCATGCCTGGGTTCCGCAATTCCCGATCAAAGTCGTCGTCGGCCCGCTTCAGCGGGCCGAAACTCTCGCCGAACTTATTCCGCCCTGAAGGGCGTTTACGAAATTCTTTTTCCCATCGACATTCCCAGGCATAAATGCCTGGGCTAGGTAAAAACCGAGCACCAAAATCCGCGCAAGGCCTGTGGCAAAATTTGCAGTAGCTAGGCTGTCGCCTCAATCCGTGTTAATCCGTGTTTCATCCGTGGCTGATTTCTTCGAGTCTAATCCGTTGCAACGTCTTCGCTAGAAATTCAAAAAATACTCGGGGATGCTGATGAAGTACTTCAGGTTGACTGTCCAGCGAAACACCATCTTGATCGGCAGCGCGGCCATCAGCAGCAGCAGATTCGCCAGCAGCATGTAGCGGAAAAAACCCATCTTGGCGAAGAACTTGCGGAAAACCGTCGCCGCCATCAAGGGTGGCAGCACGAACAAGTACGCCAACACGGCGATGATGCCGGGAGACTCGCGGAGAAGTATGTAGGCCAACTCCGTTCCCGTGCCGCTGCCCGGCGGCGCCTTGGGCATCATTCGCCCCAGCCCACGTTCCCAGAAGAATTGCGACAGGTCGATGTTGTTCTGGGCGAGCACCTTGTGGGCGTCCCAGTATTCGAACGGCCCGAAGAAGTTCCAGTTCGGTCCGCGCAGAAAGGTCCCCAGAATAATGAGCATCACCCACAATTCGAGAAACCCGAACTGAAACACCAGGTAGGCGAAGCGCCGCTCGTCGATCGTGTAGTAGCCGCTCCCCTTCTTGTTGAAGTCGAGGTACGGAATCGCCATCAGTCCCAACAGCACCACGCTGGGCAGCACGACGCCGGCCATCCAGGGGTCGTAGTACACCAGCATCTCTTGCAGGCCCAGGAAGTACCACGGCGCTTTCGAGGGATTCGGCGTTTTCACCGTACTCGAAGGCTCTTCCAGCGGCGCTTGCAGACCGATCGACCAGACGAGCAAGAATGCCGTCAAGGCGATCATGCAGATCAGCTCGGTGTAAACCAGGTCAGGCCAAACGAGCACCTTTTCCGAGTCTTCCTTTTCCTCGGGCGGCAATCCTTGCTTCAGTCGATCGTCGTTCCGCACGGCCTTCCACGCCGCCAGCCACGTGAAGAATCCCAACAAGTACACCAGGCCCACGATCGGCACGTTATCTGGCTTGGCCACGATGGCCGTGAAGTTCGGGTCGGTCATCGACATGCCCATGGCCAGCAACACCAGGTTGAAGAGCGACCAGGCCACGATGGGGCGAACGAAGAATCGCCGGCCGACAAAGAGCAGCGTGAACATCGCGAGCGAACCGACCGTCAGCATGACCGGCCCAGACAGTTCATTCACGACGCTCTTCGTCGCCAACCAACCGCCTTCCAAACCCGGCCAGAGCGGAAAGGGCAGCCCGATCATGGCCAAGGGCGCGAGGACGAAGAACAACGCGCCGACGACCAGCCAGACGACCATGTCGGTCACGGGAAAGCCGAGGACGTGAAACCTGGTCGTCGGCCCATGCCGCCACAACCAAGCCGCGGCGCCCCAGTTGATCGCGCAGAGCACCAGATAGTAGAACCCCAACGGCGTTGCCGCCGTCTGCAGAAACTCGGCTTCGTTGCCGTGCATGATTGTTTACCAGTTCTCAAACGGCGCGTGCACTGAGGGTGCCTGAAAACATTGCCTGTGGGCCCGTGTACCGTGGGTGCCAAGCTCTCACGACGCGCAGCGCCGGGTGAGCATGCTTCTTGTCCTTTCAAAGCCGCGACATGCCTACCCCGGCTATCGCCGGTGAAGGCATGGCACCAAATGCAGACACTTACTCCGTCCACCGCCCCCCCATATTTCTACTTTCTACAGCGGGCCGCTGATGCCGCCGTCTTTTCGCACGCGCCAGAAATGGATGGCCAGCAGCAAGGCCACGGCCAATGGAATTCCGACGCAGTGCAACACGTAAAAGCGATTGAGCGTTTCCTCACCGACGAACCGCGCTCCGAGCGTAGCAAAACGCGCGTCCGAGGCGTTGGTAATCATCGAAATGCCGTCGATTTGCAACAGGCGAGCCCCCGGTCCTTCGTGCCCCAGAAAGGGCGTCGCGCGGGCCATATTCGAACCGACCGTGATGGCCCAGATCGCCAATTGGTCCCAGGGCAACAAATAGCCGGTGAACGACAGCAGCAGGGTCAACAGCAGCAGCAACACCCCGACCACCCAATTGAACTCACGGGGTGGCTTGTAACTGCCGGTAAGAAAGACGCGGTACATGTGCAGCCAGGTGGTGATCACCATGGCGTGCGCGCCCCAGCGATGCAGTTCGCGCATGATGCCCAAGCTGGTCACGTCGCGCAGGGCCTGGATGTCGGCGTAGGCCCATTCCAGCGTCGGCCGATAGTAGAACATCAGCAACACGCCGGTCACGGTTTCGACCAGAAACAGGAAGAACGTCACGCCGCCCATGCACCAGGTGAACGAGAGCGCGATGCCCTGCTTCTTGATCGACACCGGGTGCAGGTGCAGAAAGAAGTTGGTCAGCATCACGACGATTCGATTCCGCCGGTCCAGCGGCATGGGATGCCGGAAGACGCTTTTCCAAATCTGCGACTCGCGAATCGATTCGGCCAGAGAAGGCATCTTTGTTACTTTATTCTTTCGGTGCTCTTTGCTCGGACGCCCGGCCATTGCCTACGGCAGATGTTAGCCGCCTCGCTGGCGAGGCGCTCCGCCGATCATGACCTTCGCCCGTCCTATCCAAGCCGTTGCAACTCCAACTGCCACGGCGAAGCGCCTCGCAAGCGAGGCGGCTAAATACACATACTCAATCCGCAATTAACCGCATGCTTGCCGGATCACACCTGCACGAAGCTTGCCGGATCGGCCCATTGGCCCAGTTCTTCCTGAAACGTCTTGCTCTTGTCGACTTCCAACTGTCCGTCGTCGGCAACCCGAATGGCGTAGCGTTCCAGCGGTCTCGGCGCAGGCCCCTCGAAGTTGACTCCGTCCTTATAAAAACCGCTGCCGTGGCAGGGACATTTGAATTTCTGCTCGGCTTCAAGCCAGTTGGGGGTGCAGCCCAGGTGCGTGCAGACGGTCTTCAGGGCGAAGATTTGACGCAGTCCCCTGTATTCGGTGTTCACGACCCATACGCCAAACTGTGGCTTGAACTTTTCTTCGACGCCGCCGGCAGGGAAGTCCCCCGTGAATCCGACCTTAAACTTATTGGGTGGCTCCATCAGGATATTGGGGAACATGAAGCGGGCGAAAGCCAGCGTCCAAAGTCCCAATGTCGCGGACACCGTGACAAATCCCACTGCCAGAAACGACCCCAGCATCAAGAACACAAAGAAACGTCGGTCCTCGCTGGCAATGGCCGGCTCTTTCGACGGCTTGGGACGCGCATATTCCGGCTTCGCCGGAGGGGGTGGCGCAACGGCCGCGACCTTCGCTGCCTTGCCGGCTAGTTCCGCGGGCTGCGGCTTCAGCTTGACCGCAGCCTCGGCCTTAGACATCGGTCCGGCCTTCGCGCTCGCTCGGGCGGCGGCCAGAATACTCGACGTGTCGCGGGACGCGGCTTCGCCGTCACCGTCTTGAGCTGCCGATCGCTCTTTGGCCGCGACAGGCTTCTCTACTTTGGCGACTGGCTTGGCAGCGGGTTTCGGGGCGGCAGGTTTTTCGATGGACGCCGCAGGTGCAGCAGCTTCGCCCGCCGCAGCGGCTTTATTCGCGCGGGCGAGCGCCAGGACTTCCGCAATGCTGGGCTTGCCGCCTGCCGCGGCAGGCTTTGGTTTCGCGGCTGGTGCGGCAGCCTTCGGTGCGGCCGGTTCTGGCGTCGCAGCTTTTGCGACAGCAGGTTCTGGCGTGACCGATGCTGGATCCGCTTCCACAGGCACCGCCTTGTGAGCAGGCGTATCCGTGGTTTGGCCGTCCGAAGAACCACCGTCCGACTTGCGGGCGGCGGCCAGAATCTCGGCGACCGACATCTTTTTCTTTTCGGCCATCGCCTAAGTCTCAAAAAACGAGCCTGGAGACCAACTGCGCGGAAGCCACCGACACCTGCACGAACGCCGGACAAAGCCGTACATTGGGCGCCACGTCCCGGCAATCGAAACGCCGGAAGCGCCTCGCCACGAGTATTCTGGCGACCAAATAACGACCTAAGTGTCTACTGTGAAATCACTTGAGAAATAGCATTTAGTGGGACGACGGGCTTGTGACATTTTTCACAAACTCTACGCACTAATTTCTATCCCAACACCCACAAATGTCAACCCACCCTTTTGCTGTTTGCCCGGTGATCCGTTACATCTTAGGAGTCGACGGCCGATTATCGATAAATCGATTGCGGCGCAAAGGGCAAATGCCCTGAAGCAGCGATCGGGCGGGTTTGCAGAGATTTCGGTAGTGGGTCAGTATGAATTCCGTTCGTTGGGTGCCTGGGGTTGAGCGCAGCGAACCCCCAGATTGGTACGCGTCTGTGGGCTCACTTCGTTCGACCACAGGCACCCAGAAATCAAACTGACCCACTACCGAAATTTGGGGTGGCACGCTCTGAGGAACGAAGGGCGTGGCGAGTCAACTATCCAAGCTGCAAGGTTATGGCACGGTCTCCTGACCGCGTCAGGACGGCGATGTATACGATGATGTCGCGGTCAGGAGTCCACGACCTAACAGTGTCTACCCTTTGCGCCGATCGAGTCCCCTTTGACTCACACTCCTGAAATCCCCTGGTCCGCGATTCAAGATCTCATCCGACGCGATCCGGGCCGGCGCGGCATCGCCGGATTTCTTCACGCGGGCGAGCCGTTGTGCAACGGGCATCTCGAAGCCGCGGTACGGCATCTCAGCCAGCATGCAAAGGCCGTGGCGATCGTCACGGGCTTTCCGATCGTCGACGGAATGTCCGTGGCCGCCGAAACCGATGGGCCGCCCGGTGCCTTGTACTTGGCCCGAGCGCTGTTGGCGCTGGGTGTCGAAGTGACCTTAATCAGCGATGCTTACGCCGTACCGCTGCTCGAAGCGGGCTGCGACCAGTGGCGCTTGCCGCGCTCGACGATTCGCGAGTTTCCCTTCGAGGTCGGTGACCCGACCTCGGCCGCGCGCGTTTCCTATGCGTCACGATACAACGTTCGCAGCAACGACTGGATTGAGGCCTTCCTCGCGTCCCCCTTCGGTCAACGGCTGACGCACGTGGTTGCCATCGAGCGGCCGGGCCCCAGCCACACCGTCGAGTCACTCGGCAGTCAACCTCGGGCTGGAGACATCCCGAGCGAACTGTTCGAGTGCGAAGTGCCGCCCCAGGAGCGCGACGTCTGCCACAACATCCGCGGCATTCATATCAACGGATACACCGCAAAAACGCATCGCCTGTTCGAGGTTATTGCCGAGCGAAAGTTGCCGATTACCACGATCGGCATGGCCGACGGCGGCAACGAGCTGGGCATGGGCAGCGTGCCTTGGGAAGTGCTCCGCGAAGCCATCGCGCTGGGCCCCAGCGGACGCGTCGCCTGCCGCATCGCTGCGGATCACACAATTCTGGCCGGCGTGAGCAATTGGGCGGCCTACGCCGTGGCGACGACCCTTTGCTTGCTGGCCGACCAGCCAGCGCTTGCACGGCCGTGGGGCATCGAACCGCAACGCGCGTTGATTGAAACGCTGGTGCGCGAGGGGGGCGCGGTCGACGGCGTCTCACGCCGCCGCGAGGCGACCGTCGATGGACTGCCGCTGGAAACATACCTGCAGATCCTCGCGGGTGTCCGGCAACTTTGCGGCGTCGAGGAGAAATGAAGCGTCTGCCTGCGGCGAGCCCCTTCCTTGTCCCGCACCCCGGTACGCTTTAGAATCAGCGCGCTGAGTGTTGTCCGCTCGACGCTTGCCGTTGGCTCGTGGCTAAACCGCCAGAACCAAAACTCCTCCGCACTTGCAAGTCTCACGGCTTACTGCCATCCGCCTACTGCCTACTATTCAACATGAACATCCTGATCATCGGCAATGGGGCTCGCGAACACGCACTAGCATGGAAGGTCGCCGCCAGCCCGCTGGTGAAGCGGGTCTTCGTTGCGCCGGGCAACGCCGGAACGGCGCTGGAAGCCGAAAACGTCGACATCGCCTCGACGGACTTTCCGCGGCTGGTGAAGTTCGCGCAGCAGAATGAAATCGGCCTCACGATTGTCGGGCCCGAGCAACCGCTGGCCGCGGGAATTGTCGACGCCTTCGCCGCGGCCAAGCTCCGCGTCTTTGGGCCCTCGAAAGCGGCCGCTGAATTGGAAGGGAGCAAGGTCTTCTGCAAAAACCTGCTCCGCCATGCCGACGTGCCGACCGCCGATTATCGTGTCTTTCGCAATCCCGACAGCGCGATCACGTTTCTTAAGGATCGCGAGGACGTGCCGGTGGTCGTCAAGGCCGATGGTCTGGCCGCGGGCAAGGGCGTGATCGTGTGTGCCGGCCGCACCGAAGCGCTCGACGCGGTCGATCGTATTGCGCGGGCCCGCGAATTCGGCGCGGCCGGCGATCAACTCGTGATCGAAGAACGGCTCGACGGACAAGAAGCCAGCGTGTTGGCGATCACCGACGGCCAAACCATCGTCACGCTTCCGCCCACGCAAGACCACAAGCGGGCTCAGGATGGAGACACCGGCCCCAACACGGGCGGCATGGGCGCGTACTGCCCTGCTCCGCTGGTCGACGATGCGATGTTGCGCTGGATCGAAGAGCACGTGCTGGTGCCAACCATTCACGCCATGAAGCGCGCCCGGCGACCCTTCCGCGGCGTGCTCTACGCGGGCATGATGATCACCAACCAGGGCCCGAAGGTGCTGGAGTACAACGTCCGCTTCGGCGACCCCGAGTGCCAACCGCTGCTCATGCGATTGAAAACCGATCTGGTCGAAGTGCTGCTCGCCGCGATCGAAGGCCGGCTCGATCAGATCGCGCCGCTGGAGTGGGATCCGCGTCCCAGCGTGTGCGTGGTCATGGCTAGCGAAGGCTACCCAGGCAAGTACCAGCGCGGCCGACCAATCCGCGGGCTCGAAGAAGCCGCGCGCGTGCCCGACGTCAAAGTCTTTCACGCAGGCACGGCCACGGCCGACGGCCAAACCGTCACCGACGGCGGCCGCGTGCTGGCCGTTACGGCGCTAGGCAACACGATCCCCGCCGCGAAGCTGGCCGCTTACACCGCGGTGAAGGCCATCCGCTGGGACGGCGCGTGGTGCCGGAAGGATATTTCGGACAAGGCGATGGCGGCGGGGCGGTGAACGTTTGGTGACCGTGCTTCACGGAAAATACACGGTCAACGCTCGGCTCATCGTTGCGGACCGCGTGGCCATACCGACGGCACAATGAGGCGGTTCAGGGTTGCTTGAGCATCTGTTCGAGTTGTGCTGCGAGCGGCGGGAGGTCCGCCTGCACAATTTCCCACACGCGATCGCGGTCGATCTCGTCATAACCGTGACTGATGCGGTTGCGGAGGCCGACAATCTGCGACCAGGGTACGTCGGGGTGCCGCATACGGAACGCTTCCGTCACCCGACCGGCAGCCTCTCCGACGATCTCCAGCAGGCGTGTCGTGGCCAGAAAGTAAACCCGGTTTGAGTCCAGATCGTCGCGGCTTCGTCCGCGCGCCAACTCAACTGCCTCGCGGGCGTGATCGAACATCTGCAGAATGCTAGTTGAATCGTCACGCTTCGACATAAATCGATTCTGCCTCGCTCAAGACGCGATCGCGAAAATATCGACTGAGATCGTTGGGCGTGTTTAAGTCGACTCGACGGCCAAGCAGACGGCTCAACTCCTCCTGCATCGCAAAAAAAGCTAGCCCCGGAGCGTAGCCAGGCGCGAATTCAACTAAAACATCGATGTCGCTCTCGGGCCGGAAGTCGCTGCGGAGCACCGAACCAAAAAGTGCCAATCGTCGAATTCGGTGACGCCGACAGAATTCGGCGATTGCAGTGCGAGGTAGTTCGATAGAAAGGGTTGGCATGGGGTCGGTCCCGTCGGCGAATCGATAGTCCATTGTACCTTGCACGACGCAACGGTCGTCGATTTGCGAAATTTATTGGGATTCAACCCAATCGGCGCTGCTTCTGATGTCGAATTCCGGCGGTGGCGTTTGCCGGATCACAACACGAGGATCGGCCCCACGACCTCCGGCCGTCACTTCGCCGCGCCCGGCGTCGGCGCCTCCCCGCTCGCGTGCAGCGCCAGAACCGCGTATGCCGTGCCTGCGTTGGTGATCAGGTTTTGCGTGTGCCAGGCCTGCGAGGGCGTGAACCACCGGCCGCTCGCCCGCTGATTGGATTTGAGCCAGGCAATGCCGCGTTGCAAGCGGGCGTCATTAGCGGGCAGGCCGGCCTGTCGGGCGACGAAGATCACAAGGCCCGTCGCATAGCCGTCGCTGGCCAGGGTGCTCGTGTAATTCTTGTCGCGACCCACGAACGCCAGAAACGTGTCGCCATATCCCTTTTCGCTCTTCGCTTGCTGCACGCGATCGTTCGCCAACGTCGTGTCGCTGGTGTTGTCGACCAAATTGGCCATCGACCAACCGCCATCCGGCCGTTGGGCGTTCATCAGGTCGGCGAGCGTCGCCGCCTTGGCGTCGGGCGACAGTAAATCGTCGACGTAGGCCGACGCCCACAGCATCATCGTGCGCTGATGCAGACTGACGGCTTTAGTCGTCTGCAAGAATCGGCGCACGCCATCCAGGCCCGTTTTTGCAGCGGGGGTCTTTGCATAGTCGTCGGGCGCCATGCCTGCCGCAATTGCAGCCATAGTAACGCCGTAGTGCTCGTCGACCTTCAAGGGTGGCGTGTCTCGATAGGGCCATCCCCAGCCCCCATCGGCCCGTTGCGACGTCCACATGCGATCGAGCGCTTGCCGCGTGATCGGCTGCAATTTGCCGGTTGCATAACGGTCGTTGATGGCCAGGGCCGACGCCACGCCGATCGCTACGGCGCCTCCGAGATCGTCGCACGAGTAGTTGGGCATCGCTTCGCACTTTCCGGCCACGATCTCCTCGAAGAATTGCCGTACTTCAGGCGCTTGCGGCGAGATCGCGTTGAGCGTCGGCCGGGCCATCATGTAGGGCAGCATCGTATGGCAAGCCGTGCAGGCGTGCGTCTTTTGCCAGTCCAGCGCCGTGCGGTCAAGGTGCCGGGCCGCCAGTTCCAAGGAAAACGCCTTGGCCTTTGGTTCCTCCAGCTCAATGTCCGGCGGCGGCTCGACATTCGCCAGCGTGATCGGCTGCTGCACCGGCGAGGCGGTGATTTTGTCTTGCGCGAAGGCCGAGCTGCAGAGCGAAGTGACGGCGAACAATGCGAGAACGTGCCAAGCTTCGACAGTCCACTTTTTGATCATGGTTTCACCCGTAGCAAAAGAGTTGTTGGTATGGTGCGCCGAGTGGTCTTCATTTGTGTCGCACTAGCTGATCATCCCCTGCCACAACATAGCGACCGCGGGCCCGCATGGAAACAATTTGATCGGCGCGGCCCATTTTGGCCATCCTTCGAGTGACCTGCCGGGCACCCCAATGTTATGATGTACGAAGCAACTTGGCAGACGATGCACGCACGTCCGGGGCCTGCGCAATGCTTCTTAACCGCACATCAGCTATCGCAACCCTGCTCATCTTCGCGCTCAACCGCGGCGCCTGTTCCGCCCAGCGAGAGCCCCCCGACGATCCGAAGTTGCGGAAGCTCATCGGCCAGCTCGAGCCGCTGCACAAGCGGCTGGGTGAACCGCAGCCGGGCGATTGGCTCGATCAGCACAAAGAGGCAGGGCAGACGTTCACCGAGTATCTGCAATGCAAGCCCGTGACGCCGCAAGGCAAGCGGCGCGTGCTTTACATTCAGCCACTGGGCAACTTTACCGACAGTCAACGCAAAATCGTCACGCTCACCGCCGATTTTCTTGAGCGATACTATCAGCGACCGGTGAAGGTTCGCGATGACTTGCCGCTGTCGATCATCCCTGCCTCGGCCCGACGCCAGCACCCGAGCTGGGGCATGGATCAGATCCTTTCGACGCATGTGCTCGATAAAGTCATGAAGCCTCGCCTGCCGCCAGATGCCGCCGCGATGATCGCCTTCACCGCCAGCGACCTGTGGCCCGGCGAGGGTTGGAACTTTGTCTTTGGCCAGGCCTCGCTGGAGAACCGCGTGGGTGTGTGGTCGATCTATCGCAACGGTAATCCGGACAAAGGGCCGGAAGAGTATCGCCTGTGCCTGCGGAGGACGCTTAAGGTAGCCGCGCACGAGTCGGGCCACATGTTCTCGATTCCCCACTGCACCGCCTACGAATGTTGCATGTGTGGCGGCAACAGCCTCGAAGAATCGGACCGGCAACCGCTGGAAGTCTGCCCCGAGTGCTGCGCCAAAATCTGCTGGGCCACGAAGTGCGACCCGAAGAAACGCTTCGCCGAGCTGGCCGAATTCTTCCGGGAGCAGAAACTGGAGGCGGAGGAGAAGTTCTACCGCGATTCGATTGAGGCGGTGATGTAGTCTAGGTAACGATTGACGAAGAGACGGGCATTTCGGATTCGCGAGTTCTGAACCCCAAACAAACTACCATCTCCCGCCAAGCCCGGCAGTGAGTCAGACATGTTATCCCCCACATGGACGCCGCCCGACGATCCGAATCCTTCCGAGATTCTCAATAGCACTGTAGATGACACGCGTACTGGTGCGTACGAAACCGCTTTAGCCAAGTTCTTGTGGTTTCACAAGAACGCAGTACGACTTGAACCTGGCCAGTCTGCCGTCCGCGTCTCATTTGCACTCGGTTATTGGTTGGAATTGGCGAACGTTTTTCCACCTGCTCGCGACGCTTACATTCAAACACGCGACGAGACCGAATCGGCCCTTCGCGCCGACTGGTCAAACTTCGACTTGTTTCGCGACGTTGCGTACCTTAATCGCCACTTGGGCGATGAGATTCGGACGGCTGACCTGTTCGCATACGTCGCAACGAGAGACCATGCGACTGCGCAACGCCTGTACCACGTTGCTGAACGTGACCTTATTGCCGTGGGCCGCTACCGTGATTGTGGACCATTTCTCGATTCGCCGCGGCGAATCGAATTGGCTGCCGAGTGTTACCGAATGTCGAGACAATTCGAGGAATCAAGTCCACAGCGCAAGGTTCCGATCCCGAAGTTGGCTCGAAAACAGTACATGCAAAACGTTGCGACACTAGTTGCCTTGCTTGCCTTGAATGATCGAAAAGTCGAGGCGCATCAGACGCGCGAGGACGCGTATCGGGTCTTGGACGACGACGACTTTCGCGCGATCATGGACGCCGCGATGACCGGCCACTTGCCCGACCGCCGCCTGCGCTAGTACGGTTCCAATTGTTGCGCAGGATCCGCAAGACATCGAGACCAGCGGCGGGCTGTAGACATTTTGTCACGCACGGGAGTGCGTGACCTACGTGCTATGCGGTGTGCGTATCTCGCACGATTTGGCGTATGATGCTGCGGCGTTGGCGAGCTTCCATCCCCAGCCCCGCCAGGGGCGACACATGCTAGCCCACCGCCCGAGCCGTGGGACGAGAATGCCGCCGTGGTTAGATGAGCCCCAGCGGGGCGACACTTATGATCCGCCGGTTGTGTCGCCACAATCGAGAGTGATCTCGTTCGAGAATCTGCCGCCCCTCCGGGGCTGATGCGCACGCGATTGAGTTATAGAGTTGTTGCGGGCGTCTTGGCCGTGGCACGCACACACGAGCCGCGTACCACCACGCCCTTCTGCCCTCAGGGCGTGCCACCCAGAATTTGTGACGGCGGTCTCAGTCTTGTAGGTCAGGGCTTGCCCCAGCCCTTTCAAGCTGTCATTGATGGCAGCTAGCGAGGAGCTTTGAGTTGTTGATGTATGTTGCTTAACTCGTCACGATACCTGGAGTTGGAATGTTTCTCCAGGAGGTGACGCGATGATTCTCGCGGACGTGTTTCAGCACTTTGTCAAAGAGAGCCCGGTGTGTGTGATGGTCAGGGCGACGTTGGAGAACGTGTTGTCTCCGGAGCGGGTAGACGATTTGTTCGCGCGCACGGCGGTACGGCAGCGGCCGAGCGAGCTGTTGTTT
>Ga0163144_10009566_pt1 | contig 20796 bp, 12 predicted proteins | sample OliLak19BULKMAT1_FD_123175 | JGI IMG/M metagenome (GOLD analysis project Ga0163144, IMG submission 123175) | Freshwater microbial mat bacterial communities from Lake Vanda, McMurdo Dry Valleys, Antarctica - Oligotrophic Lake LV.19.BULKMAT1 | ecosystem: Environmental > Aquatic > Freshwater >... | reverse complement strand
TCCAGTCGCGGATGCCCGCGCCGCGCACGTCGAGCACGGTCATGCCCTTGGGCACCTCGTAGGAGAAGTTGTCGATGCCCGCGAACAAGATCGTGTGCTGCACGGTCGTGCTCGCCCGCAGCACGCCCTCGCCGAGCGACACGAGCGTCTGCGCCTCGGCGTACATGCGCGCTCTCTTCTTCTCGGTCTCGGGGATCTCGCGCTGCCACTGCACGGTGAGCGAGCCGGTCGCGGGCAGCGTCGCATTCACGACGCGGTTGCCACCGACGACCTTGTCCGACTCGAGCTGCGCGCCGATGACGGTGAAGTCGAGGTCCTCCTTCGCCGGCACGGCGAGCTCGACCTCGGTCGCGCCCGATGGCGCGAGCTGGAACGAGATCGTGCTCTGACCCTCGGCGGTCGATACGGCGACGCCGAACTGCAGCTCGAGATCGAACGCACCGCGGCGATCGGTGACCAGCGTGTAAAAGCCGCCTTCGATCACGACCGGCGCCTCTTTGCCGCCGATCTTCGCCGACTGCAGCGCGACGGTCGCGGGCAGAAGCGGCAGGCGGGCCCACCCCTTGGTCTTGAAGATCTCGATGTGCTGCTTCGCCTTGAACACCGCCGCGTGCGGCTTGCCGTCCTCGAAGACGACCTCGCCCTTGTAGCGCGACGACGCGAGCGCGCTCTCGCGGGGCGGCTCTTCGTCGCGCTTGCGCGTCGTCTCGTACAGCCGCAGGAATTCCTCGAGCTTCATCACGACGCGCTCGGGCGGCTCTTCGGCATGCGCCTGCGCGGGGATGGAAAGCGGCAGTGCGAGGCTCAGGGCGAGCGTCCAGGCGGTGAAGGATCGAGCGTGCATGTGATGGTCCTCGGGGGGGGTGTCAACGATGTCGTCGACGCCGCGCGTCGACGACGAGACTGTGGCGGCTGTTCGGCGCCCACAGATCGAACGAGTAGCCGACGCGTCCGCCGCCGTTTTGCGGCATGAGCACGCGCGGGCCCTGATTGGGCGCTGGATTGGGAACGACGGCGGGAGTGTCTGGTGAGTCCGGGATGTCGAGCGCGGCGGATGTCGTCAGCCACGCGGCACCGAGCCCGTGCTCACCGGGTTCGTCGAAGGACGGTGCGAATTTCGTGCTCGTCTGCGCGTCCATCGACGCGCGCGCGGCTGCTTCGGTCTTCGTCGACTCGAGCTCCTTTTCGAGCGCCTCGGTCTCGAAGTCCATCGCCGCGGACTCGTCCTGCTCGAGGTTGCCGAGCTTCTTGTTCTCTTCGATCACGCTGCGGTACTCGGCCTCGGCAGCTTGGTAGTCGCCCTTGGACCGCAGCTCCTTCGCCTTGCGCTTGCGCACGTCCTGCTCGACCCGCTTCTTCGCGCCGCGGGCCCGCGCCTGGTCCTTGATGCGTCGCAGCACGCCGGCTTTGCCCGAGAGCGTCTCGGTCGTGGCGGCGGGCATGGGCATGGCATCCTCCGCCGACGTCGTGTTGCCGACCGGTGCGTTCACGATGTCGAGGTTCGACTGCAGCTTCGCGGCGTCCTCGTCGTCGAGCCCGCGATCGCGGAGCTCGTCGATGGACTGCTGCGCCGCATCGAACTCGTTGCGGTTGTACGACTCCTGGGCCTCGCGGAGCAGCCGATCGGACTCGGACTGCTTCATGTCGTCCGAGACGGCAGCGGAGCCTGACGGCGCGCGATCGAGGGCGTCGTCGTCGAAGTCGTACACCGTAATCTCCTCACCGTCCTTCGACCCCTTGCGACGCTTGTACTTCGTCGCCAGCAGCTGCCGCCGCGGTTGTGGTCGGGGTTGCTCGTGGACGTCGTCGATGCCGTGCTCGCCGACATCGCTCGTCGCCTCGACGTCGCGCGGCAACAGCCAGCTCGCGGTGACCTTGCGGATCGGCGCATCGATGGTCGGCAGCGCGATCTCGCGGTGCTCGCGACGCCGCCAGCGCGGCTGCTCGACGAGCACGCTGACGACGACCGGGATCGAGAGCAGACCTTGCAGCGTCTCGAGCGATCGCGGGATCGGTACGAGAATCTCCTCGCGGTCCTTGGCCGCGTGCGCATCGACACCCGCGACCTCGACCGCGAGCAAGCGCGACCTTGCCGGGAGCGTCACGCGCAGATGCGACGCGCGCTCGTTGAGCACCTCGTACCGCACCTTGACGAGCGTCATGCCGTGATCCGCGGACGCAAGCTCGAAGCTGGCCTCGCCGACGACGACCTTCGGGGCCTCGACCGGCACGAAGCGCAGGAGCTGCAGCTTTCCGGCGTCGGCGGGCGCGTGCCGGGTCCACGCCGCAGCCGATGCGCCTTCGATCAGATCGCGGCCCCACACCGGGAGCTGCGCTGCAGCGACTGCGCGCCAACCATCGAGCTCCGGGAGCACGTCGACGTCGCCGTCACGTCCGAGCTCGAAGCTCGCCTCGGTGCGTCCGGTGTCGGCGAGCTCGAACGACGGCGGCGCGACGACGGCATCGCCCGTTGGCGTGCGCTGCGACCACGTCGCCTCGAGCGCGACGACGTCGCTGAGCTTCGATTGCAGCTCGACGCGTACGCTGTCACCTTCGCGTACGACCTCGCGGACCTCGGGTCCGGTCACGGTGAAGTCGTCGCCGACGCCACGCGCGACGAACGACACGCGCTCGAGCTCGCCCCGGCGCAGCACCCACTGCAGGCGTGCGCGTCCGCGGATCTCGGCATCACCGACGAACAACCCGACGCCGATGCGCCCGATCGCGACGACGTCGGCGTCGCTCGGGGCCGGCGTGACGACGCCGAGTTGCAGCGACGATCCACCGCCGTGGGTCACGCCGCCGACGTGGATCGTCGTCGACGGCTCACCGTAGTCGCTTGCTGCGCCGGTGCCTGTCGCCGCAGCGCTCGTCTGGACGCGCCACGTCGGCTCGCCGCGCACGATCGCGGTGCCGCGCGTCGCCCCGAGCAGGCCGAGCGGCACGGGTCCGCGCGACGGATCTCCGCGCAGCTCTGCGACGAGCTCGAGCGTCGTCGGACCGGTGATCCATGCGGCGACGTAGATCGCGTCGTCGCCACCGACGGTCGCCGCGGGCCTGCCCCCAATCGTGACGCTCCGCACGAGAACGTCGCCGCGCACGAGCTCGCCCGCCAACCACCCGGGCCGTACCGCCGTGACCTGCCACTTCGCGCGCAGCGTCAGCCGACCGTCTTTGCCGCGCACGATCTCCACGCGGCGCGATGCGGCGTGCACGCTCGCATGCACTGGAGGCTCGCGCGTCGCCTCGACGAGCGCACCGTGACGTGCGCCCGACATCTCGACGGCTTGCTCCGGCGCCGCCGACAAGACCACCAGGCCGAGCCCGAGTGGCGCGAAGGTGGTGACAAAAAAGGGCATCGATCGCGGTCGGCGGGCCCCGGGGCGCCGCGAGGATAGCCTCGCGCGGTCGCATGAGGTGGGCCCGAAACGCCGCGGGGCCCGCCGCGCTTTCATGCGTAGCGCACGGCTTCCCGCACCGGTTGGTTCCCACTGGAGCTACTTCGAGCGGCGCGAGGACGGCGGTTGGGGTTATCCTCCGGGCATGCGCTTCACTCGCTTCGCTTTCGCTCCATTGATGGTCCCGAGCCTGATCCTGGTCGCGTGTACCGAGGATCCCACCGACGTCGTCACGACGTTCATGCCCGGCGAGAGCTCGGGCACGAGCGACACGATGACCACGACGATGACGACCGAGCCGACGACGTCGACGTCGCCGTCGACGACCGATTCGGATACCGAGACGACGACCGACGATCCGAGCACCACGGCGACGACGGGCGTGTCGGTCGACTCGAGCAGCAGCGAAGACGATGGCGGCTCGCTGTGCGGCGATGGTGTCGTCACCGGCATGGAAGAGTGCGACTGCGGCGGATTCCCGTGCGACGAGATGTCCCTCGGTGGTGCGAGCTGCGTCGACGTCGAGGACCCGACGATCCCCGGCACCATCACCGGCGGTGAGCTCGGCTGCAACATGGCGAGCTGCCGCTTCGACACCACGCTGTGCACCTACTGCGGTGACGAGGAAGTCAACGGCATCGAGCAGTGCGAAGAAGAGGAAGAGATCAACACGACGTGCGACGCGCTCGGGGCCGGCGTCGCTGGTCCGCTGGTGTGCGACTCGTCGTGCCAGATCGACACCTCGATGTGCACCGACTGTGCGTTCGTCGTCGACTTCGAGGCGGCGACCTGCCCCGACGGCTTCTCGACGGTGTCGCTCGACGCCGGCGCGTCGGCGAGCAGCTGGGCGTGCGGCGAGCCGAGTGTGTACGCGCTCGGGCCCGGCATCGTGGCGCCCGGCACCTACGGCACGAACCTGTCCGGTCCGTACAACGCGAACGAGATCAGCGCGCTCGTATCGCCCGAGATCGACGTGTCCGACTGCCAGGACGCCGGGCTTGTGATGACGCTGCGCCACTGGCACAACTTCGAGGGTGGGGCGAGCAACGCGGACGGCGGCATCGTGCAGGCGAGCGAAGACGGGGTCGCGTGGACGACGATCACACCGACCGGTGGCGACCTGTACGACGACATGCCGATCACGGCGACCTACGCACCCGTCAACGGCGTGCTCGGGTTCACCGGCAGCCAAGACGACAATCAGTGGAGCCTGTCGACGTTCGACATGAACGACTACGCGGGCTCGACGACGCTGCAGCTTCGCTTCGTCATGGGCAGCAATGCCACGACGCAGCAGGGCGGCTGGTACATCGACTACATCGAGATTCTCGGCAGCGGCAACTGACGAACGGACGGTGAGCACATGACGCGGCGGCTGGTCTTGATTCTGGGGCTGGCTGCCCCGCTCGCGTGCGGTGGCGACGACTCGAGTGTCGCCTCCGAGGACACCAATGGATCGGAGACCGGCGACACGACGACGCTGCCGGTCACGACCGAGACGGCGGATGCGTCGTCGAGCAGCGGTGGGCCCGAGGGCTTTTGCGCCGGCGCGACGCTGCTGCAGTACGACCCGGCCGCGCTGCGCATCGACGCGTTCCCCGACGACGTGTTCACCGTCGACGAGGACACGCCGTCGGGCGTGCGCGTCGATCTGCGGCCGAACGAGAACGTGATGCTCGACGAGGCGTCGATGCCGTTCGCGTCGCTGTTCGAGGCTGCGTCGACGGTCGATGGTTTCGGCACGACGGCGGGCGCGTACGTGCGGATCTCGGGACCGCTCGACGCGACGACGTTGCCGGCCGCACGCAACGAGCTGCCGGCCGTCGGCCACGCGCTCGTGCTCGTCGATCTCGATGCGGACGGCGGACCTGCGCTCGTGCCGTTCGAGTGGGAGCAGGTCGCGGAGGATCCGGGCAGCGCGGACACGACGTTGTTGGTCGAGCCGATGGCGCCGCTGCGTCCGATGCATCGCCATGGCTTCGCCCTGACGACTGCCGCGCTCGACGAGGGTGGGGGATGTGTCGCGCCGTCGGCCGCGATGATCTCGCTGCTCGACGGCAGCGCGGCCGATCCGGCGCTCGCTCGCGTCGCGCCACGCACCGGCGAGTTCGTGGATGCGCTCGTGGAGCTCGGCGTCGTCGACGGCGTGTTCGATCTCAGCGCGGCGGTCGTGTTCACGACCCAGCACACGGTCGACGACAGCGCGACGATCGCCGCGGAGATCCGCGATGCGGATCCGCCGGTGTTCACACCGGTCGGCGAGTGCACGACGCCGGATCCGGAATCGGTGTGGATCAAGTGCACCGGCACGCTCGACGTCCTCGACTACACGGGCGCAGACGAGCACCTCGCGGCGGATCTGTCGGCGCAGGGCGGCTACGACCTGCCGGTGACGGTGTGGCTGCCGGTGGGCGCGACCGGTGCGCTGCCGGTGTTCCTCTATGGTCACGGGCTCGCCGGGGATCGTGACGAGGCCGATGCGCTCGCCGACTTCGTCGCGCCGATCGGCGCTGCGGTGATCGCCGTCGACGCGCCCAAGCACGGCCTGCATCCCGACGCGGGAGCGATCGACGTGCTCGACTTCTTCGGGCTGTCGTTCGATCTGTCGAACCCGCTCGATGCGCTCAAGCTGCGCGACAACTTCCGCCAGGGCACATACGACCGGCTGCAGGTGATCGCTGCGATCGCCGCGGGCATCGATGCGGACGGCGACGCGGAGGTCGATCTCGACATCGAGCGGATGCACTACCTCGGCGTGTCGCTCGGCGGCATCATGGGCGCGGAGCTCGTCGCATTCGCGCCCGAGCTCGACACCGCGACGCTGATCGTACCGGGCGCACGCGTCGGTAACATCGTCGCGGAAGGCGAGCAGTTCGCGATTGTCGTCGACGTATTCGCGTCGATGGCGACCGACGGCGAGCTCGCGCGGTTCTTCCCGCTCTTGCAGACCGCGATCGATCGCGGTGATGCCGGCGTGTACACGCGACACGTCGCGGCCGAGCGGCTGCCGGGCTTCGACGAGGCGACGCCGCAGGTGCTCGTGCAGATGGTGCTCGAGGACGACACGGTGCCGAACTCGGCGAATGCGTTCTTCGCCCGCGGCATCGGGGCGCCGCTGCTCGGCGACGAGCTGTTGCCGATCGGCGGGGTGCCGCTGCAGGCCGAGCTGCCGACGGTCGGCAACCGCGATGCGACGCACACGTGGGGCCTGTTCCAGTTCGACATCATGGACGCGGACGGCGCGATGGCGACCCACGGTGGGATCGCGCGGTCGATCGTCGGCCAGACGCAGATCACGAGGTTCGTGACGACGCAGCTCGAGGACGGCGTGTCGGAGATCATCGACCCGTATCGGGAGCTCGGTATCAAGCCCTGAGCCGATCGGTGGGGCTTGTCCCGTCTGCTCGCTTCCACGTAGATCCGGCTGCCGACGAATGCTGGTTCTGTCGCGACTACGAGAAGGACGTCGCACGATGGTCCTCCAGATCGAGGATGCCGCCGAAGCGGTCGACCTGGCCGCGAAGTGTGCGGATGCGCTACGCGTCCTGTGAACCGTGTCCCACGTGCGGGCGATGATTCGCGCGCCCGTGCTTGCGAGCACGCGCCGCGGGCTGCTATGCCCACCGGCGATGTCTCGTCCGTTCGCCGCGCTCTGCGTCGTTGCCCTGGCCGGATCGCTCGCCGCGTGCAACCGCGGCAAGACCACCGTGCCGCCCGTGACCACGCCGCCGGTCGTGGTCGACGATGTCGCGACCGAGCGCGAGAAGATCCTCGCCGCATCCGATCTGCCCGCGCCGCACGACACACCGCTGCCCGACGATCCGATGGCGGTGACGATCCACCGCCTGAGCAATGGCATGACGGTCTACTTCAGCGTCGATCGGCAGGCGCCGCGGTTCACCGGCTGGGTCGCGGTGCGCTCCGGCAGTCGCCACGATCCGCCGAGCTCCACCGGCCTCGCGCACTACCTCGAGCACATGCTGTTCAAGGGCACCGACGAGCTCGGGGTCACCGACGCGAAGGCCGAGGCGGTGCACGTGGACAAGATCCGCGAGCTGTACGCGGCGCTTCGTGGCACCAACGAAGCCGCCGCGCGCAAGAAGATCTTCGCGCAGATCGACGCCGAGACCCAGGCGATGGCGAAGTACGCGATCCCGAACGAGCTCGATCGCGTGCTGTCGCTGATGGGCACCGAGGGCGTCAACGCGTACACGTCCGACGACGAGACCGTGTACATGGGCGACGTCCCGGCCAATCGCATGGCCGCATGGGCCCAGCTCGAGGTCGAGCGATTCAGCGATCCGGTATTTCGCCTGTTCTATACGGAGCTCGAGGCGGTGTACGAGGAGAAGAACCTCGCGCTCGACGATCCCGACAACCGCGTGTGGGAGACGATGACGCGCGCGCTGATGCCGGACCATCCCTACGGCAACCAGACGACGATCGGCACCGTCGAGCACCTCAAGACGCCGGCGTATGGCGACATGGTCGAGTTCTTCGAGCGCTGGTACGTGCCGAACAACATGGCGATCGTGCTGGCGGGCGACGTCGATCCGAAGACGGCGCTGCCGATCCTCGAGCGCACGCTCGGCAAGCTCGAGCCGAAGAGCCTGCCCGAGCCCCACGCCGGCAAGCTGACGCCGCTGCACGGCCGCACGAAGCACGAGGTGCTCGCCGAAGGTGAAGAGTCGGTGACCATCGCGTGGCTCGCCGTGCCGCAGGCGCATGCCGACGAGCCGGCGCTCGCGGTGATGGATCGTATGCTCGACGACGCGAAGGTCGGGCTGCTCAACACCCAGCTCGAGCTGACGCAGAAGCTGCTCGACGCGAGCTCGTTCCAGATGCTCAACCGCGAGGGCGGCTACATCGGCGTGCGCGGCACGGCGCTCGAGGGCCAGAGTGCGGACCAGGTCGAGGCGCTGCTCATGGGTGTCATCGCCAAGCTGCAGGCGGGCGATTTTACCGACGCCGATGTCGAGGCGGCGCGGCTGCACCGCAGCGTCGAGCGCAAGCTCCAGCTCGAGTTCCCGATCGCGCGTGCGTCGGTGATGACGGGTGCATTCTCGGGGCACCGCCAGTGGGCCGACATCGTCGCGCGCGAGAAGGCGTTCGACGCGGTCACGCGCGCCGACGTGATCCGCGTCGCGAAGAAGTATCTCGGACCGGATCTCGTCGTGGTCGCGCGCCGCGAAGGCAAGCCCGACATCCCGAAGATCGACAAGCCCGAGATCACGCCGGTGCCGATCGATCCGAGCCGCACGAGCGCATTCGCGAAGCGCATCGCGGCGATTCCCGCGGCACCGCTCGAGCCGCAGTGGGCCGTGGAGGGCACGCACTATACGCGCACCAAGCTGCCGGCCGGCGAGATGCTGTCGTCGAAGAACGAGCGCAACGATCTATTCAGCATCTCGTACGTCGCCGAGCGTGGCTTTCGCAAGGAGCCGCTGCTGTGCTACGCGCTCGATCTGCTGGAGCTGTCGGGCGCGGGCGACGTCGATGCCGATCCGTTCCAGAAGCAGGTGTATGCCAGGGGCGCGTCGATCTCGACGCGTTGCGATGCCGAGCACAGCTGGGTGACGGTGTCGGGGCCCGACGCGCAGATGGAGGCGGTGCTCGCGTTGATGGATCAGTGGTTTGCGACGCCGCGCTTCGACCCCGAGACGCTCGTGCACCTGCACGAGAACACGCTGTCCGAGCGCAGTGACGGCATGCAGGAGGACTGGCGGCTGGTGTCGGCGCTCGACGATTTCGCGAAGCACGATCGGCGCAGCGCGTGGCTGCAGGCACCGAGCAACAAGGCGCTCGGCAAGGCGCGACCGAAGGCGCTGCGATCGCTGATGCAGTCGTTCTTCATGGTGGAGCACCGCACGCACTACTACGGTCCGCGCGATGCGGCTGCGGTTGCGCCCATCGTCGCGCGGGGCAAGGCGCATCGGAAGACCGGCGACGTACAGATCCGATCGTGGCGCACGGCGGCGGGGCCGCAGATCTTCTTCCTGCACAAGGAGGGCGCGAAGGCGAACGTGCGCTTCGTGCTGCCGGACGCGGCGCTGCCTCGCGATGCGCGACCGGCCGCGGAGCTGTACTCGGAGTATCTGTCCGGCAACATGAGCGCGCTGGTGTTCCAGGAGATCCGCGAGTCGCGGGGCCTCGCGTACAGTGCATCGTCGGTGCTCGATACCGGCGAGCAGCCGCGCGACGCTGCCGGCTTGCTCGGCTACGTGAGCACGCAGGCGGAGAAGCTGCCGGTCGCGATCGAGACGTTCTTGGGGCTGCTGCGCACCGCGGACGTGCAGGGCTCGCGGCTGACGGAGAGCAAGGCGGCGGTCGAGCAGCGCTATCGCGCGAACCGGATCGATCCTCGGTGGGTGACGTACTGGGTCGTCGCATGGGACGAGCTCGGTGAGAAGACGGACCCGCGTCCGTGGCAGCGCGAGGAGATCGCGAAGACGACGGAGGAAGAGCTCGAGACGCTCGCGAAGCGCTTCGGCGGCCTGCCGGTGATCATCGCGGTGGTGGGGGACCGGGGGCGGATCGACTTCGACGCACTTAAGAAGATCGCACCGGTGCGGGAGATGAAGGCGACCGAGCTGTTCTCGTATGGGGACTTCCCGAAAGCCGTCGAGTAGCGCGGGGCCCCGCGCCCACGCGCTGTCGGCCGCGCTGGGTTGAGGTTGCGATGCCTCCGGGCTTTGCTACCCCGTGGGCGTGTCCGCACTCCGCAGCCCACTGTCGTGCATCCTCCTGGGGTTCGCCGCTGGGGCGCGCACGACCGCGGCGCCGATGCTCGCGCATCAGGCCCTGCGCGCGCGTCCACTCGCGACGACGGATCGCCTCGTCCGGCTAGCGCAGTCCGATCGCCTCGGCCTCGCGCTTCGAGCAGGCACGATGGTCGAGCTCGTCATCGACAAGCTACCAGGCGTCGGTGATCGCACGGCCCCCATCGGCGTCGCAGCGCGAGCAATCAGCGGCGCGGTGTCGTCGGCGACGCTCGCAGCCGCGGACGGTCGCAGCAAGTGGCTCGGTGCGCTGCTCGGCGGCGCGGGTGCGATCGCGAGCACGTACGCGCTGTTCCACCTGCGCGCTGCGCTGCACCGCAGCACGCCGGTGCCAGACTTCGTCGTCGGCCTCGCCGAGGACGCGCTGGTGTTCGGCCTTGGGCGTCTCGCGATCCGTTGATCGCATCGCGTCGCTCGCGATCAGCCGTTCGGCACACCGCGTGCGTCGAGCCAACCGGCATGCGCGTCGGCGAACGCATCGGCGTACGGCACATACGGCTTGATGTCGATCACCGGCGTGCCATCGAGCAGATCGATCCGCTCCACGTGCACACGCAGGCCCTCGACACCGACGACGCGCGCCGCGGACAAGCCGATCGAGTTCGGTCGATGCGGCGCCCGCGTCGCGAACAAGCTGCGCGCTTCGGTTTCGCCGGGCGGCGTCACGCGATCGCGCCATGCCTTGCTGCCGGTGCGCGCGTGGTCGTTGAGGTGCAGCCACGACACGACCCAGACGTAGTCGAAGCCCGCGAGATCGACGAGCGCATCGGGGCCGCACACGCCTTCGAACAGCTCGATCGTCGCGCGCTCGTCGGGTCGCAGCGCGGGATCGGCCGGCACGACCGCCTGCCGCGGCGTGCCGTGGCGCTCGAGATGAGGAGCGCGGACGATGCCGATCGGTCGCAGCTCGATGCGATCGGGAAACGTCGCGTTACCGGTGTACGCCTTGGGCGGAATCGGCGGCCGCATCGCGATCGCCGTTGTACCGTACAATCCCGCGCGGTGAGCGAATCGACGAAGACGGCCCGCACGCTCGCGTTGCCCGTCGACGCTGCGTCCGCGTATCGTCGCCTCGACGCGTTCCTCGCCGACACGCTGCACTGGCGCTCGCGGCGGGAGCTCGTCGAGATGCTCGAGCGCGGGCTCGTGCGGGTCAACGGTGCGCCGGCCAAGAAAGCCCGCCGCATCGCGATCACCGACGTCGTCACGCTCGATGTCCCCGAGCGCGAACCCCCGCCGCCCGTGGTCGCACCGCCGCTGTCGATCCTGTTCGAGGACGATGTCTTGGTCGTCGTCGACAAGCCGGCGCCGCTCGCCGTGCACCCCGCGTCGACGTGTCTGCACGACAACCTGCAGCTGCGGCTGCGCGCGCGCTACGGCGTGGTTCCTTCGATCATCCATCGACTCGATCGCGGGACGTCGGGGGTGATTGCGCTCGCGCGTCGCCGCGCGGACGTGGGGTTTTACATGGCGCAGTTCGAGCGCCGCACGGTGCGCAAGCACTACGTTGCGCTCGTGCACGGCGATGTCGCGGATCACGGACGCATCGATCTGCCGCTCGCGATCCCGCCCGGCGCTCCGGTCGTCGTCGATCCGGGCGGGCGCCCCGCATGCACCGAGTGGGAGGTCGTCGCACGCACCAACCACCACGGTCACGGTCACGGTCACGGTCACGGTCACGGTCACGGTCACGGCCACGGCCACGGCCACGGCCACGGCCACGGCCAGCCGGCCGCGATGGTTCGCGTCGCGCTGCACACCGGCCGCAAGCACCAGATTCGCGTGCACTTCGCCGCGATCGGGCATCCGCTGGTGTTCGACGATCTCTACGGACGCACGGACGAGCGCGCGCTGTGGCCTGCGGACGCCAGGCCCCAGCTCCACGCGGCGAGGCTCGAGCTCGATCACGGACGACCGATCGCCGCGCGCATGGTGTTCGAGGCGCCGCTGCCGGATTCGATGAAACGGGTGTGGAACGACATGGTTGCCGGGCTCGGGCACGCTGACCTACCATGACGAGGTGGGCGTGCTCCCTCGTCGTCGCGGCCTGCAGGTCCCGTTGATCGGGGGCGTGCTCCTCGGTGGTTGTGCGATCGGTAACGGCACCGAGGGCGGCCTCGGCAGCGCGAGCGTCGGTGGCAGCGGCAACTCGGCGACCGACGGCGAGACCGACGACCCGTCCGCTCCGAGCGGCACCAATCCGTCGGACAGCAATCCGTCGGACAGCGATCCGTCGGATACCGATCCGAGCGACACCGATCCGTCGGACAGCGATCCGTCGGATACCGATCCGAGCGACACCGATCCGACCGCGGGCGGCGAGGTCTGCAACGGCCTCGACGACGACGGCGATGGCACGATCGACGACGGCATCCCCGAGGTCATGTGCGGCATCGGAGCGTGCGCAGCGGCCGTGATCGGTTGCGACGGCGGCGTGCCGTCACAGTGCTTCCCCGGCACGCCGACCGACGAGCAGTGCAACGGCATCGACGACAACTGCGACGGCAGCACCGACGAGTCGCTGCAGCAGGCGTGCGACTCGGCGTGCGGGCCCGGCACGCAGACGTGCAGCGGCGGCGCGTGGGGCGAGTGCGACGCGCCGCCACCGTCCGCGGAGGCGTGCAACGTCGCCGATGACGACTGCAACGGCCAGGTCGACGACGGGGTGCCCGGCTGTCGCGTCGATGTGCACCGCTCGTGGCACCCGGTGACCGGCGAGCACTTTTACACGACCGACATCAACGAAGCGCAGTGCTGTGGCTTCGAGCTCGAGTTCGCAGGGTTCTTCGAGCTGTACGCCGCACAGCAGCCGCAGACGACGGCGTTTTATCGCTGCGTCGGGACGTTCCATCACTACACGACCGATCCGAACTGCGAGGGCCTGCAGGTCGAGGGCGTGATGGGCTACATCGGGACCGATGCGCTGCCCAGCTCGGTGCGACTGTGGCGGTCGTACAACCCCGCCAACGGCGATCACTTCTTCACGAACAGCGAAGACGAGCACAACTACGCGGTCGGCACGCTCGGCTTCACGAACGAAGGTGCGGTCGGCTGGGTGTGGTGAGGATTCCTCCCGCTTTCCATCGCTCCGCTCCGCTCCGCTTCGTCAAATAGGGCTGGTCCGGCCGTCTGCGCCGCCGGTCGTCTCGCCGACATTCGTGAGCCACTTTTCGACCTGCGCCGCGCTCTCGGGCGACGGTGGCTTGCCGGTCTTGAAGGCATCGCGGGCCTTCGCGGCGAGCTCGCGCGCGCGCGGCCGATCGTCCAACGCATGCAGCGCGCGCGCGAGCGCGAACTGGGTCTGCGCGAGGAGCTGCGGATCGAGCCCACGACCGCCGCGCAGCTTGAGCGCGCGCTCGAGTCGCTCGACCGCCTGGTTCGCGCGGCCCTGCAACAGATCGATCTGTCCGAGGCTCGTCAGCGCGAACGCGACGTCCGGGTGATCCTTGCCGCGCGTGCGCTCCCACAGCGACAGCGCCCGATCGTACTCGCCGCGCGCCTCGTCGAGGCGACCGGCGATCTCGAGCCCATGGCCGAGCTCGAACAAGCTCTGCGCGACCTTCGGGTGATCGCCCCACGTCTCGCGCGCGATGCCGTGTGCACGGGTGAGCTGGACCATCGCGGCGTCGAATTGCCCGGCCTGCAGCTCGAGATCCGCGAGCTGACGGGCGAGGGGTAGCAGGCGCGGTGCCTTCGGCCCGAGCGCGCCCTCGACGAGCGTCATTGCGGCTTGCAACGTCGTGCGTGCGACGTCGGTGCGCTCCTGCTGTGCATGCACGCGTGCGAACGCGGCGAGCGACAGCGCGTGATCGGGATGCGTCTCACCGAACGCGTCGACCAGGGCCTCCGACGAGCGCTCGTATTGCGCCTGCGCGTCCGTGGTGCGGCCTTCGGCGAGCGAGACGTCACCGAGCGCGCGATGGACCGCGGCGATCCACCACTCGCTCGCCGGCTCGTTCATGAGCAGCGCGAGCGATTGCTCGAGTGACTCGCGTGCACGCGCGTAGTCACCGGTGCTCGCGAGGACGGTGCCCACATCGTGACGCAGTCGCGCCTCGGCACGACCGGCGAGGCCGATCCGCTTCAGCGCCGCTTCGGCGTGACGGCCCCACGACAGCCCTTCGTCGGGATGCCGCAGCCCACGACCGACGACGGCGACGAGCGCCTCCGCGGCCGCAGCGGCGACGACGTCGTGCTTGACGCTCGCGCTCTGCCAGCTCGCCTCCGAGAGATTGTCCTCCGCCGACTCGGTGTCGTCCGCCGCGGCCTGCGACTCGCCGAGCCGGAAGCGAGCCTCGGCGACGATCGGTTGATACGTCTCACCGCCCGGCGTCGCGATCGTCTGCGCGCGTGGATACGCGGCCTGGGCGATCGCGAGCGACTCCTTCACCAGCCCCGCGCTCGCGAGCACCTTCGCCTGCACGAGATCGGTGCGCAGCGCAGCGACGGCGGTCGCGGTCGCGGGATCCTGCGGCGGCTCGACCTCGGCGTTGAGCGTCTCGGTGTCGGCGCACTGCTGCAGCGGCGGCAGCTCGCCGGCCGCGAAGCCGGCGTTCGCGGCGACGACGACGTCGGCCTTCACGAACACCTCGGTGAGCGCACCGAGTTCGGCGAGGCGATCTGCCAGACAGCCGTTGCGCCGCTCGAGCAGGCGCGTCGATTGCTCGCCGCGCACGTGCGTCGCTTCGCATGCCTCGTTGTGCATCGCGACCCACGCCACGCCGTACTCGTCGAGCGTCGTGCCGACGTACGTGCTGGTCGCCGGCACGAACGCGGCACCGGTCGCAGCCAGCCCCGCCTGGACCTCGCCGCGTCGCGTGTCGTTCCAGACCTTCTCGAGCAGCTCGGCCGAGCCCTGACACGGCGGCCGGTTCTTGATCATGTAGACGACGGAGAGCGTGCCGATCATCGCGGTGCCCAGGCCCGCGCTCGTGAGGATCTTGCGCCGCAGGATCCGCGGATCTTTGCCGAGCTCGGTGAGCAGCACCTCCATCGACGCGAAGCGGTCCTCGGGCGCGCTCGCGAGCCCACGCAAGAGCGCGCGTCGGACCCAGCCCGGCACGCTCGATCCCGACGCCGGCTCGCTGATCTTGCCGCTCAGCTTCTGCTGCATCAGCGTGACGGCGTCGTCGCCGTCGAACGGTCGCTCGCCGTAGAGCGCCTGGTACAGCGATGTGCAAAAGCTGAACTGATCGCTGCGCGCGTCGGTCGGCTTGCCCTGGTGCTGCTCCGGCGCCATATAGGCCGGCGTGCCCATGATCGATCCGGTCTGGGTCAGCAGCGGCTCGTAGAGCTCCTCGGCGTCGATCGATCCGGGCTCGTCGTCGTCATCGTCGTCACCGTGGTCGCCGGTATCGGTGTGCTCGCTGTGCACCGGCCGCGCGAGTCCGAAGTCCATCACGCGCACGCGACCGTCGCGACCGATGAGCACGTTGTCGGGCTTGAAGTCGCGATGCACGAGGTTCGCGGCATGGGCCGCCGCGAGCCCGCGTCCGGCCGGGATGAACACCTCGAGGATCTCGTCCCACCGCCGCGGCTTCTCGGCGAGCCAGCCCTTGATCGTCGCACCCTCGATGAGCTCCATCGCGACGAACACACGCTCGCCGATCGTGCCGACGTCGTAGACGGTGATCACGTTCGGATGGGCGAGCTTCGCGAGCGCCTGGGCTTCTTGCAGCAGGCGCGAGCGGGCTTTTTTTCGCTCGCTCTGGTTCGGTCGCAACAGCTTGAGCGCGACCTTGCGGTTCAGCTCGGGATCGTAGGCCGAGAACACGAGCCCCATGCCGCCGGAGCCGATCTCCTCGAGCACGACGTACCGACCGAGGCGCGTCCCCGGCGTGAGTCCGTGATCCTCGATCGCACCGACTTGCCGCTCGCCCTCGATGATCGTGTCGGCCTCGGCACCGCCGCGACCATCCCCACGACCATCACTCGTGAGTTGGTGCCCGGAGGTTCGTTCGGGGTCCGGCTCGCTGTTGACGTTGCCCGAGGACATCACGCTTGCCGACGACGAGCGTAACACGCGATCCTCGATCAGAGATGCCCATGAGCACGAGCATCCCGGGGCAAACCCCGGGGGCACCGCCCGCCGGCGCCGTGGTCGGCAGATCTTCGGTCGCGCCGATGTTGGTGCTGCTTCCGGACGGTGACGCCCGCGTGCCGGCGTCGACACGGGTGCTGGGTGCGACGTCGACCCAGCGGCTGATCTCCGCGGCGCAGCGAGTTGGCTTCGGCGGTGTCGTGTTTGCGCCGGGCACGATCGCGACCGGGGCAGGGCGCGAGGTCGCGACCGGCGATCGCGTCGCCGCGCCCGCGCTCGTCGCCTACGACACCACCTCGATCCGCGCGGGGTTGCTCGAGCTCATGGTCGCGCACCCGCTCGAGAGCGACGAGCAGTACACGCTCTATGACGCGCTGGGGCGCCCGGTCGCGACGTTCTGCGGCCTGCTCGATCACGTGCCAGCAATGCTACCGATCTGCGAGGAGCTACCGTATCCCGAGGGCATCGGGCCCGCCGACGTCGCGCGTGTCGTCGATCCCGAGGACATCGCGCTCGCCGACGCGCTCGTGATCGACAGCGAAGAGGTGTTCCCGCCGTCGCCGTCGATGTGGCGGCGGTTCGTCGGCGTACCGACGCTGCGCCTGCTCGCATCGCGAAGCGCTCCGATCGCGCAGCTCGAGCTCGTCGCGCTCGTCTTCGTCGGCGCCGCGCTACCGCTGTCGCTCGCGGGCGACGGCGTGTGGGTCGTGCTCGCGATGTCGTGTCTGTTGCTCGGTGTGCACGCGAGCAAGCTCATCAAGTCGGTGCGAGTGCTACGCGGCAACCTCGGCGAGGACACCGGCGATGTCGCCGGTGAGCGACTCGCTCGCGCGGCGCGTCCGCTCGGGCATGCGGCGGCGAGCGGTGGTCTCACCTACAGCGTGCTCGCGGGGACAGATCGCGCCGACATCGCCGATCTCGTGCTGCTCGCAGCGGGCGCGGGCGCCACGGTGTTGGCACTCGTGCAGGCGCGGCTACTGCTGCGCGGTCGAGAGGCGCCGGTGTTTGCACTGCCCGATGCACACGCAGTCGCTGCGCGACTCGGCGTCAGTGTGCCGCCGCTCGTCGAGGGCGCGCCGTTGTTCGAGCTCGCGATCTTGTGCGCGTCGCTGCCGGGCGACCCAGTGGCGCCCTGGGCGATCCTGCTCGCGGGTGCAGCTGCACGCTTGTGGCGGTGGTACGCGGGCCCGCTCGGCGCTGCGGGCGACTAGATCTCCAATCGAGATCCGCGAGCGCCCTGGCCAAGTGGCGGGTTTGACCCCCTATGGCCCCGATGCTAGGTTTCGAGCGCCGTTGCCCCAACGGCCCGATTGTCCTCACGGCCCTCCGGGCTAATTGTCCTCACGGCCCCCCGGGCCTGCATCCGAACCATGGCACGCAAGATACCGCTGCTCCCCCTTCGCGAGCTGATCGTCTTCCCCCACGAAGTCGTGCCTCTGTTCGTGGGCCGCGAGAAGTCGATCGCCGCGCTCGAGGAAGCGATGGCGGACGACCGCCACATCCTCTTGTGCGCGCAGAAGAAGGCGAAGGTCAACGACCCGAAGCCCGACGGCATCCACACCGTCGGCACGATCGGCACGATCATCCAGCTGCTGCGCCTACCCGACGGCACCGTGAAGGTGCTCGTCGAAGGCAAGACCCGCGCGAAGATCGAGCGCTACCTCGACTCGGCCAAGTGCTTCATGGTCGACGCCGAGCCGATCGAGGCCGAAGGCGGCGAGGACGATCCGGAGTTCGCCGCGCTCGTGCGCTCGGTGCAGTCGACGTTCGAGAACTACGTGAAGCTCAACAAGCGCGTGCCGCCGGAGCTCGCCGTCAGCGTGCAGGGCATCGAGAGCCCGTCACGCCTCGCCGACACGATCGCCGCGCACGTCAACTTCAAGCTCACCGCGAAGCAGGAGTTGCTCGAGACCGAGTCCGTCCGTGCCCGTCTGGAAAAGCTCTTCGAGCTGATGCAGAACGAGATCGAGATTCTCCAGGTGGAGAAGAAGATCCGTACTCGCGTCAAGAAGCAGATGGAGAAAAACCAGAAGGAGTACTACCTCAACGAGCAGATGCAGGCGATCCAGAAGGAGCTGGGATCGCAAGACGAGTTCAAGAACGAGATCGCCGAGCTCGAAGAGCGGATCCGCCGCAAGAAGATGAGCAAGGAGGCGGTCGAGCGGCTCAAGAAGGAGCTGAAGAAGCTCAAGATGATGAGCCCGATGAGCGCCGAGGCGACCGTCGTCCGCAACTACATCGACGTCGTGCTCGCGCTGCCGTGGTTCGATCGCACCGAGGACAAGCTCGACGTCGAAGAGGCCGAGCGCATCCTCGACGAGGATCACTACGGTCTCGAGAAGCCGAAGCAGCGCATCGTCGAGTACCTCGCGGTGCAGAAGCTCGTGAAGAAGATGCGCGGCCCGATACTCTGCCTGGTCGGCCCGCCGGGCGTCGGCAAGACCTCGCTGGCCAAGAGCGTCGCGCGGGCGACCGGCCGCAAGTTCGTGCGCATCAGCCTCGGTGGTGTGCGCGACGAGGCCGAGATCCGTGGCCATCGGCGCACCTATATCGGCGCGATGCCGGGCAAGATCATCCACGGCATCCGCAAGGCCGGCTCGTCCAACCCGGTGTTCTTGCTCGACGAGATCGACAAGATGTCGATGGACTTCCGCGGTGATCCGTCCGCGGCGATGCTCGAGGTGCTCGACCCCGAGCAAAACTTCGCGTTCGTCGATCACTTCCTCGATCTCGACTACGACCTGTCCGAAGTGCTGTTCCTGTGCACCGCGAATTCGCTGCACTCCATTCCGATCCCGCTGCGCGACCGCATGGAGATCATCGAGCTGTCGGGCTACACCGACGAGGACAAGCTCAAGATCGCGAAGCAGTACCTGATCCCGAAGCAGACCGAGCAGAACGGTCTCGAGGGCGTCGACATCCAGTTCGGCGACCCGGCGATCCGGGAGCTCATCCATCACTACACGAAGGAAGCCGGCGTGCGCTCGCTCGAGCGCGAGACCGCGGCCGTGCTGCGTAAGATCGCCCGCGAACACGTGAAGACTCCCACCAAGGGCCAGTCGTTCAAGGTCGACGGAAAGTACGTCCAGAAGCTGCTCGGCCCCCGCAAGTACCGCTTCAACCGCGCCGAAGAGACCGACGCGATCGGCATGGTGAACGGCCTCGCGTACACGGCGTTCGGCGGCGACCTGCTACCGGTCGAGACGACGATCACCAGCGGCAAGGGCAAGGTCACACTCACGGGCCAGCTCGGCGACGTGATCAAGGAGTCGGCCCACGCGGCGGTCACGTACGTGCGCGCGCGCAGCCTCATGCTCGGGCTCGATCCGGACTTCTACGAGCACGTCGACTTCCACGTGCACTTCCCCGAGGGCGCAGTGCCCAAAGATGGCCCGTCGGCGGGCGTGACGATCGTGACGTGTCTGGTGTCCGCGCTGCTGCGGGTGCCGGTGCGCAAGGACGTCGCGATGACCGGCGAGATCAACCTGCGCGGCAAGGTGCTCCCGATCGGTGGGCTCAAGGAGAAGGTGCTCGCGGCGTTCCGCGCCGAGATCACGACGGTCATCTGCCCGCGCGAGAACGAGAAGGACCTGCACGACATCCCGAAGAACGTGCTCAAGGCGATCGACTTCAAGTTCGCCGACACGATCGACGACGTGCTGCGTTGGGCGATCGCACCGCTCGCGGAGGATCATCCGAACGCGGCGCTGCGAGCGTTCCTGACCGGCACGGCACCCACGGACGCGGACGACTGGCGGTCGGCGCGTGACTTCGTGCGGCAGCGCGATAGGCAAGAGCGGGCGGACCGAGCGCGAGAGAACGAGCCGGTGCACTGAGGCACCGGGGCGGCCCCGAGCCCACGCCGCAAGCTCCCCTCGACGGGGGATTGCAGCGTGGTAGGCCCATGGCGGCCGGTGACGGTGGCTACGGCGCAGGTCAACGGCTCTTCGATCGTGGTGACCGTCGCCCAGCCACAGCGCACGGCGTAGCCCTCGAACTGTGCGGTCGGTGCCTCGACGAGCAGCACGGCGATGCCCGCACCGCGGCGCATCACTTCAGCTCGATCTTCCGCTCGAGCCCGACGCTCGCGAGCTCTGTGGTCGCGAGATCGTTGTCGCTCGGGACGACGGGCGTCTCCTTGAACGACTGCTGCATGTCCGCGAGGGTGATCTCGGTGAAGCCGGCATCCGCGAGCTCGTCGCGCAGACCGGCGTCGAGCAGCGCGCGGGCCGTGGTCGCGTCGAGCTTGGCGCCGCCGATGCGGATGCGCTCGTGCGCGGCCCCTCGCAGCGTGACGAGCACCGAGATCCCGTCGGCCTTCAGGCGCTCGGGAATCGCCTCGGCGAGCCTCTCGCGATCCTCGATGCGGTTCCTCCGGATCGCGAACGCCCGCGCCCAGATCACCTTGCGGCGACAGGTCTCGAGCTTCGCGGCCGCCTTCGCAGCGCGATCGCGAGGCACTTCCGGCAGTGCACCGGGTAGCTCGCGTGTGGCCGCGGCGACCTGCTTCGCATCGCTGCACTTGTCCGCGTCGTGCGAGACCTCGTCGACGAAGCGCAGCGCCTCGCGGCCGGCCAAC
>Ga0163144_10009565_pt1 | contig 20796 bp, 18 predicted proteins | sample OliLak19BULKMAT1_FD_123175 | JGI IMG/M metagenome (GOLD analysis project Ga0163144, IMG submission 123175) | Freshwater microbial mat bacterial communities from Lake Vanda, McMurdo Dry Valleys, Antarctica - Oligotrophic Lake LV.19.BULKMAT1 | ecosystem: Environmental > Aquatic > Freshwater >... | reverse complement strand
GCGTCGCGGAATTCGGCGACGTTGGCCCGCCGCGGGCGCCGGGGCTACTCGTCCTCGACGGTCTCGCCGCCACCGCGCGGGTCGAGCCCGTACTTGCGCATCAGCTCGCGCAGGTGCTTGCGATCGATCTGCGCCTCGCGCGACGCCGCCGACAGGTTCATCTTGTGGCGCTTCATCAGATCCTCGATGTACTCGCGCTCGAACTGCTCGACGAGCTGGCCCTTGGCCTCCTTGAAGGGGAGGTCGGTGCGGACGCCGATCCCCTGCGGATCGCCGCTGGCGGCCGCGGCGGCCACGTCGTCGAGCGCCGCGCCGATGTCGAGCTGGCCGCCGCGCGCGAGCAGGCAGGCGCGCTCGATGACGTTGCGCAGCTCGCGGACGTTGCCGGGCCACGGGTGGCGCTGCAGCCGCGCCAGCTCCTCGGCGGGGATGCCGAGCGACGGCCCGAACCGCTGCACGAAGTGCGAGACCAGGAGCGGGATGTCGGCGCCGCGATCGCGCAGCGGCGGCACGGCCACGCGGATGACGGCGAGCCGGTAGTAGAGGTCCTCGCGGAACGCCTTCCTGGCCACCTCGGCGCGCAGGTCGCGGTTGGTGGCGGCGACCACGCGGACGTCGATGTTCTCGTAGGTGTTGGAGCCCACCTTGCGCACGGCGCGTTTGTCGAGCACGCGCAGGAGCGACGGCTGCAGGTCGAGCGCCATCTCGCCGATCTCGTCGAGGAAGATCGTGCCGCCGTGCGCCTCGGCGAACGCGCCCTTGCGATCGGTGATCGCGCCGGTGAACGAGCCCTTGACGTGCCCGAACAGCATCGACTCGATCAGCTCGCGCGGCACGGAGCCGCAGTCGAACACCACGAACGGCCCATCACGCCTGGGTGAGTGATTGTGGATCTCCTCGGCGATCAGCTCCTTGCCGGTGCCGGTCTCGCCTTCGATCAAGACGGTCGCGTTGGTCTTGGCGACGTCGGTCAGCAGGTTGAACAGCTGCCGCATCTTGGTGTCCGCGCCGACGATCGTGCCGAACGCGGTGTCGCGCGACGGCTCGGGCTCGACCACCTCCTCGTCGGGGAGGAACTTGACGACCGTGCGACCGAGCTTCACCTCGGCGCCGAAGCCGATCGAGATCTTCTCGAACCGCGACCCCTGGATGAACGTGCCGTTGGTCGAACCGCAGTCCATCACCAGGACCTCGTCGCCCGCGAGCTCGGCCATCATGTGCTTGCGCGAGACGGTCTTGTCGCTCAGCACCAGCTCGCACGACGGCGAGCTGCCGAAATAGATCGGCCGGTCACCATCCAGGCGGGCCGACTCGCCTCGGTCCGGCCCCTTGATGACCATGAAGATCCCGCCTCGGTTCTGCCGCGAAAATGCCGGCAGGTCCTCGAGCAAGGCGGTGACGTTGGTGCGGTCCCGCGACATTCGTAAACGCTCGGGGATGGTAGCGCCCCGGCGTCGGATCTGTCCATGGCGCCCGGACCCCTAAGGCGGGCTTCCGCTGGCGCCGCCCTCGCGCGAGGGCCCCACGCTGGGCCCTGAGAGGCCGATCGCGGCCGCGACCGCGGCGGCCGCCAGGAGCACGAGCACCGCGAGGATCCATCCCCAGCGCCGCCTCGGCGTCATCAGGTCGGACATCGCGCTCGACATCCGCGGCGCCCGATCGTCGTTCTTCGCAGGCTTCGATGGCTTCGCGGTCACGAGGGCCGGCGGCTCGGGCAGGTCCGCGACCTGGGACAGCGCGTGGGGGTCGTCCACGTCGTCGGGCATCTCCAGGGCGCGCTCGAGCGCGTCGAGGTCGACCAGCGGCTTGCCGCCGTCCTTCTGCAGCTCGGCGAGGTTGATCATCGAGGTCAGCTCGATGCCCTGCAGCCGCGACAGGTGCGTGATCGACGTCTTCGCGCGCACGCCGCGCATCGCCGACATCCCGCTCGACAGCGCCGAGCCCGATCCGAAGTCGTCGTCGTCGAGATCGTCGACGCTGAGCTGATCGGTGCCCTCCGGGCCCATGTCGTAGACCTCGGTGCCGTGGCGCGGCCCCGCGGTGCCGTCCTGCGCGTCGAGCTCGCGCCACTTGTCGTGCGGGCCCACCACCTTGCGGAGGTGCGCCGCGAGCTCGGGCGCCGACATCAGCAGGCCGTGCTTGTGCGCGACCCGCAGCAGCGCCTCCTGCAGCTCGCCGGCGGTCTGGTAGCGCGCGCCGGGATCGATCGCGAGCGCGCGCAGCATGACCTTGTCGAGATCCGCGGGCAGGCCGGAGACCTTGCGCGACAGCATCGGGATCGGCTGCGAGTAGATCTGCTCCGGCGTCGAGGTCAGCCCCGCCGACACGAACAGGCGCTCGCCGGTCACCATCTCGTACAGCACCACGGCCATCGAGTAGAGGTCGCTGCGGTGATCGAGCGGCTCGTTCTTCGCCTGCTCGGGCGACATGTAGCCGACCTTGCCCTTGACCCGATAGAACACCGAGTTGTGCGTCGACGCCTTGGCGATGCCGAAGTCGGTGAGCTTCACCTCGCCCGAGTGCGAGACCAGGATGTTCGACGGCGAGACGTCGCGGTGGATCAGGCGGAGCGGCTTGCCGTCGGGGCCGGACTTGGTGTGCGCGTACGCGAGCGCGCTCAGGATCTCGCGCGCGATGTAGATGCCGGCGGCGGGCGACAGCTGGCTGCGGGTCCGCTTCGTGCGCTTGATCAGCGTGCGCAGATCCGCGCCCGCCAGGTACTCCATGACGATGAAGTACTCGCTGCCCGCGGTGACGAGATCGATCGTGTGGATGATGTTCGCGTGATCGAGGTTGGCGCTGAGCCGCGCCTCGCGCAGGAACAGGTCGATGAACTCGGGCTGCTGGGTGAACTCGGGAAGGAGCTGCTTGAGCACGACCTCCTTCTCGAACCCGCCGGCCCCGAGCTTCTTGCCCAGGTAGATCGCCCCCATCCCGCCCTCGGACAGGTACTCGATGACCACGTAGCGGTCGATCGGCGCGGCGCCCGCAGCGTCCTGCATGAGAGGCGCGAGTGTAGCATCCACGGGTGGGCTATCCGCTGGAGCCGCTGCGCGGGTTACGCGCCGGGGAGCGCCAGGTGCGCACGCGCGAGCTCGCCGAGGCCCTCGACGACGAGCGGGCCGCCGAGGCCGTGGTCGCGAAGGCCCAGGTGAGGCGCGATCGCGCAGCGGCGGCCGTCACGGCGGCGCGGGCGGTGATCACCGCGGCGCTCGATCGTGGGGTCACCGCGGCCGCGCTGGCCCAGGCCGAGGCGCACGGTCACGCGGCGCGGGCCCGGCTCGCGGCCGAGGACGCCGCGGTCGCCCGGGCGCGGGGCGCGCTGCGCGATGCCGAAACGGAGACGGCCCGCGCTCGGGGGGAGATGACCGAGGCGCGGGCCAACGCGGAGGTGGTGGAGCGCCACCGCGAGCGGTGGCGTGAGGAGGAGCGGAAGAAGCGCGACCGGAAGGAGGACTAGGGGCTAAATGTCCTCGGCCGCGCGGATGATCTCGGCGCGGAAGTCCCAGCGCATGCGGATCAGCGACGAGAAGCTGACCGCGCCCGCGACGTCGACGCCCGTGCCGTCGGGGCTGATCACGTTGCCGATCACCTGGTCGGGCGTGTCGAACGACAGCGCGCAGACCTTGCCGGCCTTGCGGGCGCGCTTGCAGTCGCCGTCGGCGGTCTGGGTCGCCGTCTCGTCGGCGGCGGCGATCCCGGTGGTGGCGAGCAGCACGAAGACGGCGAGGAGCTTGGTCATGCTCAGATAGACAGGCCGCGGACCCCTCAGTTGCAGCCCTGCAAGTGCTCGGAATGCTACATTCCTCGCCGATGGCGCGCCTCGCCGCGATGATCGTGCTGCTCGCCGCGGCCGCGGCCTGCACCGAGCCGCGCAGCGCGACGTGCCGGAGCGTGTGCGCCCGCGAGGCCGAGTGCCACGAGGAGCTCGACACCGAGGAGAACTTCGACGAGGGCGAGTGCCTCGACGCCTGCGCCGCCCTCGAGCGCGACGCCTACACCCAGGTGATCGTCGAGCAGCACGCGGAGTGCGTCCGCGAGGCGGCGTCGTGCGCGGCCGTCGTCGACTGCCAGGCGGAGCGCTAGTCCCGGCGCGTGTGCGGGTCGAGCGCGTCGCGCAGGCCATCGCCGAGGAAGTTGAGGGCGAAGATCGTCGTGGCCATGACGGCGCCGGGGCCGATCAGCAGCCACGGATACACGACCATCTTCTCGGCGCCCTCGGCGACGAGCGTGCCCCAGCTCGCCTTGGGCGCCTGGACGCCGAGGCCGATGAAGCTGAGGAACGCCTCGGTCAGCATCACGGTGGGGAGCTGCATCGTCGCGTAGACGATGATCGGGCCCAGGCTGTTCGGGATCAGGTGGCGCGCGACGATCCGCCCGGGCCCGGCGCCGAGCGCGCGCGCGGCCTCGACGAAGTCGCGGTGCCGCAGCGACAGCACCTGGCCGCGGACGATCCGCGCCATCGTCATCCACGAGATCGCGCCGATCAGCGCGAACAGCACGACCAGGCTGCGGGTCTGCATCACCGACATCACGACGATCACGAACACCACGACCGGGAAGCCGTAGAGCACGTCGACGACGCGCATCATCGCGAAGTCGACGCGGCCGCCCGCGTAGGCCGAGGTCGCGCCGTAGCTGACGCCGACGACGACCGCGACCAGCGTCGCGGTGAACGCGACCAGCAGCGCGAGCCGCCCGCCCAGCATCACGCGCACGAGCATGTCGCGGCCGAGCGGGTCGGTGCCCATCCAGTGGTCCCACGTCGGGCCGTGCGCGCCCGCGTCGATGTCCTGGGTCGTCGCGTCGACGCCGAGCGCGCCCGCGATCCACGGCCCGATCACGCACCACGCGATCATCACCGCGAGGAACCCGGCGCAGATCACCGCCATGCGGTTCTTGCGCAGCCGCCGCCACGCGTCGCCCCACAGGCTTCTCACGTCACCCTCGTGCGGGGATCGAGCATGCCGTAGGCGATGTCGACGACGAGGTTCAGCGCGACGAGGAACGCGGTGTAGAACACGAGCACGCCGGTCAAGACCGGGTAGTCGCGGTCGGTGATCGACGCCACGAAGTAGAACCCCAGGCCCGGGACCTGGAAGATCTTCTCGACGACGAACGAGCCGCTGATCAGCGCGGCGGTCGCGGGCCCGAGGTACGTGATCACCGGCAGCAGGCCGAGCCGCAGGCCGTGCCGCCACACCACCGCGCGCTCGCTGACGCCCTTGGCGCGCGCGGTGCGGATGTAGTCCTGGCGCAGCGTCTCGAGCATGCCGGCGCGGGTCAGCCGCGCGATCGTGCCCATGTAGATCATCCCGAGCGTGGTCGCGGGCAGGATGTACGACGCGAACCCGCCGACCCGCGCGGGCGGCAACCAGAACAGCGTCAGCGAGAAGATCAGGACCAGCAGCGGCCCGAGCACGAAGCTCGGGATCGAGATCCCGATCAGCGAGATCGACATCGCGACGTGGTCGGCGGCCCGGTTGTGGCGCGCCGCCGCGATCACGCCGAGCAGCACGCCGCCGGTGATCGCGATCGCCAGCGCGAACAGGCCGAGCCGCGCGCTGTACGGCGCGTGGTCCGCGATGATCTCGCCCACCGACTGCTGGCGCTTCATCGAGTGGCCGAAGTCGAGCGTGATCAGGTTCTCGAGGTAGCGGCCGTACTGCTCGATCGCCGGCGCGCGCAGGTCGTAGCGCTCCTCGATGTGCGCCTTGACCTCGGGCGGGATCGCGCGCTCCTCGTCGAACGGCCCGCCCGGCGCGGCGCGCAGCATGAAGAACGAGAACGTCGCCACCGCCCACAGCACCACCAGCCCGCCGGCGAGCCGGCCCAGCACCAGCCGCAGCATCAGTCCTGCCGCCAATCGGGATCGAGCCACGCCTCGTGCAGCGGCGGCTGGTCGATCAGGTTGAGGTGCAGGTCGCGCACGTACGGCTTCTGCATGTGGACCTGCGTGTAGACGTAGAGCGGGATGATCGGCGCGTCCTCGATCATCATCGCCTCGGCGGCGCGGATCTTGGCCAGGCGCGCCTGGCGATCGCGGATCGGCTTGGCGGCGTCGAGCAGCGCCTCGTACTCGGGTCGGCACCACTGCATGCGGTTGTTGGGCGAGTCGCAGCGGAACATCGGCAGGAACTCGGCCTCGGCGTCGGGGAAGTTGCCGATCCAGCCGAACCGCGCCGCCTCGAACTGGCCGTTCTTGGTGTCGGACAGGAACGTCTTCCACTCCTGGATCTCGAGCTCGACGTCGAGGCCGAGGACCGCCTGCCACTGCGCCTGCAGGTACTCGGCGACCAGCTTGTGGGTCTCGCTGCCCTGGTTGAACTTGTAGACGAAGCTCGACGGGACGCCGCCCTCGGCGCGGGCGAGCGCGAGCTCCTCCCGGGCCTTGGTGGGATCGAAGTCGAGGCCGGGCGGCGGCACGTAGCACAGCTCGCCGGTCACCATCAGCGACACGACGCCGGGCGTGTCGCGGGTGACGCCGCACAGCGCGAGCTCGGCGTCGTCGAGCTGCGAGATCGGCGTGCCGGGCATGTACTGCGCGGTCGGGAACTGGCCGCCGTGCAGGAACTTCGGGATCTGCGTGCGATCGACCGCGTACGCGAGCGCGCGGCGGAAGTGGCGGTTCGGGAACGTCTCGGTCTGCAGCATCGCGAAGTACACGCCGAGCCACGGCTCGACGTGGAAGTCCTTGTACCTGGCGGCGAGCGGGCGGGTGTACGAGGCGGGCAGGTGGTTCGCGGTCAGCGCGTCGCACGCGCCGGTGAAGTACAGGTTCGCCGCGGCGGACTGACCGTCGACGGCGAGGATCGTGATCCGGTCGAGCTTGACCTCGTCCTGGTTCCAGAACGTCGGGCTCCGCACCAGCTCCATCGCGTCGCGCTGCCGCCACGCCACGAGGTGCATCGGCCCCGAGGTGACGATCGTATCGACGTCGGTCCACCGTCGCGGGCTGCGCGACACCGCCTCGCGCGGCGTCGGGCGCAGCGTGCGGTTGTCGGTGAGGCTGACGAACCACGGCGTGGGGTTCGTGGTCTCGAACACGATGGTCTGGTCGTCCGGGACCCGGACACCGAGCGCCTCGGGCAGCATCAGCAGGTCGGTCGCGGCGACCTCGACCTCGGCGCCGCCGCCGTCGACCGGCTTGATCGTGTAGCGCGCCGCGGCGTGGGGCTCGACGTCGAGCTCGGTCCACGGCACCCAGCCGTAGACGCCGTCGCCGCGGTTCCAGTAGACGTAGCCCCAGCCGTCCCGTCGCTCGATGATCGTGACGTCCGCGTTCGCCGGCACGCGCGCGTAGGCGAGCGCCTCGTCGGCGCCGAGATCGCGCAGCGCGAGCGGCTTCGATCCGCGGCGCGCGTTGGAGTCGGGCCACGCGTCGCCGGCGTCGCGCCAGGCCTGGAGCGCGCGCCCGTCGACCGCGGTCACCTCGACGACGTCACCCGCGCGCAGCCCGGCGCCGTCGCGCTGGACGATCCGGACCGCGCCGCCGTTGTAGAGCGTCGCGTTGCGCAGCTCGCTGAGCCCGTCGGCGTTGACCGACGCGGTGGTCGGGTGCAGCACGCGCATCACCTGGTAGCGCACGTCCCACGCGGTGATCGGCCGGCCGTTCGACCACCGCCCGCGATCGTGCAGGTGGAACGTGAACGTCCGGACGTCGTCGGAGACCTCCCAGTGCGTCGCCAGGCTCGGCTCGGGCAGGCCGTTCTCGTCGTAGTCGGTGAGCCCGTCGAACAGCAGGTAGACCGGCTTCATCGCGGTGGTGCTCGACACCGTGGCGGGATCGATCCCCTCGGGCTCGCCGGAGTTGCAATACCGCAGGTGCCCCGGGTCGGTGACCTCGGGGACCTTGCCGAAGTACTCGGTGTCCGGAAGTCCGCAGCCGGCGACGAGGATCACCAGCGCGAGCCGCCCGGGCGCAGGGGTCACTTCGGCTCGGCGATCGAGTACAGGCACGCGCCGTCGCGCGGGCAGCCGCGGATGAACGGGCTCACGTCGGCGACGACGAACGTCGCGCCGGCATACGCCGGATCGAGCGGCATCGTGACGTCGGTCGTGCCCGCCGGGAAGATCGCGACCAGGCGCTGCAGGCCGACCGGACCGGCGGTGCCGCGCGCCTCGAGCGTGACCTCGAGCTCGAGCGCCTGGACCTCGGCCGTGCGGGAGACGTGGAGGATCGGCCGCGCCGGCGGCGGCGCGCGCTTGCGGAGCGCCTCGTCGGACACGTCGCCGGCGAGCGGATCCTCGGGCGGCGGCACGGGGCCGTCGGTCGGGGCGTCTGGCACCTCGGGCTCGAGGAGCGCGGCGGTGGTGCACGCGGGCACGGCGCACGCGCTCAGCGCCTGCGAGTTCCAGCGATCGATCCGCGCCTTCGTGTGATCGGCGTCGCCGCGCGGCACGAGGTGGAGCTGATCGTCGTCGAGGTTCATCCACACGGCGTAGCCGTGGAAGAAGTTGAGGCCGAGCGCGCCGCTGACGTCGAGCTCGTCCCACCGCTTGTCGGCGTAGGGCAGGAACACGATCCCGTTCGCCGTCGCGTCGCCGAGCTGGACCACGCCGGCGACGCCGCCCGAGGTCACCTGGCGCGGCGTGCCCACCTCGTCGACGAGCGTGCGCTCGACGCCGATCCGCTGGAGCCCCGCGTCGGTCCAGATCCCGTCGCGGAGCTGGCTCGCGCTGTCGCCGAGGTCGATGTGCATCGCGACCGACTTGTCGCCGATCTTCGCGGTCATCAGCCGGCGGCTCACGGGGCTGATCGGGCTCGCGACGCGGTTCTTGAGCTTGTCGTAGCCGAGGGTGATCGCGCCCTCGGGCCGGGTGAAGCCCTTCTGGGTCGCGATGTAGAGCTTGCCGGCGTCGCGGTCGAAGCCCCACACGAGCGAGTCGCTGAGGATGTCGCGGCCGATCACGCCGCGGATCTGCCGGCCGGCGACGTTGAACGTGCCGACGTCGCTCGCGAAGAACGTCCGGCTGCGCACGGTCAGCGTGCCGATCGAGATCCGCAGCACCTCGGCGGTCTTCATCACGCGGAGCTTGTCGGTCTCGTCGACGAACTCCGGGCCGATGCCGGTCCGCAGCTCGAGCTCGTTGGCGAGCGCGACGTCGATCTGCGAGATCGGCGAGTCCGGATCGACCGTGAACAGGAACGGGCCCTTGTCATGGACCATCACCGGCACGACCAGCTCGCCGCCCTCGAGCGGACCGACCAGCGGCGCCGACCAGCTGCTGCCGCTGGAGAACCCAGGCGGCGCGCCGATCGTGCACCCACCCACCGCGAGGAACCCGAGCAGCACGAGGCGCTTCATGCCTCGTGTATCGCACGGCCCCCGCGCCGGTGCCCGCGCTGGCGCTCTTACCCGCGCTGACCGTGGCGCGCGAGCCGTGAGACCCGGACCCAGAGGATTAACGCCAAGGACGCCAAGGACGCCAAGCCGAGATCCAGAGGGTTTTCGGCGACTGCTGCGACGAGAGGGAGTCGATCAGCTCCCTCTCGCTGGACCAGCGGCCGAAAACCCTCTGGATCTCAGCTTGGCGTCCTTGGCGTCCTTGGCGTTAACCGCTGAGTCTGGGCTACGCCTTGACGCCGTCGGCGCCGACTTCCCAGACCATGCCCGAGTACAGGAGCTTCTGGAGATCGCCGGGGCCCTGCTTCGTGATCGCGTCCTGCACCTGCTGGACCGCCATCTGCTCGTAGGTCGGCTTGTCCTCGACGTGCAGGACGCCCATCGGCATCGGGAAGTCCGGGTACATCATGCCGGCGAGGAGCTGCGCGTACGGCTTCGAGCCGCGCTCCTTGTGGAGGATCAGCTGCTCGACCGGCGTCTGGCCCGGGCCCTCGCCGACGTCGACCAGCTCCGGCACGAGATCGGCGCGCAGCCGCACGCCGCGCGAGCCGTTCGGTCCGAACCGCAGCGGCTGCCCCTCGACGAGCCGGATCTGCTTGCCCTCGGGGTCGTCCTTCACCGGCTCCCAGATCCCGTCGTTGAACACCGGGCAGTTCTGCAGCAGCTCGATGAACACGGCGCCCTGGTGCGCGTACGCGCGCTCGAGGATGGTCGCCATCAGCTTGGCGTCGGTGTCGCCGACCCGCGCGAGGAAGGTCGCGCCCGCGCTGATCGCGATCGCGATCGGGTTGATCGGGTGATCGATCGAGCCGTTCGGCGTCGACGCGGCGCGCGTGCCGAGCGCGGACGTCGGCGAGTACTGGCCCTTGGTCAGCCCGTAGATCTGGTTGTTGAACAGCAGGATCTTGAGGTTGATGTTGCGCCGCAGGGCGTGCATCAGGTGGTTGCCGCCGATGCTGAGGCCGTCACCGTCGCCGGTGATCACCCAGACATCGAGCTCGGGGCGCGTGATCTTGAGGCCCGTCGCCACCGCCGGCGCGCGGCCGTGGATGCTGTGGAACCCGTACGTGTTCATGTAGTACGGGAACCGGCTCGAGCAGCCGATGCCCGAGACGAACACCGTGTTCTCGCGCTTGCAGCCGAGCTGCGCGAGCGTGCGCTGGACGGTCGCGAGGATGGCGTAGTCGCCGCACCCCGGACACCACCGCACGTCCTGGTCGGACTCGTAGTCCTTCTTGCCGAGCTTGACGGGCTTCTTCGCTGCGGGATCGCTCATTTTATTCTCCGCCCCTCTCGCGCGGGAGGTGCCCCCAGTCGGACGCTGCGCGTCCGACGCCCTCACGCTGCGGACCGGGGCTCATACGGCCTCGTACGTCTGCTGCGGAGCCACCGCCGCGGTCGTGGCCGCGCGATCGTCGAGGAGCGCCTCGACCGCCTCGATCACCTCGCGGACCTTGAACGGCTGCCCCATGACCTTGTTGAGCCCCTTGGCGTCGAGCGCGTAGCGGGCGCGGACCACCGTGAGCAGCTGGCCCATGTTGAGCTCGGCGACCAGCACGTGCCGGAAGTTCCGGATGATCTTGTCGAGCCCGGGCTCCATCGGGCTGAGCCAGCGCAGGTGCGCGTGGCTGACCTTCTTGCCCTGGAGGCGGAGGGCCTCGACCGCCTGGCGGAGCGAGCCGTACGTGCCGCCCCAGCCGAGCAGCAGCACGTCGCCCTCCTCGTCGCCGCGCAGATCGAGCTCGCCGATCTCCTGCGCGACCCGCTGGATCTTCTCGGCGCGGATCTTGGTCTGGCGCTCGTGGTTCGCCGGGTCGTAGCTGATGTTGCCGGTGAGGAAGTCCTTCTCGATGCCGCCGATGCGGTGCTCGAGGCCGGGATTGCCGGGCGTGACCCACGCGCGCGCCAGGCTGTCCGGGTTGCGCTCGTAGACGAAGTAGTTCTCGGGGTCCGTGCGGTGGTTCGGATCGATCGGCTTGAGCGCGGCGAGGTTCGGCAGCGGCCACGGCTCCGAGCCGTTGGCCAGGTATCCGTCGCTGAGCAGGATCACCGGCACCATGTACTTCACGGCCACGCGCATCGCCTCGACCGCGCAGTAGAACGAGTCGCCGGGCGTCTTGACCGCGATCACCGGGATCGGCGCCTCGCCGTTGCGGCCGTAGATCGCCTGGAACAGATCGCTCTGCTCGGTCTTGGTGGGCAGGCCGGTCGACGGCCCGCCGCGCTGCACGTTGACGATCACCAGCGGCAGCTCGGTCATCACGCCGAGGCCGATGCCCTCGCCCTTGAGCGCAATGCCGGGGCCGCTCGACGCGGTCACCGCGATCGCGCCGCCGTACGCCGCGCCGAGCGCCGCGCCGATCGCCGCGATCTCGTCCTCGGCCTGGAACGTCACGCAGCCGAAGTTCTTGTACTTCGCGAGGCTGTGCAGGATCGACGACGCCGGCGTGATCGGGTAGCCCGAGTAGAACAGGGGCTTACCCGCGAGGTGCGCGCCGGTGAGCAGGCCCAGCGACAGCGCCTCGCCGCCGGTGATGTTGCGATACACCCCCGGGGTGAACCGCGCCGGCGGGACCTTGTACTGCGTCTGGAACACCTCGGCGGTCTCGCCGTAGTGGTAGCCCGCCTTGAACACCCGGACGTTGGCGTCGCCGAACTCCGGCTTCTTCGCGAACTGCTGGTGGATCCGGCGGATCTCGGACTCCATCTCGCGGCCGTACATCCAGAACACGAGGCCGAGCGCGAAGAAGTTCTTCGACCGGCCCTTCTCCTTGTTCGACAGCGTGGTGCCGTCGAGCGCGGCCACGGTCAGGTGCGAGATGTCGACCGGGTGGACCTTGTACTTGTCGAGGGAGCCGTCCTCGAGCGGGTTGGTCTTGTACCCGGCCTTGGTCAGGTTCGCGTCGACGAACGTGCCGCTGTTCACGATCAGCGTGCCGTGCTCGATCAGATCCTTGACGTTGGTCTTGAGCGCCGCTGGGTTCATCACCACGAGCACGTCGGGCGCGTCACCCGGCGTGTAGATCTCGCTCGACGAGAAGTGCAGCTGGAACCCCGACACACCGGCCAGCGAGCCCGCGGGAGCGCGGATCTCGGCGGGGAAGTCGGGGAACGTCGCGATGTCATTCCCGGCCTCGGCCGCGGCCTTGGTGAACTCCGTGCCGGTGAGCTGCATGCCATCGCCGGAATCGCCGGCGAATCGGATGACGACGCGGTCGAGCTGGGTTTCTGCCATGGGAATTGCCGTCCGTGCTGCGGACAGCGGGACCCTACCGGAGACAGGCCTGTGATGGAAGCTGCGAAGTCGGCTCGGCTCTTGCGCCGTAAACCCGCGCCCGGTATGTAGATGCTTCGTTTTCGCACCCGTAGCTCAGCTGGATAGAGCGTTGGCCTCCGGAGCCAAAGGTCAGAGGTTCGAATCCTCTCGGGTGCACGTCGTGCCGATCTAGGATCTTCCCAGGTGCCGAAGACCCTCGCAGAGATCGCGATCGAGGCTGGCCTGGTCACCAGGGCGGAGGCGACGCGCGCAGGGCGGGCGGCGGAGAAGAGCGGCGTGCCGCTCGTGGTCGCGTTCGTGCGCGACTGCGAGATCGACGAGCTCGCCCTGGTCGCGGCGATCCGCAAGCAGACGCGGGTCGCGGGCATGGATCCCGGGACGGTCCGGCCCGAGGGCGAGGCGCTGCGCGCGGTCAGCCGCGAGGTGTGCCGGCGTCATCGCGTCCTGCCCGTCCAGCTCGTCACCGATCGCGGCGGCGTGAGGGTGCTGCGGGTGGCGATGGCCGATCCCACGGACGCGGCGGCGCTGGCCGAGGTCGAGCACGCAGCCGGCTGCGAGCTCGAGGTCCACGTCCTGCCGCTGTCTGCCATCGACGAGCTGACCGAGCAGGGCTACCGCGCGCAGGCCCCGCCGGTGCCGCGCCGCCCGTTCGGCGCGGCGCTCCACGTCGCGACCCAGCCGCACCTCCGCCGCGACCCGATCGGTGACGACACCGTGCTCACGCCGTCGACGGCGCCGTTCCACGTCATCGCCGACGAGGCCGACGCCAGCCTGCGCATCCGGGCGGTGGTCAAGGTCCTGGCCGCCAGGGGGTTGCTCACCGAGGCGGAGGTCGAGGCGGCGGTGATCGACCTCATGAAGGCCGGCAATGTTTCCGAGCCGGAGTAGCTCGCAGGGCGCGGGCTCGTCGCTGCTGGTAAGCTGATCGGGCCCGTCCGTCCGCACCGCGGACACCATGCACGCGCATGCAATGAACCCTGCCACTGTCACCTGCGGAAACTGCCGCCACGAGTTCGCGGCGACCGGCCTGTTCTGTCCGCACTGCGGGCGGCCCAAGGTGCGCGAGCTCGACGGCGACGTCCTGCTCGGCAAGGTGCTCGGCGAGCGCTTCGTCGTGCAGGAGCGGATCGGCCAGGGCGCCTCCGGCACGATCTATCGCGCCGAGCACGTGACGTTGCGCCGCAAGGTCGCGGTCAAGGTGCTGCATCACGAGCTGTCGCGCGACGACCTCGCCCTCGAGCGGTTCCGCCGCGAGGCGACCACCGTCGGCGACATCGACAACGAGCACATCGTCGAGATCCACGACTTCGGCCGCACGCCCGATGGCCGGCTCTACCTCGCGATGGAGCTGCTCGAGGGCGAGACCCTCGACATCGTCCTGACCCGCGGGCGGCTCGCGGTCGATCAGGTCGTCGACGTCATGAGCCAGGTCGGCGAGGCGCTGATCGAGGCGCACGCGATCGGCTACGTCCACCGCGACATCCGCCCGCGCAACGTGCTGCTCCAGTACCGGAGAAACCGGGCGAACTTCGTCAAGATCCTCGACTTCGGGCTCGCGAAGCTCGTCGAGAACGAGGGCACCGCGGCGTCGACCAGCCTCGGGATGACGTTCGGCGACCCGCGCTACATGTCGCCGGAGCAGGCGCGCGGCGACGCGATCGATCGGCGCGCGGATCTCTACCAGCTCGGCTGCGTCGGATACGAGATGCTGACCGGCCAGGCGCCGTTCGTCGGCGGGCGCGTGTTCGACGTGCTTTCGCGCCACGTCAGCGAGGCGCCGGTGATGGTGTCGAAGCTGCGGGCCGACGTGCCGCCGTGGCTCGAGGCCGCGGTGATGCGCATGCTCGCGAAGAAGCCCGACGAGCGGTTCGCGACGATGTCGCGGATGGTCGAGGCGCTGCGCGTGGGGCAGCAGACCGGCGCGATCATGGACGCGCAGATCGCGCGGGTCGAGGAGGCGGAGCCGCCGCCGTCGGTGTCGCGGATCATGGAGAAGCTCAAGCGCACGTCGCTCGGCCCGCACGGCGACGAGGTGGTCGCGGCGGCCGCGGCGGCGCCGGTGCCCGCGCCCACGCCCGAGCCCGCGCCCGTGACGACCTCGGGCGGCACCCAGGTCGGAGTTCCTTATTCGCCGTCGTCGGCGGCGGACAGCGCGCAGACCACGCGGGTCGGGCCACGCGGCACCCCCAAGGTGGGCGTGCCGGTCACGCCCGTCGTCGAGCCGGGGCCGCCGGCTGCGTCCGCGATGGCCGAGACCTCGGTGGAGACGCCCGCGAAGGGTGGCGTGTGGGCGCGGCCGCGCAACGCGTCGGAGCCGCCGCCCTCCGCGTCGTCCTCGTCACCGCCGCGTCCGCGCACTCCGAGCGGCGCGCCGGCCGCGACCGGCAAGCCGAGCACCACGGGGCAGCTCCGCGCGAAGCGGCCCAGCGACACCGCCGGGATCTCGTCGGTGTGGTTCGCCGACGGCGATCAGCTCGACGGTGGCGGTGAGCTCGACGAGGCGCAGGCCCGCAAGCTCGACCGCGCGCGGTCGATGCGATCCGGCGACTCGATGTCGGACTCGTACCTCGGGCGGCGCCCTCGGCCGATCGGCAAGCTGGTCGCGATCGGGGCCGGCGCGGTCGCGCTGCTGATCGTCCTCGTGCTCGTGGTGACCGGCGGCTCGTCGAACGACAGCAAGGCGGCGAAGCCGGGGAGCGGCACCGCGGCGGCGGTCGTCGTCGATGCCGCGCCTGCCCAGCCCGTGGCCGTCGACGCCGGCGTGCCGATCGACGCGGGTGCCGGTTCGGCCTCCGGCTCGGGCGGCAAGAAGGCCAGCGGCAGCGGGACGACGAAGAAGAACCCCGACCCGATCCCCGATCCCGATCCCGATCCCGATCCGCTCCCCGATCCAGACCCGGATCCAGGCAGCGGCAGCGGCGACGATCCCGAGGCGAAGCTCCAGGCCGACTTCCACGCCAAGGCCGGCGACCAGCAGCTCGGCAAGGGCGACAGCGCCGGCGCCGTCGGCAGCTACAAGAAGGCGCTCGCGCTCGACGCGCGCAACGCCACCGCGCTGACCGGCCTCGGCCGCGTCGCGATGGGGCAGGGCCTCTACGCCGACGCCATCAAGCACCTCAAGAAGGCCGTGAAGATCAAGCCGGGCAGCGCCCGCATCCACACGCTGCTGGGCGAGTGCTACCTCAACAACGGCGACAACAAGCAGGCCGCCGCCGCCTTCATGAAGGCCCTCAAGATCGACCCCGACAACGCCGACGCCCGCAGCGGCTACACCGAAGCCGAGGGCCGCCTGCCCCCGACCACCGACGACTGATCGGTAGGTGGCACCGATCGGTAGGTGGCACCGATCGGCGATCAGGGCTTTTTGAGCTTGGGCCTCGGAGCGAGGGCCTCGCGGTCCTTGAGGGGCGTGATGGCGGCGGGCACTTCGCGGTGGCTGACGCCGAGGCGCAGCTTCCGGATGTGCGAAGAGCGCAGGGAGATCCGCGGGTTACGAGCCGTGGGACCGAAGTGCATGAACATTAAACTACGGGTCAATCCGGACGCCGGGCAACTTCCGGGACGGGAGAATCGCCCGAGGGAGAGATCCGGATCTCTTCGGGGTCCTCTGCTAGACTTTCGTCCGCATGCCAGTTCAGAGGCCCCCGGAGTGGGAACCGGAGCCGCTGCGCCTCCCGGCCGAACCGCCGGTGCGCCGCGCGCCGTCGAAGGTGGAGGTGGACTTCGACCCGGACGTCGATGCGGACGTCGATCCGGACGTCGTGCCGGCGAGATCGGGCGGTCGCCAGGGCAGCCACGTGATCGTCATCGACATCGCCTGACCCGCGTGGCGAGCTACCACGTCTTCATCGAGCGGCCTCGCGACGTCGGCGCCACCGCGGCCGCGCGCCTCGCCGCAGCGGTGGCCGACCGCTACGGCATCCCGGCCGCCACGCTGGTCGAGCGCCTCGCCACGGGGCGGCTGCGGGTCAAGACCGGCGTCGACCTCGCCACCGCCGAGACGTTCGCGGCCGATCTCGAGTCGCTCGGCGCGGTGTGCTCGATCGTCGACGCCGCGACCAACGAGCGCGTCGTGTCCGCGCCCGCGTCGGCGCCCGCCCCCGTTGCGCTGCCGCCGCGCGCCAACCCCGCGTCGTCGTCGTCGTCGTCGCCGTTCTCGAGCGCGCTGTCCGCCGCGCGCGTCGGCCCGGACGCCCCGCAGCAGGACCTCGGCGCGCTGTCGTCCGGCGAATTCGCGCTCGCGACCCTCGACGGCGCCGACGATCAGGGCGGCGCCGGCGGCAACTTCGGCCCACCCGCCGACGACGCCCTGCCCGCGTCCATGGGCCCGGCGATCCTGCCGGCGAGCATGGGCCCGGCGATCCCGCCACCCAGCATCGGCGACGCGTTCGCGCCGCCCGACGCGGAGCCCGAGCTGGCGCTCTTGCTCGACATGGATCGGCCCGAGCGCAAGGTCGGGACGACCGCGCCGGCGGTCTCCGCGCCGATCACGATGGCCTCCACGCACGAGGATCCCGCGCCGGTCGCGCGCGGCGCCGGCCTCGCCGGATGGGTCCGCGACGCGCGGCTCCGGTTCGCCGGCGGCGTGCTGATCGCGGTGCTGGTCGGCTTCGTGCCCGCGTCGCTCGTGACCTCGATGCGCGAGGGCTCGGCGTTCGCCGAGATCGACGAGGAGCTCTCGCAGACCTACCGCCGCGCCGATGACGAGCGCGAGTGGCTCCGCCTCGACGACGCGCGGGCGCGCGCGATCACCCACAAGCAGGAGGCTCGCCGCGACATCGCGCTCGCCTCGATCCTGCTGTGGACGCTCGTCACCGCCGGGATCGCGTACCTGTGGTTCCGCGTCGTCGACTGGGACGCGCTCGCCGCGCGGTTCTAAGGTCGCTCGTCCGGCGGCGGCGGCGCACCGTCGCGCGCGCGCGCCGCGGCCTCGCGCTTGACGCGGTTGCGCGTGACCATCCACGAGATGACGATCGAGAAGTTGTAGAGGACGATCATCGGCAGCGCCATCATGAGCTGCGTGATCGGATCCGGCGACGGCGTCAGGATCGCGCCGACGACGAACGCGATCACGACGAACCAGCGGTTGAACTTCCACAGCTTCTTGTGGTCGACGACCCCGACCATCGACAGGAAGAAGATCAGCATCGGCATCTCGAACACCGCGCCGAACGCGAGCAGCATGCTGCGCGTCAGGTCGACGTACTCGGAGATCGACAGGTTCGGCTGCAGGTCGGCCGTCGCGTAGTTGAGCAGGTACGTGTAGAGCTGCTCGAGGACGACGTAGTAGCAAAACACCGCGCCGGACACGAAGCACACCGCCGAGAAGAACGAGAACAGGACGCCGATCCGACGCTCGCGCTTGTACAGCCCGGGCGCGATGAAGCCCCACAGCTGGTAGAACACGAACGGCGACGACACGAACACGCCCGCCCACATCGCGACCGACATCTGCACCCAGAACGGCTCGGTGAGCTTGTTGAACGTGTTGATCGGGATCGGGCCGAGCTTGTCCGCGTGGTGCATCCACGCCGCGTCCGACGGGACGCGGAGCCAGTCGATGATCTCGGTCGCGAAGAACCAGCACGCCATGAACGCGACCGCGAACGCGATCGCCGCGTTGCGCAGCCGCGATCGCAGCTCGATCAGGTGCTGGACGAAGGGCATGCGGCCCTCCTCGAGGTCTTGGTCGCCCGGATCGGCCACGCCCTAGCCCTGCGGTTCCTCGCCGCCGTTCGCCTTCGAGACGCTGCCCGTGGCGGGGCGGATCAGCTGGGACGCGAGCGCGCCGTCATCGGGCTCGGGCACCTCGGCGTCGCCGACCTCGCCCGCCGCGAGCGGCATCGTGATCGCGGGCGGCTGCGGCTCGACGGCCTCGGTGGGGAGCGGCGCCGCCTCCGGCCCGGCCGCGGGCACGACGACCTTCGGCGGGCGCGGCGGGAGGCGCTGCGGCTTGGTCTCCTCGCCTCGCAGCGCGCTCTTGATGTCGCGGATCGCGCCGCCGATCTGGGTGTCGTTCTCGATCGTGTCCTGCAGGCCCTTGGTGGACCGGCGCAGGTCCCGGATCCCCTTGGAGATCGTCTTTGCGGCCTCCGGCAGCTTCTCGGGCCCGAGGAACAGCAGTGCGACGATCAAGATCACGACGATCTCGCTGCCGCCAATGCCGAACATCGGCTGCAGCATAGCATCGGAAATCTGATCAGAACTCGTGCGCGGTCCGACCGAAGTCCGCGGAGGTGCCCGCCACGCTGCCCGCGACGTCGTCGGGCTCGCTGCCGCGCTTGAACCACAGCGTGCGCGAGCCTCCGGCGCCCGGCGCCGCGAGCAGGCCGGTCTCGCGATCGATGCGCGCGCGGATCAGGCCGTCGGGCGCTTCACCCGGGACCGCGCCGTCCGGGCGGGTGCCCTCGGACGCGCGGATCAGCTCGATCCACAGCGGCAAGGCCGCGTGGGCGCCGTCGTCCTTGGGGCCGAGCGTCACGGCTGGGTTGTCGTGGCCGACCCACACCGCGGTCAGGACCCGTGCCGTGAAGCCGACGAACCACGCGTCGGTGTTGTCGTTGGTCGTGCCGGTCTTGCCCGCCGCCGGCCGGTGGACGCGGCGCGCGGCCGTGGCGGTGCCGCGCTGGACCACGCCGGCCATCAGATCCGTGATCAGGAACGCGCTCTGCTCGTCGACCACGGCGCCCTCGGTGTCGTCGAGGCCGACGCGCTGGTCGGGATCGAGCCCGGCGACCGCGGCGACGCGATCGAGCCGTCGCGCCGGATCGAGCCACGGATCCTCGGGCACCGCCGCGTCGAACAGCAGGTCCTGCCCGCGCTGGATCCGGACGACGAACCGCGGCGTCACGCTCCAGCCGCGGCGCGCGAGCACGGCGTACGCGCGCGCGAGCTCGATCGGCTTCACGCACGACGCCCCGAGCGCCATCGGCCGCACGTCGGCGACCTCGGTGCTGATCCCGAGGCGGCGCGCGAAGTCGATCACCGCCGGCGCCCCGACGCGGTCGAGCACGTCGATCGCCGGCGCGTTGAGCGACGCCGCGAACGCGTCCGCGGCGAGGGCGACGCCGCGGAACCGCTTGCCCGACTTCGGCTTGTAGTGGACGTTGGTCGCCTCGTCGTACTCGGCGATCGGCGCGTCGCGCAGCGGCGTGCCCTGCGTGATCGCGCCGCGCTCGAGGGCCGCGCCGTAGACGATCGGCTTCCACGCCGAGCCAGGCTGGCGGCAGCTCTGCAGCACGCGGTCGAACTGGCTGTCGGCGTCGTCCTCGACGTCGCGGCCCCAGGTGCGGCCGCCGACCAGCGCCTCGACGTACCCGGTGCGGTGATCCCACACCAGCGCCCCGACCTCGGGCGGCGCGCCGCCGCGGCGGAGGTCGTCGGTGCGCTCGCGCGCGGCTGCGGTCGCCTCGGCGTCGAGCCCGGGGAGGGCCGCGGTCTCGACGACCAGCCCGCCGAGGTCGTACTCGCCGGGCAGGTTCTCCGCGATCAACCGGCGCACGTGCTCGGTGTACCAGGGCGCCTCGGTGCCGTAGATCTCGCGGTGCGGCCTCAGCCTCAGCGGCTCGGCGATCGCCGCGTCGCGCGCGGCCGCGTCGAGGAACCCCGCGCGGTGCATGCGCGAGATCACCTCGTCGCGGCGGGCGAGGGCGGCGCCGCGATCCTTGTTGGGATCGGCGCGGCCCGGCGCCTGGGCGAGGCCGGCGATCATCGCCGCCTGCGCGACGGTGAGCTCGTCGAGGTCGCGATCGAAGTACGCGCGCGCCGCGGCACGCACGCCGTACGCGTTCGCGCCGAGGAACACGAAGTTGACGTAGACCGCGAGGATCTGCGGCTTGGACCAAACGCGCTCGAGCTCGCGCGCGAGCAGCGCCTCGCGGACCTTGCGGCGCAGCGACCGCTCGTTGCCGATCTCCTCGGGGAGCAGGTTGCGCGCGACCTGCTGGGTGATCGTCGACGCGCCCTCGACGACGCGCCCGGCGTTGTAGTTGATCCACGCCGCGCGCGCGATCGCCGGATAGTCGACGCCCTTGTGGGTGAGGAAGCGGACGTCCTCGGCGGCGAGCACCGCGATGATCAGGTGGCGCGGCAGCACGTCGAGCGGCACCAGCGTGCGGTGGCCGACCACCTTGCCGTCCCGAAACGGCAGCTCCGCGAGGTGCGAGCCATCCG
>Ga0163144_10009561_pt1 | contig 20802 bp, 18 predicted proteins | sample OliLak19BULKMAT1_FD_123175 | JGI IMG/M metagenome (GOLD analysis project Ga0163144, IMG submission 123175) | Freshwater microbial mat bacterial communities from Lake Vanda, McMurdo Dry Valleys, Antarctica - Oligotrophic Lake LV.19.BULKMAT1 | ecosystem: Environmental > Aquatic > Freshwater >... | reverse complement strand
TGGCTCGGCGAAAACGAAGCCAATCTCCGACGCGCCCAGCGCGCGCTCACGACCTTTGGAGCCCCGCTCGCGATCATCGAAGCCTTGGCCGAAGCTTCGGGCCTCGACGTCGTGTGGATGGGTTATCCTCCTGCACGCATCGACCTGATGAAGAACGTTCCCGGTGGTGTCTTCGAGGTTTCGTTTGCGGCACGCGAGATCTTCGACATCGAAGGCCTTCCGGTTTCTTGCGTCAGCAAAGCTGATCTCATCGACCAAAAGCTCGCCTCCGGACGGCCTCAAGATCTGGTCGACGCCGCGAATTTGAAAGCGCAAGCATGCCCACGATGACAGGCGGCGAATTCGGCTTGGTCGCGCTGATTACGGCTCTCGTGGTGCTGGGTACCTGGTTTCAGAAGAAGGGCTGAGCGAACCGGCGCCAAAACGAGGCGAAATCGTCGCAGCGCTGGCGGCCGAGTGCCCAGAGAGCAGGAACATTGTTAGAAACTCCCCGAGGGCGGGGCCGGTTGGGCGAATCGTGACCGAGAGCAGCAGCGATCCGGAAAAGGTGGATCACGGAGAGGGCAACCCACCCAGCGGGTCCGGTATCGTTTTCGTGTGCGACGCTTCGGCCGAAGCCGAGCGTTTGATGGGCGCGTTGCGCAACCGCGGCTACTCCGCCGTCGACGTTCCTCTTGGGCTGCTACCTACGCGCGTTCGTTACGAGACTCCCGATCTCATCTTGGTCGATGCCGAGGCCCACGAGGCCGCGCGGCTCATCGGTGAGGCGCGCGCGGCGAGCTCGGTCCGCGTGCGACTCGTTCTGCTTGGACAGCCCGACGGCGCCCTGAGCCGTGACCCCAGCCTGCAGGAAGCCGCAACTCTCGTGTTCACGCGTCCGCTCGACATCAGCAAGGCAGCCGACGCTCTGCGCGAGCTGCTCGGCCCACCGCCGCGCCCGAACTTGCGGCCCTCGCTGATGCGCTCGGCGCGCGCACCCATGCTGGTCGCCTCGGCGCGGCGCCCGTACCGCACCGACATCGCACCTTCGTCGCGTCCATTCGTCAAACCCGACAAGTTAGAGTCGCATTGGCCCATCGCGTCGACGCCCATCTTGGGGCCCCTTGCGTCGGATGCGCTGGTGGGCCTCGGAGACATGCCGCCGACGCGCGGTGTTTCGCATACGAGTACGCCACCCAGCCACGGCATCGCCAGCCTGAGCCCGGAAACGCGCACCTTGCTCGATCAGGCGCGGCGGCGCGTTCTATCGTACCCAGCGCAGCTTTCGCGCCCGGCTCGGCTGGCTGTCGAAAACGGCGCTCATGGGGCCGTCTCGGCCGAACTGATCGCCGCGCTCTCGGAGCCGCTCGGCTTGACCGAGGCGCCGCAGGACGCGGCCAACACGAATACGGGCGACACCCCGGGCGGCCTCACGCACCGCGGCCTCGCGCGCGCCACCGAACTACCATCGGCGAGCGCGAGACCCGTGTTCCCACTCGAAGAATCGGAGCAGACGAATCCGGGCGGCAGGCCACCGAGCCGCAGTCCCGACGACGGCACGCGCGTGCCCGCGCTGCAAGCGGTGCGTCCGCCTGCCCTGTCCCTCCCGCCGCTCGATGATCTGAGCGATCTGCTGACCCAGCCGCTGGCCAGTTTTCGGGTGCCGCGCATGCCAGGTAGCGAAGACCTACCCCCTGCTCCCCCAAGCGAAGTGCCGTCGACCTCGCCCGGAGGACGGCGCGTGGCGATTCCGACGGCTGCGCCCCTGCCCAGCGTCATCGAGACCGAACTGCCCGAGTTCGAACCCACTGAGGGCTGGGAACCCAAGCTGCCAATCGAAGCCTTGGCGCTAGCCATTCGTCAGCGCCTCAGCGGAGCGCTGGCGCAACAAACTGCGGGCGGCGTGCGCCGAGTACTGCTTCGCGACGGCGACTTGCTGACCCTCACCTCGAGTGGCGAAGCCGAGAGTCTCGTGCAATTTTTGGCCGAACGCGGCGACTTGACGCCCACGACCATGACCGGGCTCCGCGGCGTGCCCAAGTTCGGTCGCCACGCCGGAGCCGCACTCATCGCCCAAGGCCACCTGAGCCAAGAAGATCTGTGGCCCATCCTGAGAGCACACGCCGAGTGGCTCTTGGGTCGAGTGCTTGCGACCGAGCAGCCGCTGGTCCTCGATCGAAATGCACCCCAGCGCATGCTCGAAGAGCCCGCCGTCTTTGGCGGCGCGGCCGGCGCCGAGATCTATGTCGACGTGCTGCGCCGCGTCATGCACTCGGGGGCTGCGTTCGAACGGCTGGGCTCCGGCGAGCGGACGCTTGGCTTCGGCGCCCACCGCGCGCTTCTGCCCGAAACCGGTCTCTCCAGCGACGTCGAGCACGCCGTCCAAGCAGCGATCGGACAGCCGCTCACGCGCATCAAAGAAAGATCGCCGACGTTGTTGGTCGTACTCGCGGCCCTCACCGAGCTCGGTATTCTGACTGCTGGTGAGGGGACGAAGCCTGTGCCGCGCGCCGAAGTGCTGACCGAAAAGAGCGCAGAAATGGACGACGCGGCCTTCGCCGCGCTGGTCGGAGCACGCCGCGCCCTGGTCGACGACGGCGACTACTTCGTCATCCTGGGTATCGCCCGCTCGGCCACGCGCTACGAAGTCGATCGCGCACGCCTGGAACTCCGCCGCGAGTTCGATGCCCAGCGCCTGACCGGCCGCAACGCACACCTGAAGACCGAGCTCGACCTGGTGCTCAGCGTCGTCGACGAGGCCCATTTGGTACTGTCGGACGACGTGCGGCGCGAACGCTATCGGCGGGCGCTCGAGACCTATCCCCCTTGAGCCGAGAAGCCAGCGGGACACGCAAGCTTCACCGCGATGTTGCGTGTAGCTTGCGCCGGCGTCATGCGGCTCCGTCAGTGTCGCAGGAACGACGTGACGATTGCAGTCATCAGTGACCTTCACCTGGGAGCCCGTGCCGCCACGGACTTGTTCGGCCACGACGACGGTGATTTCCTGAAATTCCTGTCGTTCCTCGAGTACAACTTCGAACGTATCGTGCTGCTCGGCGACATCTGGGAGACGCTGACGAGCAACTCGCCCCGCGGGCACGCCGACGAATTGCGACTCGCGCGCGACCGGCATCCCGAAATCGCGCAGCGCTTCACGCGCCGCATGTACACCTACGTCCACGGCAATCACGACTGGATCGCCGGCGAAAAAGGTGACGCACCGAGCGAGGTCCGTTGGAACTACGGCGGGGCCCGTCTGATCTTTGCCCACGGCCACCAGAGCGACGCCATGGTCATGACGCAGCGCTGTTTGACCGAAACCGGCATCTGGCTCGGCGGTTGGATTCGACGCGCAGGGCTCAAGGCGGCCTACGACTTCTTCGATCGACTGGACCAAAAGCGCGGCGTCTATCACGACGACGAGCGACCGGGCGCGGTCGAGGCCTGGGCCATCGACGAGGCGCGCTCGCAGAAGGCCGACGTCATCGTCACCGGACACACGCACATTCCGCGTAAGGTCGAGCACGGCGCGCATTTGTTCATGAACTCCGGATCTTGCGCCGAAGGTAACATCAGCTTCTTGGCGCTTGACCCCAAAGCGGGTCACTACGCCGTGCACAACTCGTACTGATCACGCTGGCGTACTGCCGCTGACGCTGCGGCGTTTCATGCTACGCCGCTGACTCTGCGGAGCTACATGTTGCGGCGCTGACTCTGCGGCGCTTCACCTTTTGGCGCTCACTCTGCTGCGCTGCTCGCCCGCGGCACGTCGAATACCAGTTCGCCGTGGGCGGCGCGAACGCGATATTCCTCACCCGAAACGACGGTCTGGGAGAGAATTGCCTCGGCCAGCGGAGCTTCGACGCGACGCGCCAACGTGCGGCGAAGCGGTCGCGCGCCGAGTTCGGCATCGAAGCCACCTTGGTCGAGGAGTACCTCGATGGCGCCTTCCTCGACGACCAGGCGAATGCCGCGATTGCGCGCGACTTCGCGTGCGAGCGAATCCACCAACTTACGCCCGATGCGGCGCACGTCGTCCCGCGACAGCGGGGAGAAGCAGAGTACTTCGTCGATGCGATTGTAGAGTTCGGGCGGCAAAGCGCGCCGAGCGGCGCCGACCACGCGGTCATTGACACCGTCGTCGACGACTGCGCCAGTCGAGAAACCCACGCGCTTCTTGGGTACGGCTGCCGTTTCGCTGGCACCCAAGTTCGAAGTCAAGACAATGACCGCATTGGTAAAGTCGACGAGGCGGCCACGACTGTCGGTCATGCGGCCTTCGTCGAACACGGCCAAGAAGGCCGTGAGCACTTCGGGGTGCGCCTTTTCGATCTCGTCGAGCAGCACCACCTGATAAGGACGACGGCGCACGGCTTCGGTCAGTTGCCCGCCAGCGTCGTGCCCCACGTAACCGGGGGGAGAACCGACCAATTTGGCCACGGCGTGCGCTTCGCTCATTTCACCCATATCGATGCGAGTCATGGCGCTCTCGCTATGAAACAGCACCTCGGCGATGGCCTTGGCAGTTTCTGTCTTGCCGACGCCCGTGGGTCCCAAGAGCAGAAAGGTCCCAATCGGTCGGCGGGAGCCGAGGCCCGCACCATTGCGCCGCAAGATCCGTGCAATCTTGTGGATCTGCGGCTCGTGACCAATCACGCGTTCGGCCAAAATTTCCTCGAGCTTGAGCATGCGATCGGCGTCGGACTCGAGCAGACGCTCGATCGGCAGCCCCGCCTGTCCCGCGATCACCTCGGCGACGGCCTCGGGACCGACAACGCGCTTCCCGCGACGACGACTGCGAGCTCCGGCCAGATCGATCACGCTGACGGCCTTGTCAGGCAGGCATCGTCCCGGCAGGTAACGCACGGACCAAGCGACGGTGAGGGCCAACGCTTCTTCGTCGTAGCTGACGCCATGATGGCGCTCGAGCTTTTCGGCGACGCTAGACAGCACCAAATAGGCGTCTTCGCGGCTTGGTTCGTCGATTTCAATGGGCGTGAAGCGCCGCGCCAGCGCGGGATCGCGCTCGATGACCCTGCGGAATTCTTCGACCGTGGTCGCACCGATGCACGGCAGCTCACCGCGAGAAAGCGCCAGTTTCAGGTCTCCGGCCAGCTCGTCCGCAGCGTCGCCACTGAACAGTTGGTGGATTTCGTCGAAGAACAAGACAACGCGCCCCTGCGCCGCCTGAACCTCCTTCTTGAGTTGACCCAAACGGCTCGCCAATGCGCCACGGACTCCGGTTCCGGCCACCAACTCGGCGATCGGGATCTCGATGACGAGCCGTGGATCGGCGCGCTCTGCGTCGTCGCGAGCCGCGATGGCTGCCGCAATGCCACGCGCAATCGCCGTCTTGCCGACCCCAGCGGGTCCGATCAGGCACGGGTTGTTGCCTTGGCGCTTGGCCAACACGTCGAGAGCCTGCTCGATCTCCGTTTGCCTGCCGACGACCGGATCGCTTTCTTCGCTGACTGCGAGCCAGCTTAGGTTCTTGCCGATGGTGGTGAGGATCGGGAACGCCTTCTTCGACAGCCCGAAGCGCTCTGCCAGAAAGGTGCGGTCGAGTTCGCGCAATGGCGCAGGTGATTCGCTCGAAGCGCCGACCGGCGCGGGCAACGGGGACGCGGCCTGGGGGGGAGGGGGAGACTGTAAAGCCAGCGGTCCGGCAGACGGAGGCGTCGAACGACGGCTCGACAGGCGCTGTCCAGGCAATGGCGTCGGGCCGACCTGGGGGACAAAGGGCAAGGCCTGACCCAAGTCGCGATTGATGCTGGCCTCAGCCTGCTTGAGTTGCCACGGTTTGTAGGGTCCGCGCACCGGCTCGGTCGGCATGACCGGCACGACCACGCCGCTCGGCGCAGGCGCAGCGGGAATCGGCAAGCTGCGGCGCGAGAGCAGTAGCTCGCGGCGCGCCTCCGAAAGCGAACTCTTCTGAACCGTCAATGCTCGCTCCGACAAGCCCTGAACCAGTTCCACCGTCCGGCTTCGTAGGCCAGCGAGATCGATACCGAGTGCGTCGAGCGTGCGACGCGCCGACCCTTTCGAATCGTTGATCAGCACGAGCAACAAGTGCGGGGCCGTCGGTGTCGGGGAGCCAAAGCGGCGGGCGCTGTCGCGCACGAGCCCCGAGAGCTGCAGCAGGTTTTCGCCCGGACCGTGTTCGACGTTGCGCTCCCACTGGTCCAGCACGCGGCGTGGGCCCGCGCCGAACGCGTCGAGCAACGCGGCCGTGGCCGATTGGCTTGCCCCGAGTGCCACCAGCAGATGAAGGGCTGAAAATTGCTCGTGCCGGCGACCCGCCAGCGCCTCTGCCTGGGGAACGAGCAAAGAAAAGGCGGGCTCGACAGGCGATGGCATCGGTCGGGCGTGCCAAATTTGCCCTACCTGGGCCAACTTTTGCGTGGGGGTTGCCGAGCCCTCCGCCCTGGCGCGAGAACCCCCGCGTGAATTGCGTTTCCCGTCGATCTTGGAGCGTGGCGGCCTGCTGCCTGGCCCTGTTGGGCTGCACGACATTCGACCAAGCACGCGCGTGCCAGTCCTTCGGTGAGACCATGAACCCGGTGCTCGAAGAGGTTCAGGCCAAGGCCGCCCAGGTCGCCGCATCGGAGCCCGCGCTGCTTCGCTCTCAGGCCGGCCGATTCCGGACGCTGGCCAGTCAGCTCGAGGCGCAAAAGGCGACGCTCGCCCCGCTGGGGAATAGTGGGCCGCTGTTCGCGCTCGAATTTCGCCAGGTGGCTGTCGCCTTGGACGACGCGGCCAACGCCCAGGAAGGCAGTCTACCGAATCGCTACCGAATCGCCCGTTCGCGACTCGAAAGCTCGACGAATCGACTCCGCGACCTCAAAAAGCAGCTGAGCCGCCGCTGCGGTTGATCGGCTACTTTTTCTTGATTCGTGTCGAACTCGGATTGCCTCGAGACAACTCGCCGACCTCGACCTCGCCATAGCGGTACGAGACCAGCCGCTTGAAGCTGCCGCGGGTGTCACCGCCCACCAGCCAGAAGGCGTTGAAAGGACCTGGCTTGTGGATGTTCGCGACCCACTGGCCGCTCGCAACCCAGGCTAATGCCTTGATCTCGCCCGGTGCGATGCGAGCCACGAGCAGACCGCAGCGCGGTCCGTGAGGCGCCGGTCGACCGCGACCGCACCACGCCACCAAATGGAGTTCTTCGTTTGCCACCGGTCGCCACAGCCAGACGCGCTCGCGTCGAATGGGGCCAGCTTGTTCGAGGCTCTTTTGACCCTCGGGCGGCATGGCCGCGAGCAGCGCCTTCTCGACCCCCTCTTCGAAGCTGACGCGCGGAACGAGGCCCGGTGGGGTTTGGATGCGCAGTTCGACTTGCACCTCGTTGATCGCGCCTTCGCAGCAGCGAAAACCGATAGTACCGCTCTTCGTGCCGGGATCCATGGGCTCGGCGTTGGCGCACCGGCCGATCACTTCGCCTTCTTTGCCGTTGCCACCTCGTAGCGTGGCTTCACCAGCCGAGAGACCGCGACCAAACGAGCTCTGGGTCCACTCGAACGGTCCACCATGCATGTCGCGAACGCCGAAATCGCTCTGGCAGCCCACCAGATAGCCCCCCGGTCGAAGCTGCGCCGGACGCCCTGTCTCGCAGGTGCCCTCACGGTAGGTCTCGCCATACTCGAAGCTGCGATTGTCGGGGCCCTTGCATGCGCGCTCCCATTCGAGCTCCGTGCAAAGCCGCTTGGCGCGCTCCCGGCAGAGGAGGGCCGCTTCGTCGCGAGTGACATTGGTCACCGGAATCGCGCCCTCTTCGTTGGGGTAGGCCAGCTGATCCACGTAGAAGCCCTCGAGCATCAGTTGCTCTCCGGGCAATTCCCGATCGGGTCGCCTCGGTCGCTTGTCGCGTGGAGTACCCACCACCAGAGCACCCGGCGGAATGTAGACCATACCGACGCGCGGCGTCGGACCGGCCGGCGGTGGGCCCAGGGGCGGACCCAAGGGAGCAGCTTTCCCCGCACCTCCGCCGCTCGCGACCGTGGCGCCCTGTTTCGCCGCCCCAGCTTCGCCGCCACCGGGTCCGCAGGCAGAGCACAGGACTGCGCCGACGAGCGCGCTCGACCCGCTCCACCTCATTCGTTGCTTTCGGCGTCCTTGGGCCTGAGGGACACATCTCGCAAACCCAGCTCTTTCATCTTGAGCTGCAGCCCTTTGCGCGAAAGCTTCAGCAGACGCGCGGTGTGCGTCACGTTGCCGCCCATCTGCTCGAGTGCCTTGAGAATGAGCTGGCGTTCGAGCTGGCTGACCGCTGCTCGAACCTGTTCTTTGAGGCCGACTTCGGTGTTGGCCTTTTCTTCACCGACACCGGACAGCGCGCCGCGCTGGACGATCTCGGGAGGCAGATGGTCGATGGCAATGCGATCGCCATCGGCAAACAGCACTGCACGTTCCATCACGTTCTCGAGCTCGCGCACGTTGCCGGGCCACGGGTACGCAGAAAGGACGGCCAAGGCATCGGTCTTCAGACCCAGGATTTTCTTGCCGAGCCGCTCGTTGTATTTTTCGATGAAATGCTCGACCAAGAGCGAAATGTCACCCGAACGTTCGCGCAACGCTGGCAGCCGAACGGCCACGACGTTCAGCCGGTAAAACAGATCGTCGCGAAACGTGCCTTCGTCGATCTGCTTCTTTAGATCGGCGTTCGTGGCCGCGACCAAGCGCACGTCGACCTTGATGGTGCGCACCCCGCCGACGCGCTCGAACTCGCCTTCTTGCAGCGCCCGCAGCAACTTCACCTGCGTCTCCAGCGGAATCGAGCCGATTTCGTCGAGAAACAGCGTTCCGCCCGTGGCCAACTCGAATCGCCCCGGCTTGGAGCTGACCGCGCCGGTGAAGGCGCCACGCTCGTGCCCGAAGAACTCGCTCTCGATCAAATCACGCGGAATGGCGGCGCAGTTCACTTTGATGAAAGGTCGAGCGCGCCTCGACGAGGATTCGTGCAGCGCGCGCGCTACCAACTCTTTGCCTGTGCCGCTCTCGCCCGTGACCAGCACGGTGGTGGGTGAATCGGCGACGCGATCGATTACCGAGTACACCTCGTGGATGGCGGTGCTCTGGCCGATGATGCCGTAGCGCGAGTTGGCGCCGGCCGCAGCCGGCGAAGCTTCGCGCGCGGACAAGTCGCGCGTTTTCAGGGCTTTCTTGACGATCGTACGCAGCTCTTCCTGATCGAAGGGCTTGGTGATGTAGTCGAAGGCGCCGGTTTTCAGAGCTTCTACGGCGTTGTCGACCGTGCCGTGAGCGGTGATCATCACGACCGGCATGCCCGGATCCATCTCCAGGGCTTTGCGCAACAAGCCGAGACCGTCGAGCACCGGCATTTTCAGATCGGTGATGACCAAGTCGATGTGGTTCTCTTGGAGACACCGGAGCGCTTCTCCGCCGTCCTCGACGAGGTGGACGTCGTGGCCGTCGCGAGTCAGCTGTGCGCCCAAGACGCGCCGCAAGTTGGGCTCGTCGTCGGCAATCAGAATTTGCTTCTTGTCACCAATCATTTTCGGTTCTCGATCACTCGCACCTGGAACTCACGCCGCTGCCAGCGACGGTAGCGCAGTAGACGAGGCTCGTCTGTTGGTCACCTGGCGCACCTACCGCCAGCACGTCCCGAGCGTCGGTATCTCCACTTTTACCCTGCGAAACAGCTGCGAGCGAACTCCCGAAGCGGGCGTCGACGAGGGGGCTCGATACGATGCGAGTGTCGACCAACTGACCGCCCGCGTCGTAGACGAGCACAGCGCCGGCCGCTTCGACGCCACGCACGGTCATGCGCGGTGCGCCGACGACGACTTCGGATTTGCCGTCTCCTTGGAGATCCGCGATGGCCAGAGCCATGCCGAAGCGCGACGAGCTGCAGTCCGAGGTTTCCTTGTTGGTCTTGCAGGTCATCGTCGCGGCAGCAGCCACGAGCTCCGGAGAGCAGACGGCATCGCCTTGGGCCTGGAGCGCCGTGAGCGCCGAACCGAGAAAGACGTCGACCCGAGTCGCATCCGAAACAGCCAGATCTTCTAGGCCATCTCCATCGACGTCACCGGCTGCGAGTGCTCGACCGAACTCGGCCGCGCCGCTCAGGCAGCCAAGCGACTCGACCCCCGTAGCCGTGGCGCGGAAGAACCAGACCTCGGCGGCTCCGCCCGAACCCACCACCAAGATGGACGAGTCGTCCCCGCGAAGGACGGCCAAGCTGCGGCCGAATTCGGCACCGGGCGTGCCCGATGCCGCGAGTTCGATCGGCTCCGTAGCGAGCGCGTCGTAGAACCACGCACGCCCCTGCTCCGGCGCGCCAGCTAGCAAGATCGGACTCGCGCTGCGGTCGGCCACGAGCTGCAGTGCCGGAGGACGGCCGCCGGCAGCGAGCGAGTCGATGAACGGCTTCGCCAGGCCGTCGGGCATCGGATAGACGAACTCGGTGCGGTCGGCGCAGCGGGTCCACAGGCCCGAATCGCCGCGCGAATAACCGACCCCAGCGACGAAGCACAGCTCGTGAGCCCCGCTGTTGGGTGAACGTGCGCGCGCCAGAGCGGCCGGTCGCTCGGCGACCGAGCAAGCCTTGGCGGCGGGTGACGTGACGCAGACGTCCTTGTCGAACGGATCCGTCGTCGGGCGTTCTTCGATGCCGACCGAGAACACGGTGCCGGGGCCGCTGTGCGGGGGGCCCGAGACCAGCACCATGGCGGTATCTTCGAAGCGAGCCGCAACGACCGACGTGCCAAAGGTCGAGCTGCGATCGGACGGCGGATACAGAGTCTCGACGGGCGCATCGGTGCGCAGCTGTTCGAAGCGGTCCCAGGAACAACCAAGTCCTCCAAGGACCAGCAAGGAAACTCCTGCAGGGACCAGCAAGGAAACGGGGATCGTGAAACGATTCATCGTTCGGACTCCGGGAGCTTGTCGCGCTGACTCTCGAATTCTTGGCGTTTGCCTCGACGCAGCGACGAGTCTGGATACGGATCTTTCAGGAAATTGTAGATGGAGAGACCACCGAAGATGCCTCCAAGCACGAAGCCCCCATCGGCGCCGGCCGAGTACCAGAATCCTTGATCGAGCCGAGGGTCGGAGGCGGTCAAGTTCCCGGCAGCGCGATCGGCACGCAGCTCGGTGTCCAAGCGATTGGACTCGAGCGCGAAGTAGGTGCTCGCGCCAATCAGGCTAGCAGCCACGATCGCCTGCGCCCAGGCGGCGCCACGTGGATAGCTTGCAATCATGTCGGCCCGCATCGGCAGGACTTGTCCGCGCGGCACATCGACAGTCGTGCGCAGATCCTTGTGTCCGTCAGCAGTGATCAGGAGCTGCTGCGCACCCGCAGGCAACTTGATCTGCAGTGCGACTTCACCGCGTTTCCAGGTACCGGCGGGCTTGTTGGCGACGAAGACGCTGACGGCAGGAACATTCGCATCGATGCGCACGATGCCGAAGCCGACGCGCACCAACTCGACGGTCAACTCCTTTTGTTCGCCGGTCGTGAGCTCGATCTCGGTGGTCTGGGGTTCGAAACCGGGCGCCTCGACCAGCACCGTGTGCGCGCCCGGCGGGATCAACTCGCCGTACGGCGCCCGTCCCCAAGCCACTTTCTTCGAGCCATCGTCGTCGACGAACAAGTAGGCGCCGGGCACGTTCGAATTCACGCGCAAGAACGCCATGAACGCTCCTTGCGACAGGTTGGCCTTGAACTGGTGCACGTGGCCCGGCGAGACGTCGATGTCGGTCTCGCTGCGATTGAAGTCGTGAAATTTCTCGACCACGATATGGTAGCGGCCTACGTCGAGGGTGAAGTCGGTTGGCGCGTGGCGCTCGGCGACGAGCCTCCAGCCAGTATTCGGCGAGTTCTCGCCAAAGGCGGGCGCCGACGGATCGAGGCGTTGGAAGATCTTGATGGGAACGTTCGTCGGTTCTGTCTCAATCACCACCAGCGACTTCATCTTGGCGTCCGTGTCGTCGGGCACGACCGGCAGCGGCTCGGGGGTCGCGGTGTCGCCGCCCGTACCTTGGCTTGGAGGAGCCACGACGGCGGCTAGGGCGGCCTCGAGCTTGGCTACGCGCTCGCGCACTTGGAGCGCGTCGGGCGCGCTCGGATCTTTCTCGAGGTAGAGACGGAACGCCGCTAACGCCTTGTCGGACTGGCCGATTTTCTGGTGGCAAACGCCGGCGTTGAACAAGAACGCCGAGTAAGGATGCGATTGGTAGCCACTTTCGAAGACGGCCGCCGCCTCTTCGTATTTGCCGGTGATGAACAGGCCCTGGCCCTCGTCCATTCGCCCGCGAATTGCCTCGATGGCGCTCGAGCCGGCCGCTTCGACCTGGACGACGAGCAACAAAACGGACAGTGCAACGAGCCAGTCGAAAGTGCGCTTTCGGCCCGGCCGAGCCTTCGAGAATCCTCTAGCCAAGTTCATCTCGGACCACGATCGCCCCAGAGGGAGGGCCGGGACAAGCCCCAAAGCTGCTTTGTCGTCGATCGAATGCTGGGGTCCCGAGCAAAACCCCCTATGCTGTCCGTCTGCCAGCAGTGGTTGAAACGCTTACATCTTGCACACCTCAGAAAGTCTCCAGATGCGGTCCATTCTGTGTTCGCTGAGCCTCCTGGTCTCGACTAGCCTGGCGTCTTTGCTTTTTTCGACGTCGGTTGCGCAGGCCGCGGACACCGACGCCGCCAAGCCCTACCCAGCCTGCCATCGAGAGCCCACCGAGAGCGACGTTTCGGCAGCCAAGGGTGCGTTCGAAGCCGGACAGGTTTCGTTTCAAGAAGCCGACTACGACCGAGCGATTCTCTACTGGGAAGATGCTTTTCGTCGTGATTGCACGGCGGTGCCGCTGCTCACCAACCTGGCCCGCGCTTACGAGCTCGCCGGCAAGAAGAAGAGCGCCGTCAACGCGCTCGAATCCTTCGTGGAGCGTCGACCCGAAAGCCCCGACCGCGCCAGCATCGACAAGCGCATCGCCGCGCTGAAAAGGCAGTTGGCCGACGAGAAGCCCGAACCGGTCGCCGTAGCACCCGCGCCGAAGAAGGACGCGCCGCCCGAAAAGGCTGGTCCGACCGAAGTCGAGCCGACCAGTGCTGAGAAGCCAAAATGGCCCATCTACATGACGGGAAGCGGCGTTCTGGTGGGCGCGTTGGGCGTCATCTTCATCGTCGACGGTCAGAGCAAGGTCGACGCTTACAAGAAAAAGTGCCCGCCCACGACGGACACTCCGCCGCGCAATGAGTGCCAAACGGACGCCGAAGGGACCGCGGAAGAATACCAAAAAGCCGCCACCGACGCGGTCGGCGAGCGGAACCTCGGCGTGGTCGCGACCGTTATCGGCGGCGGCGTGGCGGTAGCCGGTGCGATCGTTTGGTATGCGCTGTGGAATCGGGACGATGCTTCGGCGACGACTTCGTTCACGCCCATCGTCACGCCCAACTTCGGCGGCGTGCAGTTCAGCGGCACGTTCTGATTCAGAGCGGGGCGACGGGGGCGATGCCTTCGCCCGGCGGCGAGGGTTCGGTGTCGAGCGACGAAGCGGGAGCTTCCGCGTCGGCGTCACTCGGCGTCTTGGGCTGAGTTCGATCGCCGTCTCCGTCGACATCATCGACGCGCAACCGTTGCTCGATCGGTTCGACCGGCGGCGGCGTCTCACTCGACGAGCCACCACAGGCCCAACAGACACTCGCCAAAGCTACGGAAAGGAAGGCGACGAGGACCGAGCGCTGCATGGGTGCGCGGCTACCACGAGCCCTGGCGCTGGGGCGAGGGCCTCACCGAGCACTGGGAAAACAGCTGCGCGGTGGGGCTGGAGTGGATCCAGATTCTTGCTAGGCTGGAAACGTGATGCGCACTCCTCTCCTCCCCGCATGGTTTCGAACCTCCATGGTCCTCTTCGCAACGGGCAGCGCTGCCACCGCGGCGGGCTGCTCCTCCACCGGCAGCAATGCCGACATCGCTGGCTCCTTCCCCTACTGCGGCCCGGCGGCCAGTTGCCCCGCCAGCGTCGAGGGAGTCGATCTCGATGCGCCCGTCGTCTCGTTTCAGAACGACGTGTTCCCGATCTTTCAACAATCGTGCAACGACACGGCCTGCCACGGCTCTACGAACAACCCGGCCGGTGAGCTCTATCTGGGACCCGAGTCAGCCACGCCGAGTAGCGCGGAACTCGCGAACGTTGTGAGCGCGCTCATCACCACGCCGTCCGCCATCGGGCCGGAAGGCACGCTTGGGGTGGTCGCGGGCGACTGGCAGAAGAGCTTTCTGATGCTCAAGGTGGACGGCTGCCAGAACGACGTCGGCCTCGATTGCTCCGGCGACGCCAAAGCCAATCAAGACTCTGCCTGCGACCCGCCCGAGCCTTGCGGCGACGGCATGCCGCAGCTCGATCAAGAGGATGCCGATTCTCTCGGTACCGATCCATTCCCGCTCGGCGAGGACCAGCGGCACACGATCCGCCGCTGGATCCACCAGGGCGCGCAGAACAACTGAGGTGCCATTGTCGGAGCGGGCTCCGAGCGGCTACGGGGGTCGTCCATGATTGGTCGATTGTCGGGACGCGTCGTTCATGAGGAACCCACGGGCGCGGTCATACTCGACGTCGCCGGCGTGGGCTACGAACTGCTCTGCCCTGTCGGCACGTTGGGCCGCTCGGGTGATGTCTCGGGAGGCGTCACCCTTCACGTGCACACGAATCTGCGACAAGACGCGCTCGAGTTGTTCGGCTTCGCCAGTGCCGAAGAACGTTCGGCGTTCCGTCAGTTGATCGCCGTACCGAACGTCGGGCCGCGCATCGCCATTGCGGTGCTGAGCGCGCTGCCCGCCGCCGAGCTGGCCCAAGTCGTCGACGCCGAGGACAAGCTGCGCCTGGCGAAAATTCCGGGCATCGGCAAGAAGACCTCCGAGCGCCTCGTGCTCGAACTGCGAGGCAAGCTCGCACACGGCCATGAAGCCGGTCGCCTGCCGGCGGCGAACTCTGCCGAGCGCTCGAGTTCGAAGCTCGTCCTGGCGCTGGTCGGCCTCGGCTACAAGCCCGCCGAAGCCGAGCGTGCGGCTCGAGCAGTGGGCTCCGAGGCAGGCGAGGCGGACCTGGGCGCGCTCTTACGTAAGGCTCTCCAGTTCTTGGCCTCGTGACTGCCCGCCTTTGGCTCCCGTGAGCGGCGTGCGGTTGACCGATTGGCCAAGCAGGAGATAATCGCGCGGTTACGAGAGCTTGCCGAATTTGGCCGAGCCCCGTCTTCGGAGGAACATCCGTGATCAAGTGCTCCAAGTGCGGAAAAGAAAATCAGGACCACTACAAGTTCTGTCTCGGTTGTGGCTCGGAACTACCGAAGAACGCTCCGAAGGAATTCCAAGCTGATTCGGTTGCCCGTCCGACGTCGCTTGCTCCTACGAAACCCGAACCGCAGGTGGCTGCTCCAGCGCCGGTCCAAGCGGCTCCCGTCGAGGCTCCGCCCGCGACCGCGCCGGCTGGCGCACCTGCCGCAGGAGCCATGGCTGCATGCCCGCAATGCGGACACGGTAACCCCGAGGGCAATCGCTTCTGCGCGGCCTGCGGTTACAAGCTCGGCGCTCCTGCAGCGGCCGCAGTCAGTGTGGCTCCCGCCGCAGCACCTGCTGCCGCATCGAGTGGCATCACGCTCACCGCCCTGCGTGCCGACGGTACCGAGGCCGGCAAGTACGAGGTTCCTGCTGGGCCCACCTGCAGCGTCGGCCGCGATACCGGCACGATCTTCGCTGGTGACAGCTACCTTTCGCCGCGCCACGCCACGTTCACCATCGGTGGAGGCAAGATCTCTGTGCGCGACGAAGGCAGCCTCAACGGCGTCTACATCAAACTCGTTCCCGGTACGCCGTTCGTGCTCGAAGCCGGCGCAGTGTTCCGGATCGGACAAGAAATCGTGCGCTACGAGAAGCTGGAAGCGCAGGCGCCGGTCGACGGCGTTGATCGTTTCGGCAGCCCAGCCAAGGGCATCATCGGTCGCCTGGCTTTGGTGATCGGCCGAGACACGACGGGCAACGCGTTTCCGATCCCCGAGCGCGGTCTGCACCTCGGGCGCGAGCGTGGCGATGTGCTGTTCTCGGAGGATGGCTACGTCTCGGGTCTTCACTGCCGCGTGGCAGCTGGCGACGACGGGCTCGTCTATCTGACGGACGTTGGCAGCTCGAACGGTACGTTCGTGCGCGTGCGCGAGAACCATCCGCTTGGCAGCGGCGACATTCTGCTCATGGGCCAGCAGGTCTTCCGCGTGGACTTCTAAGCCCAATGGCCAGCCCCAACCCGACCATTCGAGTGGTCGCTGCCGTGATTGAGAGTGAGGGTCGCTACCTGATCACTCAACGACGGCCTTCTGCGGTCTTGCCGCTGTTGTGGGAGTTTCCCGGCGGCCGGGTCGAGCCCGACGAAGAGGATCAGACGGCGCTGCGCCGCGAGGTCGAACATCGTCTGGGCGTCACCATCGACGTGCGGCAGCTGATGAGCTTCATCAGCCATCCGTACGAGAAGTACACAATCGACCTGTTCCTTTACGACTGCGCGCTGGCATCCGGCACGCCCAGCGAACGGAACGTGAATGCCTTTCGCTGGGTGACCAGCAGCGACTTCGATCAGTACGCGTTCACACGTGCCGACGAACTCTCGATGACACAGCTGCTCGGCCTCTGAGTCCCCAACCCGCTCGCGCGGCGGGTGACCTGCTGATTTCGCGCAACCGGGCCCGCCTCAGGCCGAACAGCGGGAGTGCCGTCCTTCTGGAACCGCCGCGCTTCCGCTCCCCCCGCGGCCCAAAGCATGGTCACGCCCGGCGGCCTGCTGGTCGTCGCGCTGGGTCCCTACGAGGGGCAACTGGGTGAGCGCATCCGCGCGCTGAAGTACCAAGAGGAAACGCGGTTCGCCGGCCCGCTCGGTCGCGCGTTGGGCAAGCTCGTCCCCACTGATTGGCAGGACGCCTGTCTCGTACCCGTGCCGCTCCATGCCGAGCGTCTTGCCGAGCGTGGCTACAACCAGGCCGCGCTGGTGGCTCGCGCCGCTGCGCGAAGCTCGGGATTGCCGGTGCGCTTCGATCTGTTGTCACGCAGCAAGCAAACGCGCGCTCAAGCCCGGCTAGACAAGCGCGGGCGTCAAGAGAACGCCGCCGAGGCGTTCGCTGCGCACTGCCTGAAGCAACCGATGCCATCCGTGATTCTCGTGGACGACGTCGTGACCACGGGCTCGACATTTGATGCTTGCGCCGCCGCGTTGGCACTTGCGGGCCTTGCGGTGTTCGGCGCCTTGGCACTTGCCCGAGCTGACAAACCGACGCACGACGAGCCCAACCGGGCCGGAAGTTCTTGGCGCGCGGAGCTCAGCCGATCGAGCTGAGCCACACCACTGTGAAGGCGTCACCGCCTTCGTCGCGCTCGGCCGGGCGACTGCTCGTCACGCACGGGTGCCCGCGCAGATGCTCTCGCACGGCGGCCTTCATCGCGCCGGTGCCGTGTCCGTGCAGCACGAAGCCCCCGACCTCCTGGCGCTGGAGCAGCTCGTCCAAGAACGTATCCACTTCTGCCAAAGCCGCCTCCACACGCTTGCCGCGTAGATCGAGGGTCGTGTCCTGAGCCTTGAGCGGTACCTCTTGGCGCGCCGGAGCTGGCGGCGGCGCGGCCTTGGGCTGCGTGCGCAGGCCTTTGCCAACGGCCGGGCTGCCACCGGTCCACAAGGCGACATCTTCCAGACGTAGCGTGAGCTTGAGCGTTCCAGCCACGACGCGCACCTGCCCGCGCGCTGGCGCTTCGAGCACCTCGGCAGGCGTGGTCAGGCCCGCGACGCGTACCTTCATGCCGGGTCGGAGGTCGAGCGGTGCTGCGGGCTGAGCCGGACCCTTGCGGCTGGCGCGTTCGGCTTCGCCGCCGAGCGCCACCAAATTGGACAAGCCGTCGATCCGTTTGTCGGCGTCGCGCAATTCGGCAGGCAGAGCGGCGCTCTTGAAGCGAGTTCGGATCTGCTTGAGTTCGGCGCGCGCCTCGCGCACGGCGCGCCGAAGTTCATCGCTCTCGTCGGCCATGTCCGAGCGGCGCTTTTCGCGCAACTTCTCGGTTTCCGACCGAAGCTGATGCGTGGCCACGCGCTGCTTCTCCAGCTCGGCGTTCAGCTCCTTGCGCTCGCGCTCCATCACCGCGCGGATCTGCTCTAGGTCGAGCTGTTCTTTCCGATTGCGCGCCTCAATCTCCGGCAACAAGCCTTCCGCGCGGTTCGTGACGTGTCGTGGCAGGCCGTGCCGAACGGCCACGACGATAGCGCTGGATGCGCCTGGGCGCCCCTGCTCGACGCGGAAGGTCGGCTGCATGAGTTCGAAGTCGAATCCCACCGCAGCATTTTCGAGGCGAGGATGCCCCGCTGCATGCACCTTGAGCGGTTCGTAGTGGGTCGTCACCACCACGGCGGCCCCTTTGGCCACGAACTCTTCGAGCAAGGCAATGGCCAAAACAGCGCCTTCGTTCGGATCCGTGCCGCTCATCAGCTCGTCGACCAACACCAAAGTGCCCGCTTCGCTCTCGTCCAAGACGTCGCGCATGCGCTCGACGTGTCCGCTGAACGTCGACAACGACTGTGACAGTGACTGATCGTCACCGATATCCGAGAATACGCTCGAAAAGAAGCCAATGGCCGAGCCCTCGTCGACCGGCACGGGCAGGCCGCTGCTCTGCAGGAGCGCGATCAAGCCGAGGGTCTTGAGTGCGACGGTCTTGCCGCCCGCATTCGGCCCCGAAAGCACGAGGCCCATGCCGCTTTCGACCATGAGATCGCTGGGCACGACTTCGCGCTCGCCGTGCGCGAGCAAAGGGTGACGCGCGCCCCGCAAGCGTAAGCAACCCGGCTGTCCGAAGGGAGCGATGCGACTGCCAGTGCGTGCCGCAAAGCGCACGCACGCGGCGATCACGTCGGCGCGCACGCTGGTCTCGAAGGCCCAAAGCACTTCGTCGCTGAGTGGGGTGACGTCTTCGCTGAGCAGCGCCAAAATCCGCGCTTCCTCGCGCTCGACCTCGACCTCGGCCATGCGGAGCTTGTGGCCCAAGGCGCCCAATTCTTGTGGCTCGACGTAGAGCGTGGAGCCGCTTGCGCTCGTACCGAGCACGATGCCTTCGACACGAAACGGCGCATCGGTGCGAACCGGCAGCACGTAGCGCCCGTCGCGCTCCGCGAAATAGCCGTCCTGCAGGGCATCGCGGTAGCGATTGATCAGCTCACCGATGCGGCTCTGCACCTGACGGCGCAGGTTTTGCACTTCGCGACGCGCTGTGCGCAGACCACTCGAAGCGTCGTCGCGGAGCCGACCACCGCTTTCCAAGCTGCGGCTCAGGTCACGAAGTAGCGACGAGGTTTCGTTGCCGACCTCGAGAGTCGACGTCAGGAGCGGCGCATTACCGCCATGACTCTTGCCCCACCGGTCGAGGCTCTGGGCCGTCTCCAGGACGACGAGCACCTGCCAAAGCTCTTCAGCCGACAGCACCCCGTGTCGCCGAGCCCGTTCGACACCGTCCGTGACATCGTCGACTGCGCGACAAGGGAGCGAAGCGCCCTCACCATAAAGGCGGAGTGCTTCGGCCAGCACCGAAAGACGGGTCTCGGCCGTGGCTTGATCGGCGAGCGGTCCGAGCGCGAGAATTCGCTGCTTTCCGACGTCGCCGACCGCATAACCCGCAATCGCGGCCAGAAGCTCAGGCCACTCCAGGTCGCGTCGACCGCGTTCACTCAGCAAGGCACTCGTCATCCGCAGACCCCTAGAGGCGACTGCTTATGACACGCCGGCCGGGAAGCTCAACCCGCGCGAGCGGCGCTGTCGACGACGGAATCGCAGAGCGGCTCGGCGGCTCGCCAAACCTCATCGCCGACCCGTACGCCCAGCGACAAATAAGCGCCGCGCAACGAGTGTTCGAGCGACGCTCCCAAGGCACGCAGGTGCGCCCCGGCGCGCTTACCGAGCTTTTCGTCGACGGCGAGCAAGAGTTCACCGCGGCCGCGGAGACGAAGGCGTGAAAGCAGACCTCGAGCAAGCACGGAGCGAGCGGCAATCGAGTCGGGATCAGTGCGGCCGTTCGAGACCAGGATGATCGAAGCCAAGTTCCAACCGACGGCTTCGAGGCGGGTCATGCGCGAGGCCACTTGCGTCACGAGCGAACTCGGGTGTCCCTCGTAGTGCTGGGCGACCACTGCCATGTCGCCGCTTGCCGTCGGCTTGAGCCAGCGCGGCCAGGCAGCGGAAAACTCGATGACGATCATGGTGGCAGGGCGACTGACTCGATGCATGACGAACCTCCGGAGCCCCAAGCTGGGCCAGCCAGGCCCGACGCACGGCGCCCTGCCCAACCCCTAGGGAATTCGGGGCGGAGGGGCCAAGTTTCGTGAGTCGCGCCCGGCGAGGCCACGCGGTTCCTGGCCATGCTCGCGCAGGCTGCGTTCGCGCTCGCCCGCTTGGAGCTCTTCGAGCAACTTGCGATTGACCGCCAAGAGGTCGGTGACGAAGGCCAACAAGATGGTGTGGAAACCCATCATCAAGAGAACCGCGGTCAGGATGAGTGACTGGATCATGCCCTGACCCTGGCCACGAACGAAGTAGTAGAGAAAGCGGCCGCCGACCACGACACCGGCGAAGAACACGATGCTGCCCAGAATCATGAAAAAGCGAAATGGCCGGTAGACGATGAACATGCGGACCATCGTCACAACCGATTTTCGGACGTAGGCGCTGATGCTCTTGACGAGTCGCGACGGTCTGAGTTCGCCGTTCACGCGAATCGGCACGGACACGACTTGCAGATTTTTCTGACCGGCTTGGATGATCGTCTCGAGGGTGTAGGTGTACTT
>Ga0163144_10009560_pt1 | contig 20802 bp, 8 predicted proteins | sample OliLak19BULKMAT1_FD_123175 | JGI IMG/M metagenome (GOLD analysis project Ga0163144, IMG submission 123175) | Freshwater microbial mat bacterial communities from Lake Vanda, McMurdo Dry Valleys, Antarctica - Oligotrophic Lake LV.19.BULKMAT1 | ecosystem: Environmental > Aquatic > Freshwater > Lake... | reverse complement strand
TCCATTTTCTGGCGTCTTCACTGTCTCCACTTTCTTGTTAAAATACACGGAAACCCCTGCCTTGGCAACGGCCTTGTGCAAAGCCTGCTGCAATTTCCAACGTCGAATGCCCAAGGTCTGCAATTCACAAGACACGCCATGAATGGTTTCCGTTTCCTTTTCGCCCAAGGCTCGTTCATCGCATTCGGTCACCAGTGTACCATCGTGACGTTCCCAACGTCGGTATTGATAGGGATATCCATTTGCCTGTAATTCTTCTAGCAGATCAGGAGAAATGTCGCGAATGACTCGCAATCCATTGGCATACATACCCATACCGGCACCAACTTCGTCATCGTAGCTATGCGCCTGTTCATATATCTCGGCTTGGAGACCGGTATGTTTTTCAATGGCCAATGCCATGACCAATCCCACAATGCCACCACCGGCAATCATAATGGGAGCTGGTGCCTTGGCCGCACCGGCAGCTGAGGTCGCTGGAGTTCGTGAAGTGACATCATTTTGGACTTGTGGTTGTGAACTCTCTCTCATAACACTATTTATGGGTGCCATAATGGAGGGATCTGTGGATGCTGTATTGTCGCTTTTGTTGCTGTTATTGTTGTTGCGTGATTTGGCTTCAGGTTTCTTGTGTAGTTTGTTATTGATACTTGTCCTGATCCTTAGTGTCTTCAACATGATCACACTCTATTGGTTGTCTGGTTGGTTTCTTGGTTGATAGGGTGTATCTTTCGCAGTTACAACACCTTTCTGTAGGTAAGGAGAAACCCGAGAGAGAATGAAACACAAAGGATTAGTACATGATTGTCAAAAGGTATGTAGAGAAGCTCGCCTTCGCTGGATCAAAAGCGGGGTCGAAACGAAATACAATTTCAAATGCAACTTACAATTGGATGATTTGTTTGTGTAGCTTGTTTATCTTCCCCGTCTATACAACATAGAGTAGAGTAAGGAAGCGATGGTTTAATGTCACAAAAACAAACAAAAAATGAGACGCATCATCTGACACTTTGTTGCAAAGACTACTACAGGTACGTGGGACAGCAGCAAACAAGCAACAACCCCCTCTTATATCAGATCCCTCTCCTTCTACCACGCACACACTTCTGCTGGAGCATATTCACTGCCTGTACGAATGGCCGACACAAAGAGAGTTCATTCCTGGTTGTTCTTCCTCCTTGTAGCAGCTGAGCCGGTGTCAGAATTCCAGGAATTCATTCGATGGGTTCGTTCCGTCTCTTGAGTTGCTTGGCCCAGATAGATCGCCTCCTTTTTGGATAGACTTACACAATGATGTAGGCTTTCACGTTTCTATACGAATGCACTCGGAGGATGATTAGCAATTATATTATTCCAAAGGCTGCTTGTTCCAGAAACAGCAGTGTATCTAATATCAAAAGATGAGAGGGTGCGTTGCGCTGAAGACTTGGTGATAACGGTTCGCGTATAATAAGCTGGCTTGCAAGGTTTGATTAGTAGCTCGATCGCTCGTTGTTACAATAATAAACTTGGGCTTGGACCGACGAGGTGAGTTGTTTTTGGATTTGTTGGCTGTGATATTATTGTTATGATTGTGTGTGACGAATCGAAACCCTCTCAGTGGTAGCTAGTGCAACAAATGGCGCATGTGGTTGCAACTGCCAATCGTTCATAGTTATTCAAAACCATACAATTGCCACCATCCGAAGGGGCGAAGCCAAAGAACTTGTCGGTTTGGACCGCCGGCACAATTAATCTTCGCCGTTGTTCTCAGTTACGCGTAAAATTGCTAGATAGATAAGTGTGAGAAAGCCTGCCATCACATCGCAGTTCGCATCGCAGAGGTTCGCGTTTGTTGGAATGCCGCTGCAATCGCTCGGAGAGGAGCAGGCTGGATGAAAAGTTTGACAACAAGGCCAATCAACAGGTAATGACGAGGTTCGCATTGGTAGTTCCGTCAATCAGAATGAAGAAAGATTCACTGGGGATTCATTGACTCCCATCTTCAGGACGGTTAATGTGAGGGAGACAGGAGACTTGTCTAATCCGTTTTTTACTGGTAAATCGTCTTCAACGTTTTGTACTTATTAAGAGAGGATTTGAAAACGTTGTGAGACGTTTTGTATTTAAGAGATGATTTTTGATCGTCTCTCGAGCCGATTTTAATTTAAGAGCCGATTTGAAAATGTCTCGCGAGACGATTTGTTTAACTACCATTTTCTCCTAATAAAGCTGGAAACGTCTCGCGAGACGTTCTGTATTTAAGAGATGATTTTTAATTGTCTCGCGAGCCGATTTATACTTACAGAGACGATTTTTAATCGTCTCGCGAGCCGATTTGTACTTAAGGTTCAAACTGGATTTGCTTGAAATAAGGCGAGACGATGTGCGTTCATTAGACAAGATTCCAGGTGGAGCCTGGTGTTTTTCATCAGTCCACCTGTGCACACAGGTCTACCAGTTAGACACAGCAACAGTTTTTTTCACAGTCTGCCATGTTTAGAAATGTGCTGGCTAATCTGTTTTAGAGGCTCTTGGTTTGGACTGTTGTTGGTTTCCTCTTCTAAGAAAGAATCAAGCCCGCACATTGTCTGATTTGTTGCCGGGTTTTCTGTCAAAATAGAAACACTGCACAGAGACAGACATGTGGCAGAGATGCCATTTTCTTCAGAAGCAAAACTCGATGCTTAGATGCACAGTTTCTAAAAAGTGTCTTGCAGATAAAAAAGAGATGAACATGTTTATCAAAGTTCACCACTTATTAAGCTTTTGTCTCTCTTTCAATGTTTGGAAGACAACTTTGACAGCAACTGCGTCAAATAGAAATTAAGATGCTCCCACCAAACCAAAATAACATTAGCACATGGTGACATGCATGCCACTAGACAATTGGCATGAACATCACGCATGTGAAAAGTGTCAGGAAAGACAGTTTTGCATTTGCTTTCCAAAAATTCACATTTGAGTCACATATTGTTTATAACCAATTGCATCATCAGGATTTTTCTCATGTGTGCACTGTTGGCGGTGTGTCAGCTACTAGTTTTTGGAACAGAACAGATCAATCTTGGAGCAGAAAGAAACTAATCTGAAATCTCATTTGAGCGGATGAGATTTCTCCAAGAAGTGCCTTGCTGACAAAAAGACCTCGGGACCCAGATTTATTCCCACCAATCACATGGTGTTTCCTTTTCTAAAAGGAGATTTGGCATTGTGTTGATGACAAGAAAATCACACACAACCTAGTGCCAAAACTGAGGAGGCATTTCAATGAATGCTACTGGTGATTGGTATGGATGTTTGTGAAAAGCATCTTGTTAGCAAATTGTGCAATCACACACTACTAAGACAGGACTTTCTAGTCTAGAAAAGAAGTTGGCATGGTGCATAGTGATAATCTTAGGATGATTTGAGAGGCTGGTTCCGCCGACAAGACCATGCATGTTCAAGTTAGGGATTTTCTTATTACCGTCATTATACCTGGGTACACAAAATTTATTGAAAGTTCCATTCGCTGCATTGTTCGTCACTGGATCCAAGAACGGAGAAATACCCATGACAGCCTACTGGCTTTTGAATGGAAATTGTTGCGTTTGTTCGATAACATCAATATTTTGTTCCTTCTGATACAAAATAGGATGGAGTACTCCGTCCACGTTCCTCTCAACAAGAAGTCCGACGACTACCCAAGACGATCAGCAAGATACATCGAATTATTATCCGTGGTTGGTTGAAGCGGCCGGCCAGCGCGAGCCAGCGACTGTCTATTATCCGTCGTTTGCTCCTACTTGTTTTTGGCTTTGGACTGCTGTTCCGTAGTAGTAGTATCCGGCAACGTTAATACCAACGCTGACAGCACTGTCCACAGGAGGTGTCCAAACAAAAAGAATCCTGGTTGCATCGCTCCACTGGGATGCATCATGGCACGCCAAGCCTCCCATCGCCACACCATGTGGACAAACCAAATCCCATGAAAAAAGACGGATAGAGAAGCGGCTCCCTTCATATTTACTCCCTTATTACCCAGTAGAGCCAAAACAAAGGCAAATCCCACGGTCCCAAACGACATTGCGGTTATGCCGGCATAAATCAGTTCCAGAGGCAATAAATTTTGGGGGTCGGATGCAGTGCCATCGTGTCGTGTCACAAAATCCAATAATTGTACCACTTGTGTATAATCGGCAATGCAAATGGCAAAATGAGAGGCAACGTGATACCAGGCAACAAACTGTGTCACAATGGCAGCCGTTTTGGGAGACGAAAGCATGCTGTTGTGGTGATTGTGGTAGGATAATCAAGGCGACACTTTGATGATGATTGCTTGGATCGATTCTGATTCTGATTCGAGGCGATTCGAGTGAAGTCCATGCAATGAACAGATTTGAGAGTCGATCTCTAACAGACGCAGTGTACGGTATGAAGGAAAGAGCCGGACTGTACACGATATCTCTAGATAACAAGTAGTTTGTGAGCTGCAATTCAATTGGGACAGGTGAATTATTGCTACATATATCGTATCTGGTAGCTTGTGTAATCTGCTCCACAACAAAAGGGGGGCGAGAACAAAAAGATACTCGAGTAGATCCATCCGCCGGTTCTCGGTGTCACATCCAAACAACTCTTATCATATCGAAATTAGAGGTGGCATGTGCGTCTTAACAAAGCGTTGAGCAGGGATCCAATTTGACTCACGGTTCTTTAGCATCACGCGGGCACAGTCCAAACGGGACATAAGAGAGTCATGGATTAAAGCATTCGGATAACTGTTCGGCATAGCACCATGGTCACCATGCCGACAAATGGAACGTATCTTCGCTTCGAACCCAAAATGACCCTCCAGGATACTCTTGTGGTTACCACACCGGTAATGCATGCCGGTTTGTTTTGTTTTGCTTACCCGTACGTAGGAGCTACTGTTGTCGCCACTGGGTAGTTGATTAGCAGAGTAGCTATCCGGCCCCAATGTGCACCCAGATAGCTACTAGCGACTAGATAGAAATTGATGGCGACAACAGTCAGTTTAGTTAGCTACCTATCTAAATAACTAGTTTGGAACTTTTGCTCTTAAGAGTCTGGTAAATTGATGATTCTGTCGCTAGTAGTGAAGTTAGATAGTACTAATGTAGAACCACCGCAGGCTATGATGAAAGTAGTCGAAAGTCCCAATTCAAAACGTTCTTGTATATCAACACAGCAGCTGGCGAGGCCGCGACCGAAAAGTAGTCAGGTTGATATACCGTCTCGTCAAGAGTGAAACAATCGCTCTCCCAACACCCTGCATACTGACACAAGGGTATATTTTTGTTTTTGAAACAGATAATTTTTCTTTTGTTTTTTGTTGAATAGGGAGGTTGGAGGCAGCCTTCTTTGCCGTGCACTGACTTGAGTATACTTGAGATAGCATGAAAATAGATACTTGGGTTCCAATCAAATGAGAAAAGGTATTTGACAACCCGTAGTAACGTATCCATTTGTAGATAACTCGTAAAACAGAAGTCACTGCAGATGTGGTAAAGAGTGCTCGATAGACCAAAAGATATGAAAAGATATTGGAGTCATTTTGGGATTGAGATTTTTCAGTCGGGGGCGTTCGTCCTCTTGAGCTATTAGAGCCGGACAAAACTCCAAGGGGCGCGCGTGGCTCGGCGCACCAGGAAAGGGGACACTTGGAATTCAGATCGGATAAAAGCAAAAAAGTAGAGACACCCCAGGGTCGAAAAATCTTGTAGAAAGTGGGGTTGCTCTAAGGCAACCACCCACAAAACTTGAGAAATCTTGGAGGAAGAATGGAAGTTAAGGAGGGATAGAAAATAGGAAGGAAACTCATGGGGTATGCGGTTGCAGTTGCAGGGACTTGAGGTCTCGGGAGCTGTTAGAATCTGGATTCTGACACTGAACTAGAACAATGGGAGCCGCTTAGCTTTTCCACCATAACTGTGGATAGCAACAAACACAGGAGGACGAAACGTGCCCTCGCTGGTGGATCCGCTAAGCAAATTCCGCACTGCTCAAGCAGGCCAGATAAACAGAAAATAACACAACCAAGACTACGTCTTGTAGAAACAGCAACACAGCTGGTTTGCCTTCCAATGGATCTTGTAAAAGAAATAGATCCAATTGAGGAAATGGTATTGGCGCATCTTTCTTGATGGAATCACTCGAGTGTAAAGGATACCGAGCAAATAGCCAACGGTGAAAGGGACCATCTTGTAGATTTCAGAAACAATGTAGGAGGGGATAGCAGATGCCGACGAAATGAGCAGATAGAAGCGCTCATACGCCATCAGAGGCATCCCGTGTTGTAATAATTGTAGCGCTTGTGGGGGCACCCATATGTCAGAGAGCACAGAGGAAAATGTTCTGCGCGGTTTGTCACAGAGGGCACCCAAAAAATAGTACTGCGCTGTTGAGAGTTGGGGGCTGAAGTTGGTTTGTGGTTCGGCCCCTTGCCTGTTACCGCACAACAGAGTGTTGCACGAGATAAGACAGAGCAAGGAGCTGGAATTGACGGAATCAAAAGCGAGGCTTGACCCGCGGGAGGATGCACGCAGAAAAAGTAGCAAGTGCGTGCTTCCAAGAACCACCGGGAAGCGGAATGCTTTTGTCTCGACCTGAAGAATGGACTGCTCGAATAAATTCAAAACTTGATTCGAGCTGGAAATATCAGGACCAGAAATGTGGTGTGTTTATAATGTTTTTGGTGGCGACTTATTTTTGATTGGTTGATTGAATGATCGATGGCTTTGACATAACATGATATCAGAAAAAGTGAAACAGAAACGAGCTGGACTGTAGGCAAGGCGCCCAGCCCGTGAAGAGACACTCATCTCATGAACATGATATAATCATCTTGGTTCATCCGAAATCAAAGAATCTGCATTATAAACATCCTCCACATCTTTCCGTCTTGGTCGTCGAGGCCGGTAAATAGGTAGCCACAACAGACGACTTCTGACTTCAATACCTTTGCAGGAATTGCAAAAGGATCGATTAAAAGGAGCCCTCTCTCGTTTGATTTGGGGAGAGAGGCTCGATGGTAACGAGATGGCGTTACCGACTGCGAAAAATCGCACACAAAATGAATTTGTGAACAATCCCACTGGAGTAAAACTGATAGATTGATGTATCCACAACTCATTTTTCTTGTCACTGAGTCGACTGGATCCAATAAATGGTTTGCTGGTTTGTACGAGGTATCTTTCTTTTCGACGAAAGTCGGTTAACTGACGGTTATTCGAATATAGCCCTTCGGCAGTAATTGTAAAAACCAAACTTTATTTAGGATCCGCGATTTCACAAGCATGTACTAAAATATCTATACAGTCATGGAATAATCACAGGAAGGGAAGCGCTTAGCCAATCATAATGGGTGAAAAATATCAATTGGCAGTGATTTACAACATGTTTGTGAAACTGCTGCCGCTGGATTACTACGGTAAGCCTCGGCTCGCGCTTGGTTGTAAAGATATGAAGGAATAAACCATTCTTTTTGATTCGGCAGGTCATTCCGAGAGTGTGACCAGTAGAGCAACTCCAGTGAAGCCCTTCCGTACAGATTCTGGCTACTAGCTAGTGAGCAGCTGCCAGCGCAGCCACCTTTGTCAGCTTGGTACTTGTACTCCGTGTATGGTAGTCTTGCTACGTTGAAGAACTGCGTTCTATGCGCCGGGAGAGAACTAAAGGAGATCGAGTATTAACAGGGTACGTATCATCTGGTGAAAATCATGGGAACCCCGTTGGCGGGAGTTACCTACACCGGTTGCTTTTGGTGAGGCTACCAGCTAGCTACTGTAGTAGCTACTAGTAGGTTCCTGGCACTGCTACCGACCTGACGATACTAGGTCTAGCTAGCAACCTTCTGACCTATCCTGTTGCCATAACCACCCGATGGCCAGCGCTACAACTACTATGCCTGTCGGTAACCACTCACTCGGAAAGATTCTGTAGCTCCTACCAAAGGTGTAGTACTAGTAGAAGCTGGCTACCCGGCCCCGGCCTCCAGGGCGGCGAACCAGTGTCGAACCGGAGTGTCTCTCACAAAACAAACAAGCACTAAACTGAATGAGCAACGCCACAAACTGACTCAATCAGCTTAGTGCTGCCTGCACTGTTGCGCCATGGAGGACATCTCATGTGACCGATTGACTGAGATCATCGACGGATTGACTGATGGCGGCACTCCACCGTGCCGGCAACTGAACTGAAATTCAAGCTCGGTCTTTGTTTCGTACCTGCTTGAGCGAGCCCGGGGCCGGGCGGCCGACAACATTCGAACGGAGACAACACTCAATCCTGTGCTGCGATTATGTGTCTAGCTAGACCACAGCTTCCTAATGGTGGCTGTTTCCTCGTCAAGTTCTACTCGCAGCTGCAGTGGGAGTAAGCAGCTACCTACTGATCTTCGGCACTACGTAGCTAGTCGTGCGTGCCGGCACATGGTGCTAGGCCCAGTCGCTATCACTGGACAGCTAACACAAGCTACCCGGTAGCCGCAGTTAGTTGCTACTACTAGCTAGCTAGCTAGTAGGACTAGCTAGTAGTACGGAACGTCGTACTCGTACTACCACCCAAATGCAGTCACGGGACTCAGCCTTTCACGGTCTCTTCTTTGATCTGTGCATCAACCGACTATGGATTCAATTGTTTCCGGGACAGAATTCGGGAAGTGTTACTATTACTGGTATGATAGTAATAGGCTACCATGCAGTTGAGTGAGTGAGTTGAGTAGCTAGCTACTAGCTAGGATAGGCAGGTGAAGGAGAAAGCCGTACAGTGAAGTGGGAGCGAAACTGCTTGTTTCTAGCATTGCAGCGGGCTAATCGAGAAGGAGTTTGATCAGTTTTTTCGCAGCAATCTACTTTGTGGGGCCCGTGGCGGGGGCCTTGCTCGGCTGAGGCGGGATACTAAAGAATCCTGTAAACCGTAGCTGAGCAAGAGAAGAAATATGTGATGGGAGGACTGCAATTAGGAGCGCAATTGACGCACTCCGTTGCAAGGACTGTACAGAGAGATATGGCAAGCTTCTCAACGACCTCGCCAGCCAAAATTATTGCTGCTTGTCCGAAAGGTGCATTGAGACGGATGACCACTTGCCAAACACTAAGGTGCATCCAGTGCCCCCTGGATTTCTCGCAAGTCCAATGCTGGTCTAAAGACGCTCGTCGTAACCTTTTCTCAACGCATCCGCCCGTCTATTGTTTAGCCCAACCCAATGCACTCGTCTGAAGCAATATATCCTACAATCAATCCAACACGACTGCATTTGCGAAAGTGAAGCCGATCCATTAAGGCAAAAGACGAAAACACAGGCACGGCACGAATGCTTGGACTTGCTTTGATGAGAGAATTGCCCTATTGGATCTAGATACAAAGGATTGTTCCTACTGGCCAGCATTGATTGCGTCTGGAGTACCACTGGCGCAGTTGTGCGATGGTAGCAAGTCGAGAAAAACTATTCGTAGGAGCTGCGACAAGATGAGTCGACAAACAAAAACGGCGCTGTGTGGATAATTTGTTCAAACAGGGTGTTCAGTTCTGAATGAACAAGAAATGGGGTAACTACAAGACAAATAAGCAAGGAAAAGCAGGTTTCTGTTCGTTTTTTTTTCCTCGGGTTATCTTCTCACAACAAAATGTGGTTGTAAGAATTGCGTCTCGTGACAATGGTTGAGAGGCGACGACGACGAGCTCAATGTATTGCCAGTAGCAATGACAACAAGCGCGGTAACTTGCGGGATCTACGACCGCGAGTACACCATTCGAGCCACCGTGGACCAGAACTCACTTTTGCAAGTCTCGTAGAACGAGACTCGTAGAACGAGAAAAATATTGCAAATGGAGCAAGGGGCGAGTGGGTTCAGGAATTACCTAGGGTTCAAGAAATCTCTCACATTGAAGAGGACTCTCCTTCTAGCTAGAAATTGAGATTGAACCCCAGCAAGCATTCTCTTTACACGGTGACTTCAGGTGAGCATCCGCATTCGCTTTCTTCGGGTGTGCACTCGTCGCTGGTTGGCTCTTTCCTCCTGAATTTTTCCACAGTTTCCCGCAACTCGTTGTTTTCTTTTTTCATCGCAATGAGTCTGCTCAGTAAACTGTCTTTCGCCTCGTCCTGTTTGGGCAGACACGTAGCCGCCTGTCTTCCAGGATTACACGCAGTTTCCCGCAACTCATTATTTTCTTTTTTCATCGCAAGAAGTCTGTTCAGTAAATTGTCCTTCGCCTCGTCTTGTTTCCGGGCGAGGTCTGATTCCTGTCTATCAGGATTACATAGTTGTTCATAACTTTCCTTTTCATCCAGCTTTCTCATTTCCTCCTCGTTCGCCGCACATCGACGGCAGATATTGCTGTTTTCGCCCGGGCCGCTGATATCTAGCAGGGAAATATTTGAAGCTCCTGCGGCACTGAAAGAGTGAGAGCGTGAAAGTCCGGGACGATTGAAAGAGCGAGAGCTTTTCTTTTTTTCAAAAATGGAACTTGTGTTTTCGAACTCAGCTGAAATAGCTGACATATTGGATTCGACCCCAGAAAAATTGGACTCGGCCCCAGAAAAATCGCCCCTGCGTGCTCCCGTCGAATACATTGATTGCCTCTTTACCGGATCTTTTGCGGTAATCTTGGGTATAAAGTAAATAGAAATCGCCACTATGACATCTGCAATTTTTCACACGGATGCTAAAATGTGAGCAGCCGTTCATTATTCGACACAGATTACGCAGAGTAGATGCAACATGATAATGGTGTCGTCCTTACCAGTGGACAAGCTCATGCTTAAAAGAACAGACACATATTCCACATCAATGCTGTCTTCCAATAGAAAAAGAATGACACGGCCGACCAAAAAAACGCCGTGGCTATACGTGAGAGCTGCCAACACTTTTGCTTCATTGAAGGTTGCATGAATTTTCCGGTTCTGGACCGCCAAAACAGTTGCACAAGCAAGCAAAATTATGTGCCAAACGAAGTACACCATAAGCCACAACTTTGATGTCGACGAGCACTGGTAGTAGACGGAGACAATTGTAGCGTCGTCTTGTGTCAGATCTCCTGTGATGGTGTAGATGCCTTCTCTTTGCGAAGGGTCTAGTAATGTCCATACAATCAAATAGAGAACTGTCAAGCCGCTCAATCCTGCTACATATTTATACAGCAGGTTTTTCTCAATCCTGACTCGTCGCATCTTCTTGGCCGCCAACATGATTTTGTTGATCGCAGTCACCTTGACGATCAAAGGTATAATTTCAGTGGAGTATCCCAACATGACCAACCACTCTGAAACCATGCACGTGGCGCCACTCGGTTCTCCAGCAAAGACGACTGATCCAAGGGACACTAACAAAAGTCCAAACAGCAACAAGGCCAGAAAATCAAGCTGGGCCTTCATCATCACACTACGCTGTCGATGCGTGTAGGTAGCCACAGCTGCTCCCAGTGTATATACCGCTGCAAAGCATGCCCAGGAAAACGTAAAGAGATGGAGAGGGCTTTTCCAACGGTTGTGCACTTGAGCCACACGAGGGTATGACGCTGGTGCCATGGTGCTGATTGTTTCCACGTTCTCGGCTACCCACCGACAGACAGCTTCCCGCAGAGAGTAGTTAATTTCATCTGTGTCTTCTTCAAACCAATACTGGAGTATTTGATCCAGCTGAAGATTTTCGATTCTGTACTCCCGCAAAAACTCGTAAGCGGGGCTAGTCAGCTCTTCTGGGATTGTTGTGTCATATCTTTTCATTGCGGTACCGATCATTTTCTTGAGCACTGACGGTGAATAATCACATGCTCCTTCAGGACTGCCAATCTTTGCTTCCAAATCAATTTCACATCGCGCGGCTGGGTCAATTCGATGGTTGGTACATTCCTGTGTCGGTTCTGGCAAAGATATTCGCGTCAATTCCGATTCCGTTCCTGCATAATGAGAAGTCGTAGCATCTGGAAAGGACCACATGCCAATGACATGATTTTTTGTTGCGTTGGCAGCATCAAATATTTGCATGATTTGCTCAATCTGATACCCTCCATTGGGTTCCGGTCCATTCGACTCTAACGCAATACCGAGGTGATAACTTTGCTGAGAAAAAAAGGAACCCCAGTTGCAAGGATATTCCACTGTGTCGAAAGGCAAGATATGAGAACATGGAATGAGAACGTGGATCCTCATAGGTAAATAATTCAGATGATGGTACTTACCAAAATGCCCTGTACAGTTGGGGTTGAGTGCGCAATTATTCTCGCTCGTAAATCGAAAGTGTCCGGTGAATTCGCCCTGTACAAAATAACTGCTTTCCTCCCATTCATCCGCAGGAGGACGGGTTGCAACGGCGTCGGGAACGGTGCAGTTATTCTCGGACACTTCTTCACAGTATTGTTTCCAATTGGTGGGACGCTTGAATATTTCAGCAAGCTTGATTCTGTTTTGCTCTCCTTGCAATCCGACATAGTTGGCCAGTGACGGATCATGGCGTACAGTAAAGAGGGGTATATACCATCCTTGTCTTGCCAGTGTACCCAAATCATACAAGGGCTCCATGGCTTTTATTGTATCCAACTCGGGCAAATCCTCCTTCCATACTTCTGGAAAAATATGAGCACACGGCTTGTAGTCACTGGCGTTGGTGGCCTTGACCAAACGACAATCTCCTCCGGCGTCTTGCGCCTCCAGCAAGTCGGGATAATCATATCCAAATACCCCATAATCAAATTTTGCCTCGACATTGTAAAAGTCGAGGCTCAAGCCGAATTCACCGGTTTCGATCGTGGTGGGTACCTCGAGAACTTCGCTCAAAAAGATTTGCAATATCCATGCATTAATGTTGGCCGTTTCCCAATTGCCACCTATAGAAATAAATGCCCGGCAGAAGAAAAGAAAGAATGAGATGTAGATGTATGGTTTGGGCCGGCAAAAGTGTACTTATAACCAGTGATCTGCATGGCTGGTACATCTAATCAACTTGTGCAGGGGCACCGCTCCCCACAGAAAACTCTCGTACAGGACCGTACCTTGGATCCGAACTTCGAGGTAATCCAAAGGACTGGGAATACAAAAGCCCAGTTCTTGAGCATCGGGAGGATCTTCGGAATGACATATACGTGGTTTTTGATAGGTGTCGGGCAAGTAGTTTTTTAAACAACCTCCCTCATGAAAGGGATTGCTACAAAGACCATCGATGCATTTTGAGGGTGGACGCAGCAAGGTTTCACATTCCAAATCGGCGGAGCATTCTATAGAAGAAGCTTGCTCTGGAAGCGAGAAGGTCAGGAGGAGGAGGAGGAATGTCGCAAGCGAGGGTGACGTTGCTATTGATACATATCGGACCATCGTCGTTATGATGCTGGTGTTGCAATTTATGGTCCTATGGTTGTTGTTTCTTGTCTTGTTGCATCGTTGCAACTACAGTAGAACATTATATTATGCAACGACAATCCTGCGAAATGTTTCAGTGTAATACGGTTGTGATAAATACCCGGGGGCACGAGGCTGAAGGAGGGAAATGACCCCGAGTCTTACCATATCTCTCTACCGGTGTTAGGTTCAACGGTTGCCAATCAGACCTTGGCTAGATAAAAATGTCAAAGAACAGTCTTTTTTTTCATTTCCTTCGCATCCGAGTAGCAACAGGATGCAATTCTCCGAGTACTACATGTAGCTAGTAGACCCTAGCTAGTAGTATGATGTACCAGTAGGAACCGGTATCAACAAAATGCGCGATAATGCCTTTTTCCTATTACCGAGACATTTCCTGAGTTCTTTTCCGTTCAATGAATTAGGGGGCACTGTGTGGTGTAAGTGGAGCGAAGAGGATCTTAAATGTTGTTCTCTGGATTCATCTGCTGTGACACACCTCTGAATCAACTCTTCCCTTGGGATTTTTGCCAATTTTGAAACACCCTTGATTTGAAATTCATCCACTTCTAGAAAAACCTTCACAACTTGGTTTGTCAAATGCTTTGGAAAGTCTGTCAGGTCTCCATTGCAAATCTCATTGTGACAAGAATCAGAGAAATCAAGGATTTCTTGCACTCTTTTCATGCCCTCAACTGAAGGAGTGCTAGGAATCATTTGTCAAACATGGCTCATGTTGTCGACAATGTCTTTCTCAGATGTTCAATGTTGTCGTTTTTCCCATTTGATGTGTCAAAGGTGGAAGTGTGAATTGGCCCTTTCGTGCACAATCCATGAATCTGCATCAATCTAGACCCACTTTCAACATAGCAAGATTGAACCATCAAAACCATTCAAAATCCATTTTCTCCACACTCAACTAGGTGCTCATCTTGCTGGCACTTCCGGAAATCCGGTGAAGTTGCGCGACCAAGAACTGTCAAGAGGTCTCAATGCATGACAACTTGAGCCACCACGTGAGAGCCTTTCAGACTGTTGTTGTCCGGACTGCAAGTGACGAGTGAACTCTGCCACTGTCCCTACACTCCCAGTCACCTGCCCAGGTGCTGATGCAGTGAATCAAACCTGGAGTGGCAAGATGGAGTGACCATCCTGCTGCCACGCACTGGATGGCCATTCGATAGAGAAGTTCGCACAGCTGCTCCGATCGGCAGACTCGCTCGCTGCATCAGCCAGCATCGGGTGCATCATCACAATCAGAATGAATGTCACCATGGCGACATGCAATCCGCTGAATGAACACAATCGCGGCCGACGCTGAACTCAAGAGCTGCCCACCCATGAGCTTGAATCCTAATTAGGATGCGACGGTTCTTTTACCCGGCAAGGATTCAAAAATGCTGTTACTATGGAAGGCTGCGACCAAGAGACTGCACTAGAAATTCAAAACGATTCTTGATTGGCAAAGTTGGAGAACAAACGTACATTGACCATTGGTAAGGACCTAACAGTGCCTAGTTACTGTAGTAGGTGTGCTCGGCCAATATTTTCACTTTCATTGGCTTGCTCAATACCGTATTGAATCCTTGCACAATTTTATTTCCATTCATTCCTTGCGTAGGTTTAGCACCATTGTCAAATCCGATACCTTTTATGAAAGTCACGCCGAATCCAATCCACGGCGCTACTTTTACAATGTCGATCTTCAAGGGCGACTCTTTCTAGAGGAAACCCTTCCCAAGAATATCGCTACTTCCATTAAAGACGATCGGTTTTTGGACTTTTTCTTTCGCCGGGTGCGTCCCATTTTGCCGAAAGAAGAAGCACTCCTGGCGGCCCACAATATTACATGTGAAGAATACCCCTTTGTCTCGCCCTGTGGCAAAGAATTGAATTTTATTCGTCCCGCGGCGACCCCCATTGTATTTCACTCGTTTGATGTCGAGAAGTCCATGTTCATGTATGCGGGAAGTCAATCACAAGCCTTCCAAGCGTCTAATTTGGCGATTTCCAAGGATACCGGCCGACTTTATCATCGATGCACCCATTTGGAAAAGACAGCTGGCAAGAATGAACCCCAATTCGCACTGATTCGTTCGGCTGTTGTGGTGGGTCTCTCGGATCAAATTGGCCCCGTGGAGGAGGACGACGACGACGACGATGAGAATAGCTCTGGGTTGGCATTTGTTCCAGACAATGACAACAACAATACACCAATTCCAATTCCATGGCTTCCACAGTGGGCAGAACCAGGAGCATGGGCCATGCCATTCTCCGAGGATGAGTAAAATATAAATTAGGGATTTCTTATTATAGAGTATTGCTAATTCAAAACTTGTTTGAAAGAAGGCAAGTCTCACTGTGACCAAGTTATGAATAATTGGTTCTGGCTGCCTTGTATTTGTGCCAGTATGCATATCTCCTCTCTGGACGATACCACCTTTCCTTTCCCAGTGAAACAGATGTCCATGCTAGGGAGCAACAAATATTTGACCTTGAATGATTTGCAGCAGCGCATCGTGGCTTTCGAGAGTAGAGAAGAAGACGACCAAAGACCTCGTCACCGGGAGTTGTCTTTGAAGAATGTAGGCGTGGTTAGCTTACACCGAGAAGGATATCCATAGCTGAAAATCAGTTGATAAACTGGAAAAAATGGTAAACGAAGTGAGCGACGGCAAATTTGGCTTACTAGACTAGTAGAGCCAGCAGAAGCTGTTCTATCACCATTTTTTGCAGCGTTTGGTTTGTGTTCTCGCGCCTTGCTAGTTGAAAAGGATATAGGAGACCACCAGCGGTTGGAGTTTTTCAGTACTGTACCAAGTCTCTGCTTTTTGCAAAGTGGATGGTAAAATAACAATGTGGACTCGAGATGGTACGCCTCCATGAACAAGAAGGCATGGCTAATGGATATGTAGCTAGCTAGCTACTATGGATAATGCAATGGACTATTATCTCAAAATGAATTTCTGCGAAAATACTTGTGGACGCAAAGTTGCTCGGGACTGACTCATTGGTCATCATTCGTAGCAGCCGCTGTAGGAAATGTTGGTTCAACGATACAGCGCACCATCTTCAGATATCCTTTCTTGTGTTCGAAATCGATGTCGCTTTGAAGTCTCTGAACTTCCTCAAAGGGAGGGTCCAATCCTTGTAGCTCCGATTTCTGGGCCGTATCGGATCGGTCCACATATTTCACCGACTTGGTCACATCCCAACGCTCACTGTCATACCCTCCATTTCCAAGGACGAAGCCTTTGCAATTCTTGGGGGTTCCTGTCACTGGTGTAATCAACAAACCACCATGCTCTAAGGCTCGAAGTAGTTTGGCTGGGACAGGCGCCTCGTCGACGACGACGCTGGAACTCAAAAACACGGGTAGCAGCCTCGCTCGGTTCACATTGAACAATATAACAGGGCGCATACCCTTCAAAGAAAACCCGTCAAAATCCGTATGCACCAGTGATTCGTGTTCCTTCAACGCTTCGAAAAGATTTGAGAGAGTCGTCTCGCTGAACGACATGATAATATTCTTCGACGCTCTGTATTCCACTTGATCCGCGGCATCCTCCATGGTGACGTCCCCCGTTGCGAGGTTCGTGTCCGTTGCGAGTTTCGTGACAAAAGCACGAGCTACGTCACTGTCTGCGGACTCGGGAGTTACAGAAAAGGCGCACGAATGCTTGGACGGTTCCGTCTCCATGTCAGACAATCCGGTAAACTTCCTTTTGAGCATATTCAGACCCGCACTCATCCCCGATGCCCAAGTGCTATCGCTTGTCGGTGCCGGTGCAACGAAGTGTGCCAGTTCGACCATACCTGCGGTCAGGCGCCGCGCCTCTTCGGTTCCAGCCACGATCTCTTCCTGCCCGAGCTTTAGCCACGAAACTACATGCGCGAGTTTATCTCGCTCCGTCTTCGCATTGGAGGTTATGAATTGTGGTTCCTTGCTTTTGTAGAGGGCCCCGTCGATACGGGCCAACTTAAAAAACTGGACTGTGAACCCGATCACTGCCGATCCGGTGGTTGCAAGTGAGGTGGCAGCACCCTTACCGCCACCCGCATGAGCACCCGCTGTGACAGGAGTGCCTGCAGCAATGGGTACTTCGACTTCCCCATATAAGCCAACGGTTCCACCCTTCTCGTCCTCGTATACCACTTCACCCGCCCACGATTTATCGACAAAGGCAGCAACGGCCAAATCGCCGCTGCCGAGAAAACGTCCTTTATTCTGAGGCGTATCAAAGTAACTGGTCATAATGTCTTCCTTCCAAATGATGTCTTCTACTTCGCTCGTGCCATTGGTTAGCGTGAGGCCTCGAATAATCAGAGTAACCACCTCGTTCTTGTTCTTGGCAAATTTGCCCCCAGCCCGAAACAAACCCGACGCCTTAGCCAACGCGCCAGCCTTAAGTGCGCTCACTTTAGTCTTCCCACAAGAAACGATACCAGTCCTTGGCGCAGGAGATTGGGGAGCCTCGAACCCAGAGAAATGGGCGGACAGGTTGATGTTCATAGGTGTAAACCAACGGTGGTCCAGGTGGTCTGGGGCAGGGTTCGCATTTCTTTCAAGCATAAGCACGTCACCCACTGCGAAACCATTGAGCTGGGGCAGGGCCGGCACAGCACCATTGAGTCTCTCGGCTAGTCGATCTAAAACGAAATCTTCCATGTTTGTCTTCCTGTTGCAGCTGTGTGTTGGTGCTGTTGCTGCGCTGTTTTGTAATTAGCGTTAGTTTACATGCACCAGTAGTCTGCGCGCACATCCCTCACACTCCCTTATCTTAGCGATCTCATGTGAGACCGAATTTGTGCGAAGATACTTGTGGACGCAAAGTTGCTCGGGACTGACTCATTCGTCATCAGTCGTACTTTACGCAAGAAAATTCCCTAAAAAATACTTTGATGACCATTTCTCGCCTCATTTATTATTGGTCTTTTCGCGGCCTAATTAGATGATTGGCTTGACCGGATCGCCCTGCAACTATTACGTACAAGCAGTCTGCAAGCTACCACTATCGGCTAGCTAGTTAGCCACAGCAACAAAGGGCAATGCACCTTTGTTATTATGAAGATTCCGAGCAAAAAAATAATCATACTGTAACAACAAATAGACTTGAGCTGCATCTTCCATTCCTAAAGGAGAGAAACGAAAATAATTGAATTGAAACATGGGAGAGCCAACGTCGGAACAACAAGGGGCAGTCATTGACGGCGACGAGCCCGAAGAGTTGGAAACGAAGGAAGACGAAGAAAGCGAGAATGGTAGTGCTACCAATAATAATGAAGAGCAGTCTGCCTTTGAAGACGACGGTGTAAAAGAAGAAGACGACGACGACAAGGATGTCATGAACGAAGAAGAAACGCCAGTGGAAAAACAAATGGAGGATGACGAAACGGACAAAGAAGAAGAAGAAGAGGAGGACCAAGATGTGGAAAATGGCAGTAGCAGTGAAGAAAACTCGGACAACTTGGATGACGACAACGATGGCCATGACGAAACACCGTTCATTGACGATACCGAGGGTGGCAACGAAAAGGACGTGGTGACATTGTCCGAAGAAGAGGAATCGGAGGACAACAACAAAAAGGGAACCCCCGTGTGGTTGTGGCCCGTTGTAGCAGTGGTGGGTTGCTTGACGGTTTGTTTGGCCATTATCTTGCCCATTGTGCTCTTGAAAAAAGATGATGATTCCAGTAACAACAATGATATCAAGCAAATCATCACAGTGAACACTTCCGTCGTCGAGTTGCCAGAGTACTCGATAAAGGCGATCCAAAACAGTCCTGCCTCGCCTCAAGCTTTGGCGTATCTCTGGATGGCAGCAGATCCAAATTTGGACAAGTACGACCAATCTAGACGATTGCAACGATATGCCATGGCTACCGTGTTTTATGCCTTTCGAGGAGAAAATTGGACTTCCGCCAAAGATGCTACTAACAATTGGTTGTCGTATGATACGGAGGAATGTTTTTGGTTTCAACAAGAACCAGAAGAAGAATTAGATGCGAATGCTGGGATTGGGACACTGATTGCGGCATCCACCAGTCGCGTTAGCAACTGTTGGGGAGATGTCCCCATTGTCGATGATCCCGTGGTCGACGATGCGAGCAACCAAAACGTTACTACTACTGCACAATCTGAAAGCAACAACCAAAGCACGACTACTGCACCAGGTACTGTTACAAGTGAGAGCAAACGCGCGGCAGCACTCGGTGGATTCATCAAAGTAGACGAGGACGAGGAGGATGGACATGGAAATATTTTTGACCACCGCCGTCGTCGTCGGTTCTTGCGTAGTTTGCAAGAAGAAGAACAAACAACGCAAGCTGGCAGCAACCGAGGACCCGATTGGGCCCTGCATCGACTAAATCTCCCGGGCAATGGATTACTTGGACGGATCCCACCCGAGCTGTACCTGCTGTCAGATCTGGAAATGATCGATCTGAGTAACAACGACATTTTCGGAGGAGACGAGCAAGTGCCAAACCTTTTATCGGACATGCCGCGACTCGAGGACATCAATCTATCGTACAATTGGCTTACAGGGATCAACGTGACTGATCAAATAGCCTTTTGGACGTCCTTACAAAGGATGAACTTGAGTAACAACCGGTTCACCACCATTTCCGACAAGTTGTTTGATTTGCCAAACCTTCAAGTCTTGGACGTTGGAAACAACCAACTTGAGGGACCCTTGACAGGAAACAATCTTGCTTCTAGCACCTTACTGCGGACACTGCGGCTTCATGAAAATGACATGAAAGGAAGCATTCCGAGTGAGATTGGGCTACTTGGAAAACTTGAAAACTTGGAATTGGATGGAAATGTGTTTACTGGAAGCATCCCGTCGGAGATTGGAAACCTCAGCTTGTTAAAAGAGTTGATGCTCTACGGAAATTCTCTTGTCGGCAAAATTCCCAGTGAAATCGGTAGCATGACATCTCTTTCCATTCTAGGATTGATTAATAATGCTCTGACGGGCCCGATTCCTACCACAGTGGGGAACTTGCAGAACTTGACTCAGTTATGGTTGTATGGCAACGCTTTGACAGGAACGCTGCCAGAAGAGCTGGTGGGATTGTTCGATCATGGTTTGACTCATCTTGTGCTGTACTGGAATGACTTTACGGGTGTCATACCCGAGAAATTGTGTCTGGACACGGTGGAGTTTGATTGTGACAATACAACGGATAACGCACTCTGTGGGTGCGACTGCCCGTGCGGTGGAGCATCAGGGAACAGTACGGTCACAGCAAATGCAAGCGATACGTCTACTGCCAATTTGCCGGCCGATGATGGCACGGAATCGAACGATGCCTCTAATACGACTACAGAGTCCACTCCGGCCGCTGAAGGTACCAGTACTAAAGTGGATATATCAGCAGATAGTGACTCGTCTACCCCGGACAGTAGTGAAGAAGCAAAATATGGTATTCGTTCCGTCGATTATAAGTGGGATGAAAGTCGTGTGACTCTGACC
>Ga0163144_10009559_pt1 | contig 20804 bp, 20 predicted proteins | sample OliLak19BULKMAT1_FD_123175 | JGI IMG/M metagenome (GOLD analysis project Ga0163144, IMG submission 123175) | Freshwater microbial mat bacterial communities from Lake Vanda, McMurdo Dry Valleys, Antarctica - Oligotrophic Lake LV.19.BULKMAT1 | ecosystem: Environmental > Aquatic > Freshwater >... | reverse complement strand
TTAGACTGTTAGATGTTAGACTGTTAGATGTTGGACTGTTAGATGTTAGACTGTTAGATGTTAGACTGTTAGATGTTAGGCTGTTAGATATTAGACTGTTAGATGTTGGACTGTTAGATGTTAGACTGTTAGATGTTAGACTGTTAGATTGTTAGATGTTAGACTGTTAGAATGTTAGATTGTTAGATGTTAGACTGTTAGATATTAGACTGTTAGATTTTTAGATATTAGATTATTAGATTAAAGTGAGAATATTTTTATTCTTTTACTATACATTTCAAATAGCTCTTTTGCTTAGACTTCATAAATCTTAAATTTCGTAGAATGAGGCACTTTGAATCTTTGTGTAAGCAAGAATTAACTTTTCTGACAGAATAATACTTTTATGCGTTCAACGAATCGGCAGAATAAGATTAATCTCACTCTGGTAGATTTCTTTAAAAAAATTCAAGAATTTTGGGTGAACTTTATTCCAAAATAATATTACTTTTGCACGACAAGTCAGTACGACCAGCTCCCTTTTAATCCCCCAGGGCAGGAATGCAGCAAGGGTAGGAGGTTGTAGCGGTGCGATACTGGCTTGTTTTGTTTTATTCATTTTTCAATTTAATGACTAAAACCTATTTTTGCACACTTTTTAATATAAATGAAAACACTACAATTTCGTGAAGCACTGCGTGAAGCCATGGAAGAAGAAATGCGTCTTGACCCAAGCATTTTTTTAATGGGTGAAGAAGTAGCTGAGTATAACGGCGCCTACAAGGTAAGTCAGGGGATGTTGGCAGAGTTCGGTGAAAAACGTGTAATTGATACACCCATTGCGGAACTTGGATTCGCTGGCATTGCTCTCGGTGCTGCCATGAATGGCCTCAGACCCATCGTAGAATTTATGACCTTTAACTTTTCTTTGGTAGCCATTGATCAAATCATCAATGGGGCTGCCAAAATATTATCCATGAGCGGAGGAAACTTCGGTGCTCCTATGGTTTTTAGAGGACCTACCGGAAGCGCAGGTCAACTTGGTGCTCAACATTCACAAAATTTCGAGAATTGGTTTGCCAATTGTCCTGGACTTAAAGTAGTGGTTCCTTCTAATCCTGCAGATGCCAAAGGATTGCTTAAATCAGCCATCCGTGATAATGATCCTGTTATCTTTATGGAATCTGAACAAATGTATGGCTTGAAAGGTGAGGTTCCGGAAGGAGAATATCTTATTCCGATTGGCAAAGCATCAATTGTAAAAGAAGGTACAGATGTTACTATCGTGAGTTTTGGCAAAATGATGCGCGTTGTTGAACAAGCCATTGAAGAGCTAAATAAAGCCGAAATAAATGCCGAAGTTATTGATTTGCGCACTGTAAGGCCCATTGACTATGCCGCCTTGATTGAATCTGTAAAGAAAACCAATAGAATGGTTATTGTTGAAGAAGCATGGCCATTGGCAAGTATTTCTAGTGAAATAACTTATTGGATGCAAAAATACGCCTTCGATTATCTTGATGCGCCTATTTCCCGTGTAACCACGCGCGACACCCCTTTGCCCTATGCACCAACACTTGTTGAAGCATTTTTACCCAATGTAAAAAGGGTGGTGGATGCTGTAAATGAAGTGATGTACAGATAAGGTTCAATATGGAGCTATCTAATTCGCGAAGCATCTTGATGGAACACAATTTTTCATACCAAAATGTTCAGCATAATCAATGTTTGACAATTTATTGTCACAATTCATTCTATGCTGCTTTACCTGACAATTTTTTAAATTATCCCTCTGTTAGTTAAAGGTATGATAAAAAGTAAAAATCTTTTCTGGCCACTCTGCCTCACAAGCGCAATTCTGTTTCAAGGATTATTTTACAATCTCAATGCCGGAATCAACTATCTTATCTATACTGTCTTTATTTTGTGTGTTCTGTTTGTTTACCATAATCCAACGAAGTACAGTCCAATTTATTTATTCTTGCTTTTTCTTTCTATTTTATCAATGATGGCAGTAATTTTTGCCAACACAAGTTACAGCGTGTTTATTTATTGGATTATTACAATATGCTTCATATCGGTTGGAGGCTATAGCCAAATTAGGCATATTCAATTAATACCCGCTTTAACAATTAGAAATCTCGGAGACCACATGTCCACCGAAGCTGATATTGAAAAATCAGAGGCGAGCAGTAAGGTGGGGTCATTTCTGAAATTTATATTTCTACCCCTCATTACGATTGCCATTTTACTTTGGTTATATGCTGCATCAAATGAACTCTTTGCAAAAAGTATATCATGGTTAACAAAAAGTTTGGCCACTTTCTTTAAAAACTTTTCTCCAGCATTAATAGTTTTTAGTGTGTTTGGATACCTAATTTTAGCTCTCTTTCTCAAAATAAAAGCTGATAGCGAATTTATAGAACGCGATCAAAGTATTAGCAATCAATTGGTTAGAGTTAAAAAGCGACTTCATCAATCAATGGGACTAACCAGATTGCTTTTTCGTAAAAAACAGGTAGCTATTGCGGCTTTTTTTGTTTTAAATGTGATGCTTTTCTGGCTAAACTTTCTTGATATTACCCATGTCTGGTTCAATTTCAATTGGAATGGTGGTTTTTTGAAAGACATGATACATGATGGCACTAATACGCTGATTTTTGCCATTCTTATCTCAATTGGTATCACGCTTTTCTATCTCAGGAGCAATCTTGTTTTTATGAAGAACAACCAACTTTTTTATGGCTTGTTATTATTATGGCTGATTCAAAATATAATTATGTCGGTTTCAGTAGCCATCAGAAACACAATTTATATTGAACACTTCGCCTTGGCATACAAAAGAATTTTTGTTTACTTCTTTCTCATGGCGTGTCTTATCGGACTTCTTAGCATTATTTATAAAATAATTATGAAGCGGTCAATAGCATATTTGATATCAGTAAATATATTTTCAGTAATGCTCATCCTTTGCGTGAGTGCTTGTTTTAATTGGGATGCCATCATTGCGAGATATAATTTTAAGAATTATAAGAATTCCTATGTGCATTACAAGTATTTAATAACGCTCAATAATTCAGCATTGCCGTGGTTAATAAAATCTGAGAATGAGTTGAATGAAATCTATAGTTATCAAACCCGAAAATTTCCATTTGTTACTAAGAAGGAATATGAAAACCGAGACTTCCGAAACCAAATTGAGGATCGTAGAGTTTCCTTTTTAAAAAATTGGGAGAAGAAAAGCGTATTGGAATGGAATTATCAGGAGTATAACGCCTATATTTTACTTAAGAAATAATCTTAAATTTCCCTAATTATCAACGTTTATCAAATAGACATCCTCGTCATCTCGTTTCATGAGATACTTCTCACGGGCTAATTTTTCAAGGTTATCATAGCTTCCAAAAAGTTCATCCCTCTGCAAAATTAATATTTCGTTTTGTTTGGTATAAAGCTTTTTGCGCGCTTCCAGTTGATTAAGTTCCTTGGTGTATTTGCGCTGAGACATGAAGCTGTTCTGGTCAAAAAAAATCATCCAAACCGCAAAGATGAGAAGGGTTAATACGTATTTGTTTTTTAGCAGTTTTAACATAACCTCAATTATAAATCATATTTTCAAAGGAAGATGAGGGGACTTTCCACATGGTGTAAAATGAATTGGACAAGGCAGTATTTTGTTAACTTTTGAACCTTTAAATAAATTTAATATAGATGTTGAATCTTTTTAAAAATGCACCTACTTCGAAATTGTTTAAAACAAAGGTTCTCAAGCAGGATTCAATTCAGTTTCCTTAAATGAAGTTGATTTAAATGGATTTCTCTCTGTCCATTCTTCTCCTATTTTTTTTAAAAACCATGCACTAAAAAAGGAAAATGCCAGAGATGGAACCCCTGATTTTAAAAAAATATAATTATGAACTTGGAGGGGCAAAGCACCCAATGATGCTTTTGCTAGGCGGGCAGTTCGGCCCAATTCAAGTTGTTTTTTGTTGTTTTCAATGGCTAATTTTAATCCATCAAACAGTATATTGAAATAAAGACAATATTGTTCATTCACGGCATAGTTGAGCCCTATGTAGTGAATTTCCATTTTATCATTTGGATATAAAATATGACTGCTAAAGGCTACCAACTCATTATCGAGATAATATCCATTTAAAATAAATTGATCACCGTAGCATTTCTTCATCTCATAAAAATAAGCTGAATTAATAAAGCCGATACGAAGAGATTGCTTCATTGCCACATTAAGATATAAATCTTGAATACGCGATGAATTTTCAAGAATATCTTCACAAGTAAAAGTTTTAACCTGAAGCAATTCCCTAGCTTTTTGAATCTTACGACAGCGTTGAAGATACTTTTTGCTAAGGTCATTTTTATAATCTTCAAATGATTCCCATTCCTCACGGATTGTAAGTTCCATTGTTACATCATCGTGGTATGGCTTAAATTTTCGATCTACAGTGAGAGGTTCAGGACAGTCTTTAAGAAGAATTCCACAAAATCTACCATTCTCCTTGTTCGATTTTATAAAATCTGTTAATACTTCAAAAATCAAATTTTCATCTTTTGGATTCTTGAAAAAATACCCGGGAAAATGAATACGAAAGATGTTGCCACAGATAAGCATATCACTAAATTGATTGTTTACACATTTCTTAAGCCAACCTAAACCTGGCTTATCAATGGTGCTGCCGTCGAAATGAGACGGTTTAACTTTGAGATGTTGCAAGTAAACGACGCCGCACAAACTCTCATTCTTGTGAACCAATAAATATTTAAAACCCATCTCATCTGGACGCGCATTTTCAACAACACGTAGGTTTTTGCTTAATAAGGAATGATTCCTAGGTAATATCAAATCCCAAATACCCGCAATGTCATCAATACAATCGTATTCTGTTATTGATAATTTTGTTTGTGAGGATGTGCAGAAGGATATCAAGAAAGTATTCAATAATTAAAAGACAAACCAAAGCCATAAAGGTTTGAAATAATTTCGTCAATTGACCAAGACAAGGAAACTTCCGTTAAACTAAATTACAGCATAAATTTTAAGATAATAATCTTTTTAAAATACCAATTCGAATGTAAAAGAGAAGTATTGCTGCTAGATTTTAATACGTATGTCCTTCGTTATTTTTTTGTGACAGATAATTTGCGAATCAATTTCTAAAAAACACCTTATAAATCAGAAAACCTTCCTTTCTTTGCGTGCTTTTTTGCGAGATATAAAAATTTGCCCTCAGTTATTATTATAGGTGCCGGAATTGCCGGTATAGCAAGTGCCCTCCGTCTAAGATCACTTGGCTTGGAAGTCGCAGTATTTGAATCCAACCCATATCCGGGAGGCAAACTCCATGCTTTCGAACTAAGTGGATATCGCTTTGATGCCGGTCCGTCTTTATTTACAATGCCTGAACTTGTTACCGAGTTGTTTGAATTATTTGACATTGATTCTAAAGATTATTTCACCTATTCCCGCAAAGAAACACTTTGCAATTATTTTTGGGAAGATGGCAAACGATTTATAATGAGAGCGAATATTGAAGAGTCAACCATGGAAGCCGCAGAATTGTTTGGGGTTGAACAGTCAAAACTTATCAAATACCTCAACAAAAGCAAAAAGAAATTTGAGCTCACCTCCCCACTTTTTCTTGAAAAATCATTGCACAAAATTGGTACGTATCTCAGCATGGATACTCTAAAAGCTTTAGCTAATTTGCCCATATTGGATTTAAGTAGTACGCTTAATGCTGTCAACGAAAAGAACATTATGGAACCTCATCTTGTTCAGCTATTTAACCGCTACGCAACCTACAATGGTTCTTCACCCTATAAAACACCCGGTATTATGTCAATGATTCCCCATCTTGAAATGGGTTTGGGAACCTATTTTCCAAAAGGTGGCATGCATAGTATCACAAAATGTCTTTTTAAACTTGCTGAGGATCAAGGGGTTCGTTTTTATTTTAATTCGAGGATTGAAGAGATCATTATTGAAAATAAAAAAGCAGTTGGTATTCGAACGTCAGAGGGTAATCAAACTGCAGATTTTATTGTCTCCAATATGGATGTCTATTCAACCTATAGTAAATTATGCCCCAAGCTGCCTGCACCTAAAAAAGTATTGAATCAGGAACGCTCAAGCTCAGCCATCATTTTTTATTGGGGTATTCGCCATCTTTTTCCAGAACTTGACTTACACAACATCATTTTTACGCAAGATTATAAACAAGAATTTGAGTGTCTGTTTGAGAAAAAATCAGTGTATAATGATCCTACGATTTATATCAATATTACGAGTAAAGAAGAATCAACTGATGCGCCTAAAGATTCTGAAAACTGGTTTGTGATGGTAAATGCCCCAGGTGATTTCGGACAAGATTGGGATAAAATCATTCAGGAAACCCGCAAAAATATTATCTCAAAATTAAGTCGCATTTTAAATACAGACATTGAGTCATTGATTGAAGTAGAAGATATTTTAACACCTCCGCTTATAGAGCGTAAAACAAGTTCTTACCGAGGGTCCTTATACGGCACTGCCAGCAATTCTAAATTTGCAGCTTTCCTGCGACATCCGAATTTTTCAAATCGTATTGAAAACCTTTTTTATTGTGGAGGTTCTGTGCATCCAGGTGGAGGAATACCGCTTTGCTTGTTATCTGCAAAAATTACCGCTGATCTCATTACAAAAGACCTATGACAGACAGCATTGCTTTATTTTCTAAAAATTACAAACTTTATATTTCCATATTTCTTATTTGGTTAGTAAACCTTTCAGGCATGATAGGCATTTGTTTGGGTCACAAAGACTGGTTTTTGCCCAAAACGCCTTTTAACCTTGTACTTTGTACACTTTTGTTAATCTGGAACTTTCCGCCGAAAAACGGATGGAAAAGTTTTTCAATTTGGACAATCGCTTACCTCACCGGAATGATTGCCGAAGGACTTGGTGCCAATTATGGTTTAATTTTTGGAGATTATACTTATGGTGAAAACTTGGGATTAAAGGTGTTCAGCGTTCCTCTACTTATAGGAATCAATTGGGTTATTCTTACGTTTTCAACAGCCTACATCAGCAGACTTATACTTAAAACCCGCTTGTTATCGTCCATTTCAGGGGCCATTTTGATGGTAATTATGGATGTAATTCTGGAACCCATTGCACCGGTTTTGGATTTTTGGTATTGGCATCCGCATGCTAGCTCAGCACCACTACAAAACTTTATTGCTTGGTTTATCATAGGTTTCGCCTTGCAAATGCTTTGTTTTAAGGAGTTGCCAAAACAAAGAAATCTTTTACCCCTGCATCTTTATATTTCTCAAATTCTTTTTTTTATTCTCTTTTATGGTATCTATGCCTTTTGATTATACAATAATAGGAACGGGTGCCGCCGGTTTGCACTTGGCCTTGGCTATGGAGAAAGATTCCTTTTTTGAGAATAAAAAAATCTTGTTGATAGATAAAGTCAAGAAGGATAAGAATGACAGAACTTGGTGCTTCTGGGAGCAAGGCACAGGGCTTTGGGATAATATACTCACACAGAGCTGGCAGCATGGAGAATTCTACTCCAAAAGCAAACATGTTGAGCTTGCACTGCTACCTTATCACTATAAAATGTTGCGCGGAATTGATTTTTATTCATACGCCTTCGGAATTTTATCTGGCTCGCCAAGGTTTACAATCATTATCAATGATGTAAAAGATTTGGAAACAGGAGATCTTTATAAAATCAAGGGAGTTGAAAATGACTACTTGTCTGAATATGTATTTGATAGCAGAATTCCAGATGATTTTTACAAGAACGCAAAGAATTATACCAACATATTGCAGCATTTTAAAGGCTGGATGATTCGTACAAAAGAAGATTTTTTCGATCCCGATAATTTCGTCATGATGGATTATCGCATGCAGTTTAAGGAGAGTACCAGCTTTTCTTATGTTCTTCCTTTGAATAAGCGAGAAGCGATGGTAGAATTCACCCTATTCACAACAGATTTAATTTGTGATGAGGATTATGATGTGATGCTGAGACGTTATATTAAAGAAGTTCTTCACTTAGATGATTTTGAAATTACTGAAGTAGAAAAAGGCATAATACCGATGAGTGATTTTCCATTTGAGAGGTATTCAAAAAACAAACACATCTTAATAGGTACAGCAGGCGGATGGGTAAAGCCATCGAGTGGATATTCTTTTAAAAACTGCGAGAAAAATGCCATGAAACTGATTGGCAATATCAAATTAAACCGCGATCCTAACTTTGGTATCATTTCGAAACGTTTCAGGTGGTTTGATTCTCTTTTTTTGAACGTGTTAGCACAGAAAAACCACTTAGGCCCGAAGCTTTTTGAGATCATGTATTTCAAAAATAATGTTAAACAGATTCTGAAATTTCTTGATGAAGAGACGTCCATTTCAGAAGACTTAAAAATAACGGCAACCTTTCCAAAGTTCCTCTTTACTAAAGCGATACTAAATGTATTTCTGCGTCGTTTTAAAAATTCTGAACCGAAGAAATAATGCATTTTATAATATGTTAAAAAAAAATATGGTTTACCTTCTCCTCCTATTGAATTTGATTTCGTGTGGACAGAATCGAACCAATACAGGTAACAAAAGTCATAAAATTGATACCTTCGGCTATAGTGAGATGTCAATTCCAGACTTCTTTAAAATGTTTTTTAGCAATCATCTTAATGATTTTATACCGATAGATAATACTCTTAATAATAGCACATTTGTTTCTTTGGAAAATATTGATCAATCCAATGAAAAAAATATCAAATCATATTACATTATGGCACTTATGCATCAATTATTTACCAGCCACAATGCATCAAATGGTTCAAGAGGTGAAATATTGAATATTCCTTATTACTGGCATTGGGTAAGTCCGAACCCTAGGCACAGCATTTATCTAGCGGGCAGTAAACAACTGTTAAGCGAGCTTAAACCTCCTGCTGAATTTTCAAAGTATGCCTCATTCGCTGATATTGACCGCACGCCCTTTTTGTACTTGAGTGAACTATTTCTTCCAAAACAGAAGTACAATTCAAAAACTTGTGATACTTTTTCAACCTTTGGTTGGTGCAGCGAGAGGGAAATGGCGTTTGTTTGCATCATGGAACTTTTAGGTTATACAGGACAGGTAATTGCAGAAGGCAACCACAGTTGGTCTGAATTTATAATACCCTTAATCTCGAAAAATGGCAAAACCGTTAACTATCTCGCAAAGGTGGATAATACTTTCAATTCCCTTGAACTTACTGAAATAGAATCACACACATTGGATGCTTGGAAAACATTTGCTTTTACACCAAAACAGGTAATTTGGTATCGTCAAAAGGCTCATTCTGAAACAGAGAAGCAGAAAATTCGGGAATTTGTGGCCTCTACCCGAGCTATGGCAAGAATTGAGAGTAGTTTTGTTAAGTTTCTTCAAAGAAGCAAGTGAAAAAGGGTGTGATTAGTAATCCTAGAAACGAAATTCAATTATATCTAAAACCAAACTATCTTTGAAGCCTTGCAAATTTTTGAAAAAATTAGACAAAATGCTATGTCATCAAATGTACCGGTAACAAGACAAATTTCCACGCCCTTCATAATTATTCAGCTCATCATATTTGGCCTTTTTGTTGGCTTATTTGTTTTATTGGATGCAGCTGAACCAATTTTTTTTGGCTTGGCTATTTATATCACAATCGCTTTTGGACTGCAGACTTTATTTTCGAATACGCATAAGGAAGGCATAATAGCCGTAAAACAAAAAAAGTTTGAAAAGGCACTTCTGCTTTTTGAAAAAAGTTATACCTTCTTTTTAGAACACAATAATATTGATAAATACCGAGCAATTACCCTGTTTAGTGGTTCAAAAATGTGCTATAAGGAAATGGCTTTGTGCAATATAGCATTTTGTTATAGTCAGACTGGTAATGGATTAAAAGCTAAGGAATACTATGAAAAAGTTTTGGAAAACTATCCCAGCAATGGCTTAGCCTCGGCAGGATTGAATATGATCAACTCGATGAATACAGAATGAGAATGATAAAATCGCATCATGGAGTATCAACTTTGCTTAAAATTCTTACCCTTTGATTTGGTAGTTTGGATAAGTGATGCCTATTTTAGCATTCATTTTGTTTACACGTTTTCCTGAAATTTCCTTTTAATACTGTGTAAATTTCAAAACATACTTCAGAGTCTTAAAATATTTACTCATTTACATCAAATGCATCTCTTAAACCATTGCCGATAAAATTCACACTCATTACCAAGAGCGCAATCATCAATCCGGGAAATATAGCTAGGTGAGAAGCATCGAAAACAATAAAGGCATAATTTTCTTTTATCATTTGTCCGAGGCTTGGAGTAGGGGGTTGTAATCCTTGACCTAAAAAGCTTAATCCAGCTTCTAGCAGAATGGCTCCGGCAAAATTGGCTACCGACATTATGATAACCGTTCCCCAGATATTGGGTAAAATATGTTTTATCAAGATACGAATATCTCTATAACCCAATATTTTAGCGGCTTGTATGTATTCCATTTCTCGAATTGCGAATACCTGTCCGCGTACAATTCTTGATAATTCAACCCATGTGGTTAACCCAACGGCAACAAATATTTGCCAAAAACCCTTACCAATAGCAAGGGTTAAAGCAATAATGAACATGAGGGTAGGTAGAGACCATATTATATTAATCACCCACATTATAACACCATCAACCCAACCTCTATAAAAACCTGCCAATAAACCCATGAGCAGTCCAATAAGTACAGAGATAATAACTGCAACAATGCCAACAGCAATGGAAACCCGTGCACCAATTATTAATCGGCTGAACAAATCACGTCCGTAGCGGTCGGTTCCTAATAAACTTGTTCGGCTTTCTTTGTAATCTGTTGGGCTGTAAAGTGAAGTTTTTAAAACTGACTGAGTTAAAATACCACCATACTCAAGGTAACTCATGGAATCCTTATTTGACCAAATTGAATCCACAGGAATTAATTCGTAAGGAGAATTCCAGCCACTCACAATCTTTGTGAAGAGATTAGTTGCTTTCACAGAACCTGTGGTTTTTAATTTGATATACTCACAGTGGAATCCCGGTTTTTTTAATGCCAAATCTGGATACATGGTATTCACATCCGACGAATGATCGGGAATTATTAAATAGCCAAATACCGAAAGCAATATGGAAAGACCCATAAAAAATAGACCTGCCACTGCAAGTTTGTTTTTTTTAAACCGTTTCCAGATCATCAGAATAGGTGTAACTATTTAAGGCTGCCAATGCCGCCATGAAACCCCACATAGGAACCGCTAATTTATCATATTCGCTGTAGTTATTCAAAAAGGCGTGCACAAAATATGTAACCAACCCTGAAACCAAGGCTAATGCCAGAAATTTAACTTCCTTGTTTGGTGCTTTCCTATATGCTCTAAAGCCCAGATAGATGGTTGTGAGCACAATGGTGATATAGATCAATGCGCCTGGTAATCCGTTTTCGCAAAGGGGGCGAAGATATTCACTGTGCACATTTCCAAGATCACCTGCATGGGTGCTGATGATGGTTAATTCACTTGAAACCTGAAAGGGTGCGTACTGAAATACGTAGGTTCCGGGTCCCCAGCCAAGCAACGGTCTTTCCTGAAACATTCTGTATGCACAACGCCATCGGTTGAGGCGTTCAAGGTTAGAAGGGTCCGTGGAAACGTTGGTAATAGAAGAAACATGTTCTTCCATATTGTCAGCAGAGCCTTGCTTATTGCGTGAAAGTGCCGTCTCAATATCGGTTGCCATAGAGTAATAAACCCCTGCACTAATAATAATTCCGAGAACAATGGTTCGAAACCTGATACCAAGCATTATTGCTATAATGAGTGCAGCAGATGCCACTAAACTTAACCATGCAGCCCGGGTAAAGGATAGTATAACAGCCGTGGTTAAAAATAATACGATAATAAAAGCAAGCCCCCGTGCGGCAATGCCTTGTTTTAGATGATATCCCCAAACTGCAAATACAAAAAAGGGTGGAATAATAAAAGCTACTAAGGCTGCATACATACCATGATCAGGTAGAAAGGGCTGCATAGCGGCATAGGCAAATCCTCGTGTAAATGACCCTTTAGAATGCTGGTAAATGGTATAAGTAGCAAGAATGCAAATGGCAATACCAAGGACCCAGATAAATTTTTTAATGGCTTTTGTTTCTTTAAAAAAAGTGCCAAAAAGAAAGTAAAAGATAACGATGTACCAAGTGCGAGAAAGTAAAAATTTAAATGAAACAAGGGGCATTGAACTGGAAATAGTCGTTAATAAATTCCACAGTAAATCAATCACAATGAGGATGCTTAATCCATTCATCAAGAGTTTTTTATCAAAAGTGGCGCCATTGATAAGTTTGAGAATTAATCCCCAAAATACAAGAATGATGATGGGTTCTGTTGGAAAGGTCATACCAAATCCGCCACCAATATTGGTTACCGGAATGCTTAAAGGCACTGCAAATACTGTGAAATAGAGTATTTGCTTTGTTTCAGTTACCAACAGCCAAAGAAATAGCAAAAGAACCGGCGTGGCGGCAATCAATAAATTATCGAAAACAACACCCACCAAAAGGAAGGCTAAAAAAGCTAAAGAAATGGTATAAAACCATCTTATGCCAATTTTTTCTATCATGCAACAGGGGTAGTGGCAGCCTTATATTCCTTGTATTTTTCTATTATTATTATAACAAGAAAACCGAAAAATAGGGTTGCGAACAGACTGATTAGTAGAATTGTTTTACGTATAGGATAGGCTTTTATCTCAGGGGTATCCGCTGACGTAAGGAGAAATTTGTGCGTGATGGTTTTGTCAACATCTACCTTTGCCTTTTCATACCGAGTTCTTAACTTGTCGTAAGCATCCAACTCCAATTTTAGGTTTTCGGTGTAATACAAGAAATCACCAGCAAATTTTGAAAGCATGGATTGTTGCTCTCTAAGTTGCTGTAGTTGACTTGCACTGCCACCTTTTGCTTGTAATTTAGCAATTTCTTCTGCAAGAGCTCTCGATTGTTCTTCGTAATTTGTAACCCCATTTTCAGCCAGTTTTTTCAAATTATCTCTGATTTCGATGATGGCTTTTTCCTTTTTATGAAATTCACCTTCAATAATTTGGAAGGCCTCCTTGGCTAATTGCATTTGAATTTCAGTTTTAACAGTATCGTAGATTTCAGCAATTCCATTGGCAATTTTTGCCGACATCACAGGGTCTTCATCCAACACCGTGATGGAAATGGAGAGGTATCTGGTTCTGGCAAATTCTATGTTGCTATTAAATTTGTTAGCAAGATCTGTTTTGGCTTGACTCCCTTTTGGGTCGATATGATAATGCTCCATCAGATTGAAATCCTTTATAATTCTACCAGTCATGGAGGAGGATGAAAGCAATTGCAGAGCATTTTCGGCTTCCATTTCTTCACCAAAAGCCAAGGGGTCCGCTTCTCTTTTATTCAAATCAGTGAATAATGCGTTTCCAATGGAATTGATGGTAGTTGGGTAAAAAATCACTTCCGCTTTGTACTTCGGTTTGATAATGAAAGGCATTGTAACCAATGTGGAAATTAAAATTGCCGCTATGGCCAAAATGATTAGATGTTTGCGCCACTTTATGGCATAGGCCAACAAATCAACGAATTTGATTTGGAGTAAGTCTTTAGATTCAGGCATAAATGAAATAGTTCGCGAATATATAAAAATAGGAGGTAGCATTGGTAACGGCGTTAGATAATTCTGTATTTTGCAGGCTTTATTAATATTGCACTGCGCTTATATACAAAGGGAGTCAATATTAGAAGAAGTTTATAAATGCCTAAATTAAAAATTGAATATTTGGTAATAGTGGGTCTTACCCTGTTATTTTTATGGTTGCCAAGTTCTAATTCTGGCATTGATGCTTATGCTTATGCCTCAGCTATAAAATGGGGGCACGAATTGATCTGGCCTCATCATTTGTTGTATTGCCTAACTGGTCGCATCGTATTTTTAGGTTTAAATGCCATATATCCTCAGGATGCACTCGCTATGATGAAGGCATTAAACGCCATAACAGCGGGGTTTTGTCTCTTTATTTTGTATAAAATATTGGTAGAAATAAAAGCATTAAAGCCTCTTTATTACCTTATTTTTATTGCATCTTGCTTTGGTTTTATGCGGTTTGCAACGGAGAATGAAACCTATATTTTACCGATTCTTTTTGATTTAGGAGGCACATTTTTCTTTATTAAATATTTGAAATATCTAAAAAATAGCTATGTCCTCGCTTCGGGATTATTTTTTGGAATTGCGGTCTTGTTTCATCAAATTCATATCTTTTGGTATGTAGGTTTTGGCATTGCAATGCTTTTTTACAAGGATACTTTCAAGCTTAAAAATATTTTAGCATTCATTTTAAGTGGAGCAATATTAGTTGCGGCTGTCTATCTCTTTATATACCAATTCTCAGAAACATTTAGTGAGGAAAGCATACTTAGGTTCGTGCTTCATGATTTTTATACCGGACATGCAAGAACCTCAATCGGTTTAAATAATTTTATGATGACGCCAATCAGTTTTGTTCGAACTTTTATTCAGGTTCACGGTTATATGTGGCCTCTACTTAAAAGCAATCCTGTTTTGTGGCTCGTACCAATTGTTTTTCTTTTGGTGTTAATGATTTCGTTTAAGACTATTTACAAGTACTCATTTGTTCCTGAGGCTGAATTTAATATTTTGAGAAAAGCAGCACTTTGGACATTCTTACTCCAGTTTGCCTTTGCTTTCTATTCTGTTGGCAATGCTGAATTTATGGCAATGCTTCCTTTTTTGCTGGTTTTAGTTCTTGTAACTTGGCGAACATTTCCTCCCAAACCAGTTTTTTATATCTCACTTGTTTTGCTTTTTTGGAATCTTGTTTTTGGTATCTCCCCTCTGCATTTTCTTGATTTAAGTGGCAGTAAACAGTTATTGGCGAAACTTGAAAGTCAGGCAAATGAAAAGTGGTTATTGAATGAGCCGCAAAAGATGGAGAATATGTATGACTATTTTCATGGCGTAGATGCATCAAAAGGCATAATTTTTAAACCCATAAACAAGGATACAATTCAAATAAATTTAATTAGAAATTTAGCAAGTGAAGGGGTTTTGACGAATTGTATCTCCGGAAAGCAGAATTTTGGAAGGCAGAATTTGATTTTCTCCTCTCAGGATTTGATGGGTATTTTCAACGAATTCAATCACAGTCCGGTTGATTCCCTCGAATTTTTCGGAGGGAAAACAGTCATTGAAAGATTATCTGTAAAGTGATTTAGCACTGAACATGCAAAAGAAACCGAAAAATACCTGAGTTAAAACAGCAGTAAATGCAACGGCTACTAATCCAAAGGAGTTGATAAACAAAAGATTGCCACAGATATTAATAATAACGGCGCAAAGTGCGAGTTGATTAATTCTCTTCACATTTCCGGCAGCGGTTAATAAAGTCCCGAATATATTTACGAGTACCATGCCAGGCAGACACCATATAAGTATGGAAAATACTTTCCCCACAGCATCATTGTATTTGTCGGGATAAAGTAACTGCATAATGGTGTTGCTTCCCAATGAACAAGCTATGGTGGCAAGCAGAGCAGGTATTAAAATGAGGACGGATGTCCACTTCACAATTGAAAGCACTCGCTTTTTATTGATAAGGTTTGCAGCAAACATGGGTAATAATTGGCCAGCCAATAAGGTTCCGACAATTGCAGCCGCATCGAGCAAACGATAACACATAGCATAGTAACCTGCCTCCAGTCTTCCACTGGGTAAAAGTTTTAATATAAGCACCGCATCCAGTCTGGTATAAAATGTCATCAGGGCAATGATGGCTGCATAAGGCAATGATTTTTTGATAAGGCTCCAAATTTTGGAGGTGTCAAACTGGAAATCTGCTTTCCCCAATAAGCGTGAATTTGCAAGCCACGAGAGAATAAAAGTTAAGACCAATCCAGCTGTTTGTGCCAAAATAAAGGTGTAAAGTGTAAGTTCTACAGGGAATAAACTTGTCCAGATGATAGCACCCAAACTTACAACCACAAAAAGCCTGTCAACAACTGAAAGAATCCCATCTACCTTAAATTGATGAATAGCGGAGATGTTAGAACGCAGAAAAGTATTAAAGGAGAGCAAAGTTTGGTTTATTGCGAGTAACCCGAAAATAATAAAATCTGTTTTAGAAAAACCAATGACCAAGCCAACAATGAGTGCAATAATAAAAAAAACGATGGTCAAAATGGATTTGGCACCTAATATTGTCCAAAAATTATGTTTGTAGAAACCTTGGTCTATAGAAACCTCTCTGTTATTGAAATTGGTTAAACCCAAATCAAGCAGAATCATGAAAAGTAAACTGTATCCCGTTAAGCTGAAATAGGTGCCGTATTCCTCAACTGGCAAGAGGTTTTGCACTTTGCGATCAATTACCAAAATCCATACGGGCTTTATCAATAAATTGATAACCTGGATAAAGAAAAAATCGGAAAGAAATTTTTTTCTCAAAGGGGAGGTAATTGGCTACTTAAGGTATTCGTCGAATAATGGCTGAATTACATTAGGATTTTCAAGTTGGTTTTCAAGTTTTTCGCGAATAATTCTTTTAACAAGTTCACTGTTTCTAGCACCTTGTTCTAAAGCATATTGATAGGGTTCGTTGGAGAAAGTAACCAATTCGTATTGCGATCTGAATTTTCCTGGATATATCTCACAGAGCTCATGCTCAACATGTTTAAAGTGCATAAAATCCTTATCACCAACCAAATCACGCATTTCTACAAAATTTTGTAAAGCCAAATTGGCAATGGCATCAGCATTCGGTTTTCTTGCTTTTTGGTACTCATCAAAAACCAAATCCCAATTTGGATAATGTTTTTCAAGCATGTCATCAAAAACAACGCAATCTTCGAAAGAGCAATTCATGCCTTGACCGTAAAAAGGAACCACAGCATGTGCGGCATCACCAATAAGTGCCATCTTTTGGTTTTTCCAAGGATAGCAGCGTACCGTAACAAGTTGACCGGTTGGATTGTTGAAAAAATCATGGTGCAAATCTTGGATCAATGGTTTTATGTCGGCAAAATAGGTATCAAAAAAGTTGTCTAGATCGCCATCTGATTTGATTGATTCAAAACTTAGTGCGCCATCCAATTGGAAAAACAAAGTACAAGTAAAAGTACCATCAATATTTGGAAGGGCAATAAGCATAAAACTTTCACGCGGCCAAATGTGAAGACTGTTTCTATCCATTTGAAATCCACCTGAAGCCGTTGCCGGAATGGTTAATTCTTTATAGCCATGTTGCAAATAATCCTGTGAGTAGTTAAATCTGCTTTTGGTTTGCATTTCGTAGCGAATGGCAGAAAAGGCTCCGTCAGAACCTATAACTCTGTCTGCCTTAAATTCAGATATTTTCCCCTCATTGTCTTTGAAACGAACGATGCCTTCTTCCAAATTGGCATCCACGCAAATTGAATTAAAGTAAAGATGAATATTAGGGAGTTCATCGGCTAGTTCGAGTAATTTTACATTGAGAAGTCCTCTTGAAACTGAATAAATGGCCTGATCTTCTTTTCCATAAGGTTGAAAAGTTAACTCACCATTTCTGCTGTGTATCGTTCTTCCCGTCATAGCAACCCCTGTATCGAGCACTTGTTCATCCAGACTTACTTTTTTGAGGGCATTGATTCCTCTTTCGCTTAAAGCAAGATTTATAGAACGGCCTGCTGCAATTTTATTTGCACGCATATCTGGACGTCTCTCAAAAAGATGAACTTCAAAACCTCGTTTTGCGAGGTATACTGAAATAAGGGAGCCTGCAAGGCCACCGCCAACAATTGCTATTTTTTCCATAAGGTAGCAAAAATACTATTAAAGTAGGAGGGTTGTATATGATTTTGAGCAGGATTTTGGAGGATTGGTTTGATGGGTTTTGTTGGTTTCGCAATTTCTTAAATATTTATTTTTGATTTTAAATCCGGTTAAATAGAAACGTTCTCCTTTAACTAAGATAAATTTACATAATTATTAAGCCAACCAAACATAGTTATGGCATTGAGAACTCCTGAAGAAATTAAAAAGAACCAAATTGAGATATTGGGTGAAGAATTTGGAACACTTTACAACAAATTATATAATGAGGTTATTTCGATTGAGACTTAATGGATTGAGTTTAAAGAACTTTATGTTACTAATGAAGATAGAATAAAAATCCTAAATGAAACTGGACCACTTTTTTTTAATATAACTCAAAATGATAATTAGATTATCATTATTAACTCTTGTTTCAATCTTTATTCTTTCTTCATGTGATCCATGTAAAAAATTAGATTGCGTTAGCAGCGATTTTGATATGAGGTTAAAAATAGTAAGTGCAGAAACAGGAAAGGATTTAGTTTTTGGATCTGATAAAGTTTATGATGCCAGTAAAATTAAATTTTATATTCTTAAAGGGAGTGATACCACTCTTTTAAGTAAACGCATCGTGGATTCTGATTCAACGACTTTCAATCGATATTTTGAAGTTACCTTTTTTCCAAAGATAGATACAGCCTATTTGCAATTAAATAATAAAGATATTGATACGCTATTCATTTCTTATAAATCAAGAAATACAAGGTGTTGTGGAGTAATTACCGAGATTACCAATCTGAATTATAACAATCGTTTAAATATTTTAGATGGTGGGGTAATTCAGGAAATTAAGAAGTAATGTTTAAAAATAACACAAAATAAAAAAGGACTACCATTTGATAGTCCTTCCTTATTGTATATCAGTAGGATTGAAGCCCTCCTTATGCTTGTGCAATAGAAACGTAAGAGCGGTTTTCTTTTCCTTTTTTGAAAACTACTTTACCGTCAACCAATGCGAACAAGGTATGATCTTTACCAATACCAACGCCATCACTTGGGTGATGTTTTGTACCTCTTTGTCTTACAATGATGTTACCTGCAATGGCGGCTTGACCACCAAATAATTTAACACCTAATCGTTTGCTATGTGAATCGCGGCCGTTTTTTACGGAACCCGCACCTTTTTTATGTGCCATTTTATTATGCTTTTATTGATTCGATTTGAATTCTTGTAAGATATTGTCTGTGACCTCTTTTTAGTCTGTATCCTTTTCTGCGTTTCTTTTTGAATACTATCACTTTATCGCCTTTAAGGTGTGATAAAACTTTCGCTTTAACGCTTGCACCTTTAACTGATGGGGTTCCAATAGTAATATTACCATTGTTATCAACTAATAAAACGTTATCGAATTCAACTGAACTACCTTCTTCATTTGTCAGGCGATGAACATAGATGTTCTGATTTTCAGAAACCTTGAATTGTTGGCCTGCTATATTTACTATTGCGTACATATCTTTTAAGGGGTGCAAAAGTAATTATTTAATTGAAATATTCAAACCAGAATAATAAAAAAGTTCATGGATATGAATGGAGGCTGAAAGAAATGAGGTAAATAATGATAAACGGAAGAAATTATGTTTGAACTTTTGTGCCCAGTAGCAGATTCGAACTGCCACAGCCTAAGCCACCACCCCCTCAAGATGGCATGTCTACCAATTTCATCAACTGGGCTTTAACAAAGTTGCAAAAGTATTATTAAAAATTTTAAGAAGTTGGAAAAATTTTTGAAAAATAAGGGTATGAAATATTCTGCTTTATGTTACCTAGGGTAAAAAATTATGTAATATCAGATTTAAAAGGTTTTATCTTCAATCATTGGAAACCTACCTTATCCAGCTATCTTTGTTGATATCTTCTATTTTTTATCTTAAAAGTAATATCTCCATTTTCTTAACAAAAACAGATTCAACATTTCATTATGAAGACAATAATATTAATAATTTATACCCTAATAATCCTTCAAGCTTGTGATGAACCCAATGATAAAAATGCAAAGTCAATTCATTTCCAATTTTTTGTTAAAAACATTTCTACTAAAAATGTTTCAGTCAATTTATTCCTTCGAAATAACGAATTGATTTTTAATAATATAAATATTGGTGTGATGGATTCTATTCTGGTTGATGAAGGAAATATTGATCCCGTTGGTGGCTGTTCTTATCATTTAACCAACAGTATTGATTCTGCCGAAATCCTATTTTCTGATGATAAAAAACTTATGCAAATATGTTGCGAACGCGGTATCAATGATACAATAAACAATATCCTAACTCCTGTATTTTATAAAGGTATGGTGAATAGACCAAAAGAAACTATGAGTAAAATGATGTTTACAATCACAGAAGCAGACCACTTACGAGCTAAGTAGAATTAACTAAACACATTTGAGAATTAATCTATAGTCTTCAGCAATCTTTCCTTCAAATTCAGCTATTTTACATAAAAATATCTCCCCAAAAAATCCTTCATAACATTAAACGAAGCTATATCCGCAGCGGCACTATAAGCTATGGGGATATTGAATTTTATAACAGCAGCAGTGGCATCAGGATTAGTAAAAGCATGGGTTGCTTCTGGATAATTCTTAAAAGTATAATTGGCACCTATAGAATCTATCTATTGCTTAAACTTATTGACCTTCTCAGCCGAAACAAATTTTTCAGCCTCTCCATTTAGAACAAGAATTTTAGCTTTCAGCAAATCCTTACTTATGGTGTTTCTCATAAGCGGCCATGAAAACAAATCGCACCTTTTAAATTTTCACCCAACCTAGAAACATTTAATACAAGCGCCTCTCAAAAGTAATAACCAACCGCGGCCACATTATTTGATTCAGCTTTCG
>Ga0163144_10009558_pt1 | contig 20804 bp, 14 predicted proteins | sample OliLak19BULKMAT1_FD_123175 | JGI IMG/M metagenome (GOLD analysis project Ga0163144, IMG submission 123175) | Freshwater microbial mat bacterial communities from Lake Vanda, McMurdo Dry Valleys, Antarctica - Oligotrophic Lake LV.19.BULKMAT1 | ecosystem: Environmental > Aquatic > Freshwater >... | reverse complement strand
TTCGCCTGGATGGATCGCCCGCATATCCCGGCATGGGGCAAAGGGCGCGACGACCCGATGAATCTCACGAAGTATTTCATGACCGGCATGGCCAAGGACGACACCACTGGCCAGGCCGACTTCCCATCCATCTGGAATCTCAAGGTCCGCAAAGGCCCCGGCCTTTACCTCAACTGGAGCTGCGACACGCCCGCCGTGCGCTCCGTCATCATTGACTCCGCGCTCGGCCTCGGTGCCGCGCCCGGCAACTTCCCGAATCAGCCACAGGACTTGATGGGACGCGTGCGCGGCCAGCTCGACTGGCTGAACTGGCGCATGAAACGCCGCGCGTGGTTTGAGCATCGCATGGAGGAAGTGGACAACTTTCTCAGCGAACTGCCGCCCCCGAAATTCCCCTTCGCCATCGACCTCGCGCTCGCCGCCAAAGGCCAGCCGCTCTACAACCAGCACTGCGCCGACTGCCACGAGCCGGGCCGCCCGCGCACCAACAAACCGATCCCGCCCGCCGAGATCGGCACCGACCGCGAACGCATGGACACCTGGATCAAGGAAGCCGCCGACATCGCCAACCAGCGCGTGAAAAGCTTCGGCATCACGCGCCCCGACATGGTCAAGATCGAGGCCTACCAATCGCCGCCGCTCGACGGCATTTGGCTGCGCGCGCCCTTCCTGCACAACGGCTCCGTCCCGACCCTCGCCGACCTCCTCAAGCCCGTGGACGAGCGCCCGAAAGTCTTCCACCGCGGCTACGATGTTTACGATCCCGTGAACGTCGGCTTCGTCACCACCGGCCCCGAAGCCGAGCGCGCCGGCTGGCGGCACGACGTGACCGTGCGCGGCGACAGCAACATCGGCCACACCTACGGCGTCACCCTCACCGCGGAGGAAAAGTCGGCGCTGGTGGAATTCCTCAAAACGCTTTGAGGCACGGCTTGGAACAAAGGAGCGGCGTGCTTCCAGCCGCCGACCCGCAATCGTGCGCAGCGCCTAATCCTCTCCGGCCACGCGACCACAAATGAGGCGCCTCCGGCGTGGCGGATGGTCGGCGGCTGGAAGCACGCCGCTCCTTTGCGCCCGCTCCCCGTCCGCCCTATCCATCACGCGCGCAGGGCTCCTTTGCGCCGACGGACGGTTTGGAAATCTCCCCCACCAGCGCGCGGTGGCGGAAAGGTTGATGCCCGCGGGGCATTGGTGGATAGATAGCCGCCGCGGAGCGTTCCGCGGAAATTCCCCATGCACATTGATGTCGTCCTTCATCCCGCGGAAATCGCCAGCGTCCTGCCGACGCGCGATCTCTCGGGGACGGTGTGCGTGGTTTTCGACGTGCTCCGGGCGACTTCTTCGATGATCGCCGGGCTGGCCCACGGGGCGACGGAGATTTATCCCGTGCGGACGATCGAGGAGGCGCGGGCGCTGAAAGGGCGGATGCCGGCGGCGGTGCTGGGCGGCGAGCGGCAGGGAGATTTGATTCCCGGTTTCGAGGTCGGCAATTCGCCTGCGGAATACGACGAGCGCGTGCGCGGGCGGCCGATCATCACCACGACCACCAACGGCACCATCGCGCTGCGGGCGTGCGACGCGGCGGAGCGCGTGCTGGTCGGTGCGGTGGTGAATATCGCGGCGCTCGCCGAGGTGCTGCAGCAGCGCTGGCCGCAGCGGGTGCTGATCGTCTGCGCTGGGACCTTCGACACGTTCGCGCTGGAAGATGCGTGCGGAGCCGGGCTGCTGATCGGCTATCTCGGCGCGGAAAGTCTCGGCGACGCCGCGCACGCCGCGCTGGCGGTGGCGCGGCTTTACGCGGAACCGCGCGCGGCCTTGCGCGCCTCGCACAATGGGCGCGTGCTCGCGGCGGCGGGACGCGCCTCCGATGTGGAATGGTGCGGGCAGCTTTCGCGTTACGACATGGTCGGGGAAATGCAGGCCGGCGTGATCCGCGCGCTCACGCCATGAGAACGGCCCTCGCGCGCCTCACCGCGCCGCTCACGGCGTGGATTCCGGATCTTTCGGCGGTGCCGCTGCGGCGTCAGGTGGGGATCGGCGTGGTCGCGTCGGTCGTCCTGCATCTGCTGGCGTTTTTCATCGTGGCGGGGCTCGCGGCGGTGCTGCCGAAAACCGTGGATCTGACCGCCGCCGCTCCGCCGCCGGCGCAGGAGTTGGAACTCCAGATCATGCCGCCCGAGGAGCCGAAGATCGCCGCCGCGCCCGTCGCGGAGGAAAAGCCGTTCATCGACTCGCGCGGGCTGGCGGAATCCAAGCCGGGGGAGGACCCTCTTTTTGAAAGCGACAAGGACATGACCGAGGCGAGCGCGAAGCCGGCGACGGGCGAGTTGCCGCTGCCGAGCACGGAGGGCCAGGGGCGAATGGACAACGTGTTTGAAACGAAGAAATCGGCCGTGGGTGCCGTGACCGAGCCGCCCGCGCCGACCCCGCCGCCGCCCGCCCCGGCCCAGCCCGCGCCCGCCGCGCCGCCGCAGCCCGAGACGCCGCCGGCTCCACCCGCTACACCCGCGCCGAAAAACAAGGACAAGCCCGATCCCGCCGAAGTCGCCAGGGCAGCGCTGGAGCGACTTCGCGAGGTGGAAAAAAAACGCGACGAAGAAATCGCGCTCGCGGCGAAAGCGCTCCCGCCTTTGCCCGCCGTGCCGCCGACCGCACCGCGCCAGGAGATGGCCAAGCTGACCACGCCCGCGCCGGAACTCCGCCCGCCGGCCAAGCCCGGCTACCAGCCCGAGCAGGAGCAAAGCCGCGTGGAAGGTCGCATCACCAATCGCGGCAAAAACGCCGTCAGCGCGGTGGCCACGCCTTTGGGCAAATACAAAGCGCAGGTCTATAACGCCATCGGCGCGCGCTGGCTCTACTACGTGAAAAACCAGATGGACGTGCTCGCCATCGGCTCCGCGCGCGTGAGCTTTGCGGTCACGAGTGCCGGGCGCGTGCGCGACATCCGCGTCGAGGGCAACACCGCAAATGCGAGCTTTGCCGAAGTCTGCGAGCGCGCTATCAGGGACGCCGAAATTTCCCAGCCGCCCGCCGGTTCGCTCGACCAGATGCGCGCTGGCCGGCTGGAATACACCATCACTTTCACCCTCTACAATTTCCGCGAATGACCCTGACTCCGCTGCTTGCCGTGGCCGCCTCTTTCCAGTCCGTGCTCGAGTTCTTCGAGCACGGCGGGAAATTCATGTATCTCCTCGCCCTCTGCTCGGTGGTGTCCGTCGCCGTCATCGTGGTACGGGCGCTGGCGCTGCGGCGGACGGTGGTGGTGCCGGCTTTCATCGAGCGGGAAATCGAGGCCATCGAGCCGGGCGACGCCGTGGCGGCGGCGGTGCGGCTTTCGCGCGTGGTGGAAAAGGACACGTCCGCGCTCGGGCGGATCATTCAGGTGGGGCTGCGGCACATGAGCTGGCCGAAGGCGGAAAACATCGAGGCCGTGCAGACGCGCGCGCAGCATGAAATCGTGCGGCTGGAGAGCGGGCTTTTCGTGCTCGAAGTCATCGTCGGCATTGCGCCGCTGCTCGGGCTGCTCGGCGCGGTCTCCGGCCTCGTCACGGTCTTCGCCGCGTTCGGCGCGGATGCCGCCTCGCAAGATCCGCGCGGCATCGCCAAGGGCATCTCCGAGGCGCTCAGCACGACCATCGCGGGCCTGGCCATCGCCATCCCGAGCCTCATCGCCTACAGCTACTTTTCGCGGAAGATCGAGATCATGGCCGCCGAGATGCAGTCGCTCACCGCCGACCTGCTGGCGAAGTGCTACTTCGAGAAAGCGCGCCCCGCCGCGCCCGCGCCCCGCGCCACCAGCGAACCCAGTCCGTACGCCCCGCCCGCGCCCGTGCGCGCTGAGATCCCGCGCCCGGCTCTCGGCGTGCGGCCCGCACCGGAGGCGGCTCCGTGACTTTCTACAAACGGCGGCGGCGCATGCCGCAGGTCATCATCGTTTCGCTGATCGATATCTTCGCCATCCTGCTCATCTTCGTCATCGTCACCACCACCTTCAAAAGGGCGCAGCCATCCGTGACCATCAAGCTGCCGGAATCGAAGAGCGCCGTCGCCGCGGACAAATCCGACGAGCCCGTGGTGCTCTCCATCTCCCCCGACGAGCAGCTTTTTCTCGACGAGAAACCCGTGACTCTCGACGCGCTAAAACAAGCGCTGGCCCCGCTCCTCCAGCAAACGCCGCCACGCCCGCTGGCGCTGAAGGCGGACACCAAAGTGCCCTACGGTTTTGTCATCAAAGTGCTCGACGTGTTGCGCGACGCTGGGGTGAAAGGGAGCATGTCGGCTTTTACTGAAACGAAATAATGATTCTCGAGATCGTCCAATATGGAAACCCCGTGCTCCGCGAAAAAGGCCGGGAAGTGAAGGAAGTCGATGAGCGCGTGAAGCAGCTCGCCGCCGACATGCTGGAAACCATGCGCTCGGCCAATGGCGTGGGCCTCGCCGCGCAGCAGGTCGGCGTGCCGATCCAGATGACAGTGATTGACGTGGCCGACATCGAGGACCGGCCGAGCGCCATGTTCATCGGCGACGGCGAGGTGAAAGTGGAAGATCACATGCCGCTCGTGCTGCTCAACCCGCAGCTCAAGCTCAGCAAGGACAAGGAAACCGGCAGCGAAGGCTGCCTCAGCTTTCCCGAGCTGACCGCCGACATCACGCGCGCCGCCGGCGTGCGCTGCAAGGCGCGGCTCCTCGACGGCCAGGAGATCGAGTTCGACGCCTCCGGCCTGCTCGCCCGCGCGCTCCAGCACGAGGTCGATCACCTGCACGGCATCCTCTTCATCGACCGCATGAACGCCGCCGCCAAAGCCAGCCTCGCCAGCCGGCTCAAGCGCCTCCAGCGGGAAGCGCGCACCGGGGCGGTATGACCACCGGGCGCGCGGACGCTTAAAACGCGAAGCCGAAGGAGAAGTGGAACGCGCCGAAGTCTTCGCCGGTGCGGCGGGTGGGGTTCACGCCGTAGTCGAGGCGGAGGGGGCCGATGGGGAGTTTGTAGCGGAGGCCCGCGCCGATGGCGAAGCGCAGGTCGCCGGAGTCGGGGACGTTCTCGTTGCGCAGGCTGCCGGCGTCGGTAAAGACCGCGCCCTGGAGCCCGCCGGAAAGGGGGAAGGTGAGTTCGGCGTTGAAGGTGGTGGAAAATTCGCCGCCGAGCGGATTGCCGAGGCGGTCGTGCGGGCCGAGTTCACGCTCGACGAAGCTGCGGACGGTGGCACCGCCGCCGTTAAAAAAGCGCACGTCGATGGGGAGGTCGTCGAGCAGCGAGGCGATGTAGCCGGCGCGTGCGCCGAAGGCGAGGAGGCAGGGGCCGACGGGCAGATACCACGAAAAGCGCAGGGTGCCGCGGAGGAAGGCGGGCTGGCTGTCGAGCTGCGCGATGTCGAAGGCCGACGTGACGATGAAGCCGCGCGCGGGGTTGATCGGATCGTTGCGGTAGTCGGTGCTTTGCGTGAGGCCGATGCTTTGCAGGGTGTAGCTGAGCGGGCCGAGGTCGGCGGCGACGATGGTGCTGTCGGTGATGGTGACGTAGCGGCTTTCGATGAAGGCACCGAGTTCGAGATGCGGGAGGAGCTTGCGACTGAGGTCGGTGCGAAAGCCAAGCTCGTTCTTCGCGTAGCCTTCTTCCGTGCGGGTCTGGGAGTAAAGGCGGGTGCGGAGCGCGAAGCGGGTGTCGAAGAGCCAGGGATCGAGGTAAAGAAATTCGCCGCTGATCTCGCGCTGGGTGTATTGCGCGAAGAAGCTCAGCGGACGGCCGCGTCCGAACAGGTCGCGGTCGCCGAGGCGAAAGCCCGCGACCGCGCCTTCGTAGGTGCCGTAGCCGAGGGTGAAGCCGAGTTCCTTGGCCTTGGCCTCGGAGACCGTGAAATCGAGCCGGACTTCATCGCCGGCGACCGGCGTGGGCGTGACGCGCAGCGTTTCAAAGAGCCCCGAGCGCAGCATCTCGCGGAAGGTTTCGTCGAGCTTCTCGGGAGAATAGACCGCGCCGCGCAGATGCCGGAAGCGCCGGGCGAGAAAGTCGTCGCGCAGCCGCGGGCGCTCGGTTTCGTTGCGCGCGGTGACGGCACCGAAGCGGAAGAGCGCGCGCGGGCGCACGGTGAAAGTCACGGGCACCTGGCCGGCCACGGCAGCGGTGGGTTCCGCGGCGAGGAGGATCTCGGCCTCGAAGTAGCCGCGGGCTTTGTAGAAGGACTGGAGGTTGCGCTGCATGGCCATGGCCTGGCCGGGGGAGAACGGCCCTTGCGCAGTTTCGCCGAGCGCCTTCACGAGCTGCGCGCGGGGAAAGAGCGTGTCGCCCGCAAAGCCGAGCTCGCCAAAGGTGTAGCGCGGGCCTTCCACGACGCGCACCGTGACATCGGCGCGGCTGCCGTTTTCCGCGAGCTGCACGCCGGAGCTGTCGATCGTCACGTCGAGGAAACCCTCGGCGAGATACAGCCCGCGCACGCGGTCCGCGCCCGCGCTGACTTCGGCGGCGGTGTAGGGAAATTGTGCGGGCTCCTTCACCAGCCGCTCGGGCGGCGCGCCGATCATGTATTCGTAAAGCGTGGCGGTGGGGATGGCGGTGTTGCCGGTGAAGGTGATCGCGCGGAGCAGCGAGCGCGGGCCTTCCACGATGGTGAGCAGCAGCCGGTCGCCGCGAATCTGGTATTCGACGGTGGCCTGCGAGAAGCCGTTCTTCCGGTAAAACGCGCCGACGTAATACGCGGCGTCGTCGGCGCGGACGGGCGTGAGGCCCTTCTCCTGCAACTCGCGAAGCTGCTCGGCGATGGGCGCGCGGAGTTGCTCGACGGTGAAGGTCTTTTGGCCGGCGAAATCGAGCTTGTTGTTCGCCGCGTCCTGCAGCGTGCCGACGAGCAAGTCCGCGCCCGCCAGCGCGCGCGTGAGGTTTTCATCCGCGCGGAGCGGCGTGGCGGCGAGGACGGCGCACGCGAGCATCGCCAGACCGCGCGACCATTTTGGCCTCGCACAAAGGCACGAAGGCGCAAAGGAAGAGCGCTGCCGAATTTCGTCTTCGTGCCTTGGTGCCTTGGTGCGCGATCCCATCTGCGGAGCTTGGAGGGGGCGGCGCATCAACGGAAACGGATGAGGTATTTCACACTGCCGGTAAAACGTCCGCTGACGCCGATGTCGCCGAGGAAATAGAGGTTGTCCGTCATGCGGAAGCGCGTGTTGACCTCCTGCCCGCCGGAGCGGTTGTCGAGCGCGCCGAGTTCCACCTGGAAGCGGTCCATGAACTTCCCGGCGTCCTCCTTTTTTTCGTCAGCGGGCGGCGCGGCTCCGCGCTTGAAAGCCTTCCGGTAAAGCTGCTGCACGGCGAGCATGGCGGCGCGGCTGGCGAGCACGTCGGCACTGCCGCCGAGTTCGCCGATGGTGGTGCCGGTGGCGAGCAGCGAGACGATGTCGCCGTAGGGTAGGGGAGGCTCGCTGTTGAGCTGGATCTGCGGATCGGACGCGCGCCCGTAGATGTAGGCTCGAACGAGGTAGTCGCGGAGTTGCGAGTCGGCCTGGAGTTCCAGCGAGGGCTGAAAGGGCTCGTCCTTTTTGAAATAAACGAAGCCCCGCGAAATGCTGAGCGTGCTGAAGGGCAGGGAGGCCTTGAACTTCTCAATGCGCACGCTGCCTTCGAGGTAGGGCGCGAGGCCGGTGCCCGCAAATTTCAGATCCACCGCCGCCGCGCCGTTGGCGAGGTTGCCGCGCACGAGGAAGGGATCGTCCGCGCGGGTCTTGATCGCGAGGTCGAATTTCCAGTCGCGCAACGGCGGCTGCGGAAAGGACACGGTGGCGTGGCGGTTCTGCACGGCGCGCGGCGCGGGCTTCGCTTTCTTGCCGGGCAGCGCGATCGGGAGGATGTCGATCTCTTTGAAAAAACGGCTCTGCGTGAGGAAGAGCGTGCCGCTCAGCGTGCCGGCTTTGAGCGGTCCCGTGACCTTGATGTCGGCGTCGCCGCGGATGGTGATGGCGTCGTTGCGCTTGAGCAGGACTTGCCTGGATTGCAGGCGCAGGTCAAAGACGGGCTCGGTGAGCTTGGGCAGTTTGATGGTGCCGCCGAGCTTGAAGGTGCCGCCGCCGAGTTCGCCGTCGAAGGTGCCGATGTTCAGCGTGTTGTCGGCAAAGCCGAGCTTCGCGCGGAAGACGCCGAGGCCGGGAATGTTCTCATCGGTCAGGCGCGCGCTTTTCAGCTCAATGGCCGCGGAGCCGCTGAAGACGGGCTTCTCCACGGTGCCGCCCACGCGCACATCGAGCCCGGCGGTGCCGTCGATGCGGCGGACTTGCGGCGCGAGTTTCGGCACGAAAGCGAGCGCGGAAGGCGGCAGCCGCACGGTCACATCGAGCGGCATTTTCGGGTCGAGCCGCCCGTCCTTGAGCGTGGCGTCGAGGTCAAAGGGCACGCGCCCTTTGAGCGTGAGCGGCTGAATCTGCGGCTGCCGGAGCACGGCGGTGAGCGTGAGTTCCTTGGTGGGCGTTTTGGAATAGTGCAGGTCGAGATCCAGCTCCGCGGGATCAAGCGCGGCGACGGCTTTCGCCTTCACGCCGCGCGCGGCGACTTTGAGGTGCCCGACGGGTGCGAGCAGCGTGCCGCCGGTCACGAGATTGGCGGTGAAATTGCCGCTGACGGGTGAGGTCTGGCCGAAGCTGGCGAGCAGTTTTTCGAGATCGAGCTTCGTGGCGTTGAGGTTCGCGGCGATGCGTCCGTCCAGCGGGATGAGCTGCCGCGGACGGTCGAGCGCGATGGGCAGAAAGACGAAGCCGGTGAGGACCGTGAGCTTCGCCTGCGAAAGGTTGATGTCGCGGAGCCGGAGCCGGTCGTCCTTTAGCTCGAGCACGCCGGTAAAATCCGTGGGCCCGCTCGCGACATGCAGCTCCGTGGACTGCGCGAAGCCCGGCCCATACAGGCCCGCGAGCTTCAGCTCCCGCAGATCCGTTTTGTCGATGCGCCCTTTCTCCACCGCGATGGCGAGCGTGCCGGACTGGGCCAGCGGCGCGTCCTTTTTCCCCGCCTCGCCCTGGCCGCTCCACTCAATGCGGAGCGCGCCGGCGAGCGTCTGTTTCACGCCGAAAACGGTGAGCAGCGGCTGGAGCGTGGCGAAGTTGCGGATGTCCACGAGCGCGTGGCCGTCGTAGGCGAAAGGGGCCTGCTGGCGCACGGTGCCGCGCGCGGTAATCTGGTCGCGGCCGCTGAGTTTGATCGCGAACTGCTCGACTGTTACGGCGCGCTCGGCGGCGGAGATTTTGATGGCGAGGCTCGGGGCTTTGAAGTCGCCGAGCGTGAAATCGCCGCCTTCGATTTGCACCGCGCCGGCGAGCGTCTGGTCGGCGAGTTGCAGCGCGCCGTGGCCGTCGAGACGACCGGCGAGCACGCGGCCATGCGCGGCGATGCCGAAGTCGGCGAGCCGCGGAATTTTGAGCGCAAATTTCACGTCGCCCGGCGCGCGCGCGGCGTCTTTGAAACTGCGCGGGATGCGCCAGGTGCCTTCCGCGGTGACGGCATTGGCGGCGCGGCGCAGATCGAGTTCGTGCAGCGTCACGAGGGCGTCGTTGGCGGTGGCGCGCAGCTTTGCGGTGTCGAGGGTGAAGCTGTTCACGCGCAGCTCCGCGAGGTCGAGCGCCACGTCGGCGTCCAGCGCCTCGAAGGGCGGGAGCTGCGGCGTGTCGATGCGCTTGGTCGCCTTGATCCGCGCGTGGCCGTCGCGAAGCGCGAGCTGCGGCCCGGCGAGTTGCGCGGCGTCGAGCGTGAGGTCGGCGCTGGCCGCGCCGCCGCGCAGCGTGATGGACCCGCCGCCGCTGAGGCGACCGGCGAGCGGCGCGGGCAGGGTCGCGGTGAGCGTGGCGAGATCGGGCGCATCCAGCGTCAGCTCGGCGTCCACGCTGCTGCGCGGAAAGTCGGAGACGGATGCCGGCAGCGTGACCTGCGCCGTGAGCGCCAAGCGGTTTTTCCCGGCGGTGAGCTGCGCGGTGGTGAGATCGGCGCGCCCGTCGCGGAAGGTGATGGCGAGTTCCGTGCGGTCGAGGCGCGTTTTTTCGAGCAGCGTCCCATCGAGTTGGGCGTGAACGCGGCCCTCCCAACTGCGCGGCTTTTCCGGCTCGCCGGTGAAGCGCAGCGCGAGCCGCCGGAGCGTGCCCGGATGCAGCGCGAGCTGGGGCGCGTGGAAGTAGGCGAGCGCGCGATCAATGGACACGTCCGCCGCGCTGACGGTCAGCGTGGTGTCGTAGCTTTTGGCGAGGTGCTCGCCCTTTTTGTCGAGCTGACTGCCCTCGAGCGCGAGCGCCGCGGTGCCGCCGAAAGCGCGGACTTTGAGCTGGAGGCTGCCCTTCTTTTTGGCGCGTTTCGAGGCGTCGAAATTGATCTTCTCGAAGACCAGTTCCGGCGCGAGCTGGAGGTTGCGGATGGCGAGGTTGCGCGCCGCGTAAGTGGTCTGCGCCGCGAGATTTTCCCAGACCGGAACGCCCGGAATCTGCACCCGCTCCGCCCTGATCTCACCGGGCAGCCGCGGATCGAGCAGGACGTGGAAGCCGCGGATCTCCGTGACGTTTTTCGCGGCGCGCACGGTCAGGTTGAGGTTCTCGATTTTCACCCGGTCCGAGTAGAGCGCGGGCTGGCCGAGCAGGGTATTGAGCGTTTGCGCGATGCTCTGTTTCTCCCGCTTTTCCCCGGTGCTCTTGCTCGGCAGCGCCTCGATTTCCAGCTCCATCTGGCTGATCTCGTAGCTGCTCAAAAACTCGCCGAGGCCGCGCTTCACGAGGCGCGGCAGGCTGTAGTCGAGCCGCACGCGGGCGATGTCGAGGCGGCGGACGGGATTCGGGAAATCGCCGACGGGCCTCGCGTGGATGCCGGTGATGGTGAGGTTCGTGAAGATGTTGCCCGAGAGCCGGAGGTCGGCCTGCAAGTGGGCGTGCGCCGCCACGCGGACGAGGATGAAGCGGACGCCGTGATGAAAAAGCGGGCGGTGAAAAATGGCGAGGACCAACGCCACCGGCAGCAACCAGCGCAGGGCGCGGCGGAACCAGCCGCGGCGCGGCTTCGCTTTCACAAGTGGAGGCGTGGGCTCCGGCATCGGGCGCTCAGGCTAGCGGCCCACTTCCCGCATGCAAGGCGGGGCCACGCCCCGCTACCCGGCGGGCAGCGCGGTCTTTTCATCCTGCTCGTGAAAAAGCTGGCGGATGACCTCCTCGACCGGCGGCTCCTGCACGCTGATGTCCGTGACCTGGCAGGTGCCCAGCAGCTCGCGGCACACCTCCGTGACGCGCGCCCGGAGCACGCGCAGCCGCACGCTCGATGGCGTCCGCTCCACGACCTCGCCGAACGCGCCCAGCTCGCACTCGGGCACGCTGGCAAACGTGAGCCCGATGATCTTGTGCGTGGCGAAACGATCAATGATCGCGCTGAGCGGCCCGTCGAAAAAGAGGCGTCCGTTATCAATGATGATGACGCGCTGGCACAGCTCCTCGATGTCCTGCATGTAGTGGCTCGTGAGCATGGTCACGATCTGCTTGCCGGCGTTGTAGGTGCGGAGAAACTCGCGGACTTTTTTCTGGCTGGTCACGTCGAGGCCGATGGTGGGTTCGTCGAGAAAAAGCACGCGCGGCGAGTGCAGCAGCGCGGCGATCAGCTCCATCTTCATGCGCTCGCCGAGCGAAAGCTCGCGCACCATCACGTCCAGCTTGTCCGCGCAATCGAGCAGCTCCGTCAGCTCGCCCACGATCTTCGTGTAGCGCAGACGCTCGATGCCGTAGATGGCGCGGTTCAGCTCCAGCGATTCGCGCGCCGGCAGATCCCACCAGAGCGCGTTCTTCTGGCCCATGAGCAGCGAAAATTGGCGCTTCATCGCATCGTGCCGCTCCCACGGCACGAAGCCCAGTACCCGCGCCGTGCCCGCCGTGGGATTGAGCAGCCCCGAGAGCATCTTCAGCACCGTCGTCTTGCCCGCGCCATTCGGCCCGAGGAAGCCCACGAACTCGCCTTCCTCGATGGAAAACGTGACGCCATCCGCCGCGCGCGTGTCTTCATAAACCCGGCGGCCCAGCCCCTTCACCGCGCCCCACAGGCCGGGGGCTTTTTTGTAGGTGCGGAAAACTTTGGTCAGCCCGTTGGCTTCGATGGCGCTCATGTGCCCGCCACTTTGCACGAAGCCCCAGCCAAGGGAAGCGGCCCGCCGAGGCCGGGCAGCGCCGGGCTACGGGTAGCGTGACCGCGGCATCCCACCACCAGCGTCAGCAAAGCCGCAACCCTTCGACATGCTGAAAATGCCCGTCGGAGCTGCATAGATCGAGATCGTGCTCCTGCGCGAGCGCCGCGATCCCAGGTCATTGGTTGCCTTTCGTTTGCCTCTCGTTCCCAAAGTTAGCGCAGCGCTTTGGGAACGGACGAGTGGGGCGAAACTCCGTTTCGGTGGCCAGCGGGGGCGAGCGCGGAGACGGCGCTTCAGGTCGTCGGGCGCGGAACGGGAGACGGAGTCTCGCTGGGAAGTGTGTTCCCAAAGCGCTGCGCTAACTTTGGGAACGAGGAGAACGAGGAGAACGAGGAGAACGAGGAGAACGAGGAGAACGAGGAGAACGAGGAGAACGAGGAGAAAAATACCGGCGTGTGGTTCCGCGCGTCCCCGCCGAACGTAGCGCAAGCCTCCGGCTTGCCGTATCGCAGCGCGTCCCGCCTGCCGCTGGGGTCGCTGCGGAAACCGCGCGCGGGGCAAGCGGGACGCATGCGATACGGCAGGCGCAGACGCCTGCGCTACGGGGACGCAGACGCTTGCGCTACGGGGACGCAGACGCTTGCGCTACGGGGGTGCGCGCATCACTCAAAATCCCCCGAGCGCCCGCAGGCGCTGGGCGGAGACGGGTTGGGCGGTGCCGAGTTCCTGGGCGAAAAGGGAGACGCGGAATTCTTCGAGCAGCCAGCGGAAGGCGGCGCGTTGCGCGGCGGGCACGCGGGTTTCCCACTGGGCGAATGGGGCGAGCTGCTTTGCTTTCTCGGCGTCCTTCGCGGGGCTGAGGGCGGCGCGCTCGGCGCGGATTTCGATGGCGCGGAGGTAGCGGTGGAGGTGCGGGAGTTGCGCGTGCGGGGTGTGGGCGAGGAAGTCGGCGGGGACGAGCCGCTGGAGGTCGTGTTCGAGGCCGGCGTAGCGCTTGGCCGAGGCGAGAATTTTCTGCCGGAGCGCGAGGATTTGCTTCGTGGTTTCGCCGAGCTGGTAGGTGAGCGCGGGGAGTTCGCGGCGCGCGGAGTCGAGCATCGCCACGAAGCGCGCCTCGGTGAGCGGGAAGACCGGGCGGAGCTGGAGCAAGTGATCGAGCAGGTGCCGATACGCGGACTGCTGGAGCAGCTCCGGCGTGGTGTGCGCGGCGGCGGGCGCCTGGAGTTTTGCGCTGATTTGGTGGAGCGCGTCGTGAAAACCGGCGGCCTGTTTCGGACTGCCGGGCAGATGCCGCGCGAGGCCGGCGAGTTCCTTCCATAGTCGGGCGAGTTCGCGGGCGAGGACGAGTTCGCCGAGCCGGCGCACGGCGGGCGGACTCGCGCTTTCCGCCTCCTCGCGTTTGCGGAAAAGGCGCACGTTCACCTCGGTCTCGCGCAAGGCCAGGCCGGGATACGCGAGCAGCGGCGCGCCGCCGACTTCCTCGACCACGACCGCCTCCGGCAGATCGCCGAACGACCACACCGTCACGCCGCGCTCCCAATGCCGCACCGCCTTTTCCCACGCCGCCGAGTGGCCGCCGCGGCCCTCGACCTGGGCGTGGAGCGCGGCGAGATCGCGGCCCGCGGCCACGGTTTTATTGCGTCCGTCCACGACTTCCACGCGCGGTTGCAAATGCGCGGGCAGACTTTGCGCCGGCCAATCCGCGGCGCGCACGGCGACGCGATATTTCCGCGTGAGAAACTCCGCCAGCGCCGCGAGAAACTCGCCGCGTCCCGGCTGAAACTCGCCGGCGATTTCGCGGATCTTGGGCTCCAGCGGCATGAGCGGTTTGCGCACGGTTTTCGGCAGCGCGCGCAGCAGCACGCCGATCTGCTCCTCGCGCAAACCGGGGACCATCCACTGGAGCTGGCCGGTGGTGAGGTGGCTGGCGACGGGCAGCGGCACGCGCACGGTCACGCCGTCGGTGTCCTCGCCGGGCGTGTAGGCGTAGGTCACGGGCAGCGCGGTGTGGCCGAGCGCGACTTGATCGGGAAAAAGCGCGCGGTCGTAGGTGGCGTCGTCGTCGCCGATGAGATCGGTCTCGGTGGCGCAGAGGAAATCCGGCTCGCGGGTGAGGCGTTCGCGGACGAGTCGGTTGAAGTCGTGGACCGACGACACGCCGGTGATCCGCGCGGCGTAGAATTGATACAGCGACTCCTCCAAATCATGCGCCCGCCGGCTGCGCACGCGCGTGAGCGCGGTCTCGATCTTGTCGCGCACCTTCCCGTTTTCCGCGAAGAACCGGTGCGGCAGCCGCGCCTCTTCGGCGACGAGCGCGCCGCGGATGAACAGCTCCGTCGCCTTCGCCGGCTCGATGCGCCCGAAATCCACGAACCGCCGCGCGACTTCCAGCCCGCTCACGAGCACGCGCTCCAGCACCAGCACGCGTTCCGCTTTCGCGCTCCAGTGCGGCTCGGTGTAGCGGAAATTGCAGAGGTGCGCGCCGAGTTCGATGACCCACTCCGGGTTGATCCCCGCGACGGTGCGCGCGAAAAGCTGCGACGTCTCGACGACCTCGCCCGCGACGATCCACGGCGGCTGTTTGCTCTTGTCGTCGGGCTGCGCGGCGGGCGCGTTCTTGCGCGGTTTCTCGCGGCGCTCGTAGAGATTCGAGCCGGGAAAAAGCGTGGTCAGCCGGTCGCCGGACGCCTTGTAGGAATTCCGCTCCTGCCGCAGCGCGATCTGCCCGAGCAGGCCGGCGAGGATCGCGCGATGGATAGCCGTGTAGCTCGCCGCCGCCTCCCGCTGGCGCGCTGGTGGCGCGTCGTCATCCACCGCATCCGCGAGCTGGCGGTGAACGTCGCGCCACTCGCGCATCCGCGACGCCGAGAGGAAGTTCGCTTTGCAGAAACGCCGGAGCGCGTTGCCGCTGCCTTTCGTCTCGGCCTCGGGCGACGCGCGCCAGATATTCAGCAGCGAGAGAAAATCCGAATCGGGATCAGCAAAGCCGCGGTGCGCCGCCGCCGCGGCTTCCTTTTGATCCTCCGGGCGCTCGCGCGGATCGGGCACGCTGAGCCCGGCGGCGATGATGAGCATCTCGGGCAACGCCTTTTCCACCCGCGCCTGGAGCAGCATCCGGCCGAGCGTGGGGTCGATGGGCAGCCGCGCGATCTCGTGCCCGAGCGGCGTGAGTTCGTTGGCGTCGTTGAGCGCGCCGAGTTCGTGGAGGAGCTGGTAGCCGGCGCGCACGGCGGCGGCGACGGGCGGATTGAGAAAGGGAAACGTCTCGATGTCGCCGAGCCGAAACGCCTTCATCCGCAGGATGACTTCCGCGAGATTCGCGCGCTGGATTTCCGGCTGGGTGAAACGCGGGCGCTTTTCGAAATCGTCCTGCGCGTAAAGCCGGATGCAGGTGCCGTCCTGCACGCGGCCCGCGCGGCCCGCGCGCTGATTGGCGCTGCTTTGCGAAACGTCCTCGACCGGCAGGCGCTTGGTGCGCGTGCGCGGATTGTAGCGGCTCATGCGCGAGAGCCCGGCGTCGATGACGTAGCGGATGCGCGGCAGCGTGATGGAAGTCTCGGCGATATTCGTGGCCACGATCACGCGGCGGCGCGGCCCCGGCGCAAAGATGCGCTGCTGCTCGGCGGCGGGCATGCGCCCGAAAAGCCCGATGACCTCGATGCCGGAGCCGAGGCTGCCTTCGAGCAGTTCGCGCGTTTCGCGGATGTCGCGCTCGGTCGGCATGAAGACGAGCACGTCGCCGGCTTCCGACTCGATGAGCGCGTCCTCCGTCGCGCGCACCGCGGCCTCGATGTGGCCGATGTCGTCCGCCGCCTCGCCTGGCCGGGCGTGCGACTCGATGGGCGCGTAGCGGATTTCCACCGGCCACAGCCGGCCCGAGACCTCGATGATCGGCGCACCGCCAAACGCTTTGGAAAACGCCTCGGTATCAATGGTCGCCGAGGTGATGATCAGCTTGAGATCGCCGCGTTTGCGCAGCAGCCCCTGCAGGTAGCCGAGGAGAAAGTCGATGTTCAGCGAACGCTCGTGCGCTTCGTCGAGGATGAGCGTGGAGTACGCACGGAGCAGCGGGTCGCCCTGGATCTCGGCGAGCAGGATGCCGTCGGTCATGAACTTGATCCGCGTATCGCGCCCGGTGTCGTCGTTGAAGCGCATCTTGCAGCCGACCTCGCGGCCCCAGGTCACGCCGAGTTCCTCCGCCACGCGGCGCGACACGCTCAGCGCCGCCACCCGCCGCGGCTGGGTGCAGCCGATCCGCCCGCGCTCCGCCAGCCCGGCGTCGAGACACATTTTCGGAAGCTGCGTCGTCTTGCCCGACCCGGTCTCGCCCGCCACAACGACGACCTGGTTTTCCCGAATCGCCGCGACAATCTCCGCGCGCCGCGCGCAGATCGGGAGGTCTTCCGGGTAGTGAATCGTGGACATGCGGGAAAAAGAGCCGCCACCTTACACCCGCCCCGCCCGAGCGAAATTCCCGATTCGCAAGATCGAGCCGCGGCCCGCCGTCAGCGCGGTTTGCGGAAGAAGCCGTGGGAGTAGCGGCCGGAGTAGAGGGCGACGGCTTTGACGCCGTGCGGGGCGAGGAATTCGTCCACGGTGGTCTTGATGAATGGGTAGTAGTTTTCCGCGGCGGCGCCGCTGGCGGGGTCGTGGTAGTCCTGCACCACGCAGATGGCTCCAGGCGAGAGTTTGGGCCAAAGCTGGGTGAGGCAAAACTGGATGAGCGCGGCGTGAAATTCCGGGAGCGCGCCGATGCCGGTGTCGAGCTGCGCGAAGGCGATGGCGGGCGGCAGTTCCCGGCGCAGGGTGGTCTCGAAACGTCCGGCGTGGATGATGGGCGGCGGGAGCTGGCGGCTGGTGAAATGTTCGAGCAGCGCGGTGCGCGGGTCGCTGGTCAGTCCGAGCGGGTGCTCGAAGCTGTCGTACAGATGGAAGCGGCGGGTGGCGTCGTGCCGGGCGAGGATGCTGGCGACGAAGGCGGAGGTGCGGCCGTCGAAGCAGCCGAGGTCCACGAAGTCGCCGGGGACGCCGTAGGCGAGGGCTTGCTCGACGAGATGCCAGAGATTGATGCGCTGCTCGGGGGTACACATTTGGATCTGCGGATCGGGCAGGGGAATGAGGTCGGCTTTCACTCCGAGGAAACGAGCGAGGCTGGCGACGGCGCGATGTTTGCCGTCCACGGGCCGCTCAAAGGCGGGGTCGCAGATTTGGAAATTGTGCATGCTCCCGCAGAAGCACGCCCCGTGCTACTTGAGCGGGCGGGCGACCATGATGCCGGCGATGCTGCGGAAGCTGTTGAGGTAGCTGCTGAGGCGCTGGTCGAGGATGACTTTGCCGGCGTTGCGCGGGTGGCTGGCGTGCATGAAGTGCAGGACGCCGTCCGCGGTGCGGTAGGCGAGGCCGACGTGGGAGGTGCCGATCATGGCGCCGTCGTGGGAGCAGATGGAAATGATGTCGCCGCTCTGGAGCTGCGGCTCGATGGCGGGGACGCGGTTGTTTGGGATGTAGTAGAGCGGGGTGCGGGCGATGCGGTTTTCCATGGCGACGATGCCGGCAAAGAGGTCGGGGTTGTTGCGCATGTAGCGGTAGCCTTTCCAGCCGCGCTGCATTTCCACGGCGGCGTGCGGGGCGCGGATGCCGCCGAGCTGGCGGGTGAGGTCCTGGACGAGGCCGCGGCGCTGGTTGTCCTGCGCCCAGTCTTCGAGGTAGTGGAGGCGGGAGAGGTAGCCGTTGCATTCGCCGTCGCGGTAGCGGTCGAGTTCGATGTATTTGAGCAGCGTCTCGGGCGTCCACGCGGCGCGCGGCTCGTCGAGCATGCGGGCAAAGGCGAGCGACACTTCGAAGAACGTCCAGCAATCGAGGCCGCGGAAGTTGACCGAGGGCGCCTCGATGCGGTCGTCGATTTCGAGGGTGAAGCCGCGGTAGGGCGTGCCGACGAGGGCGCGTCCGATGACGGCGACGCGCTGGCCGATGGGCCGTCCGACGGCGGGTTGCGCGCGGGCGACGAGGCTGTCGAAGCGTTCGCGTCCGATGAAGACGGTGCTGAAGGGGAGGCCGTGCGTGGAGAATTCGGCGGGGACGGCGGCGGTGGGCGTGACGACGGTCGGGGCGGGCTCGGCGGCGGAAAGCGTGGACGCTTTCACCAGAACGAGGGCGGTGAGGAGGCAGAGGCGGTGGCGCATGGTCTGGTGGCAGAAAGCAGAATCGCTGCCGGGCCGACGGTCAGGGCACCACGCCTTTGAGGAAAAGCGCGCTGGCGGTGGTGTCCTTCGGGCCGGGGCGGACGAGCCGCGGGCGGGAGTCGCTGCCCATGGACTTGGAGCGATGGGTGGAGATTTTGGGCGTGCTGAAACCGCTCATCAGGCGCGAGGTTTTCCAGGTGGGCGGCTCGGTCGTCTGGTAGAGCATGTCGCCGGCATCGAGCACGGTGGTGCCGTCGCGCACCACGCGCAGGGAGAACCAAAGGTCGCCGCTGCCGGTGTCGCGCGCCACGGCGGCCACGACGTCGCCTTTGACCACGGCAAAGCTGCCGGATTCCACGTTCGAACTGTCGCTGCCGGCGAGGATTTCGCGGCCGTTGAGGAAGAGGGTGTATTTATCGCTGCCACACGCGAAAACCTGCACTGCGCCGGCCGGTGCCGGGCCACCGGACGGGGTGGGTGCGGGTGTGGCGGCGCGGGGTGGGGGAGTGAGGTGCGTGGCCCACTCGTTGTCCGGTCGCGGTGTCGGAAGTCCGGCGGGAGAGGTGGATTCGCCGGCCTCGCGGCGGACGAGCAGGCCGAGTTCGTGGAGGGCGCTCCCGGCGCGACCGTAGATGCCGATGAAAGGACGCCGGTCAGTGCGGAGTTCCCCGGTGGTGTCATCGTCGTTTGCTTCGCGGTTGCCGACCCCGCTGGCGATGTAGCTGTCGCGCGGATCGAGCACGCCGTTTTCGTAACGCATGAAGGTCACGCGCAGATAATCGACACTACCCGCCGCGCGCACGGCCACGCGTCCGACCGCGTAGCCCGGCCGCGCTTCCATCATGGTGCCCGGCTGGTCGGCAGCGCGGTTCCCGCGGGTGATCCCGGTCAGCTTGCCTTTGCTGCGCAAAAAAAGCGGGGTCAGCGATTCGATCACCGTTCCGCCGTCCTCATTTTGGCCAGTCGTGTATTGAAACCCGATGAGGATGCCTTTGTCCTGCCCCAAGTCGTAGAAACGTCCACCCTGCGCGGCCTGGGTGCCGCTGATGGCCGGCGTCTTGAGATACATCCCGTCGGCGATCAGCGAAGGCTCGGCGACGCCGGGGATTTCGCGCGTTGGCTCGGGCGGTTTTGGGTTCGGCGTCGCCGGAGCGGGCGTGCTCGGTGCGGGGGTGGCGGCCACGGATTTCGGCACCACGATTTTGTCCGGGAGAGCAAAGAAATCGAGGGCTCCAAAAGCCGGCCGCGAGATGAGCAGTGCGACGAGGAGCAAAGAGGTAAGCTTCATGGGACGGCGCTTCCTATGCCATTTTTTCGCGGCTCCGCCAAGCGGCGGGATGTAAATAATTTGTCGTCGCCCCTCCGGGCAGGTTTCACTCCGGCCATGCCCGATCCGCAAGAACCCGATGGCCCGCTGACCGAGGTGGGACGTTACCCGCGGCTGGCGGCGGCGCGGGAGCGCGCCTTGGTCGTCGCCGCGCTCGGGCTCCCGCACTGGATCGAGCGCGAGGGCGGCGCGTGGGTGCTCCGCGTCGAGCCGTCCGCCGCCGATGCGGCCCAGCGCGAACTCGCCGCCTTCGAGAGCGAAGAGCGCGCCCGCCCGCCCGCGCCCGCGCTGCTCCCGCTGGGAAAAATCCCCACCCTTTCCCTCTACGCGGCAGCCGCTCTCCTGAGCATCTTTTTCGCCCTGCAAAACCGCCTCGGCCCCACCTGGGAAGACCGCGGCGCGGCCACCAGCCAGGCCATCCTGCACGGCGCGTGGTGGCGCACGCTCACGGCCCTCACCCTCCACGCCGACATCGCCCACCTCGCGGCGAATCTCGCCGCCGGGCTGCTCTACGCGGCGTTTCTGCTGCCGCGTTTCGGCAGTGGGCTGACGTGGCTCGCCGTCCTCGCCAGCGGGGCGCTCGGCAACGCGCTGAACGCCTGGCTCTACCGCGCCGCCGGTCACGCCAGCATCGGCGCCTCCACGGCGTGCTTCGGCGCGCTCGGCATCCTCGTCGGCGCGGAACTCCTCGCCCGCTGGCGGGAGCCGCAGACGCGCAGCCGCTGGCAGCTCGTCCTGCCCATCGGGGCCGGTCTCGGTCTGCTCGCTTTTCTCGGAGTCGGGGAGAAAGGCGCATCCGTGGATTTCATGGCGCACGCCTGCGGGCTCGGGGCTGGCATCCTCCTTGGAATCGTCCTCGAAAGCTCCCGGCTCGCCGAGCGCCTGCCGCCGGCCGGCCAACGTCTTGCCGCGGTCGCCGCGCTCACCGTCCTGCCCGCCGCGTGGGCTTTTGCGCTCCGCTAAAAAGCGGAGCGGTCCGGCGCTCCACCCACTGCCTCCGGGCGTGGCCCGCGGCCTGCTTTTTGAGGAGCCATGAAAACGTTGTTCCAGCTGTTTTTCGGCAAGCGGCGGTCGCAGACCGCCAATTCGCGCAATCCGCTCCTGCTTTGCTATCTCGACGACTTCAACGCGCCGAAATACGCCCGCTCGCCTGAAATTCTGCGCTTTTAGCCCACGCTG
>Ga0163144_10009557_pt1 | contig 20805 bp, 33 predicted proteins | sample OliLak19BULKMAT1_FD_123175 | JGI IMG/M metagenome (GOLD analysis project Ga0163144, IMG submission 123175) | Freshwater microbial mat bacterial communities from Lake Vanda, McMurdo Dry Valleys, Antarctica - Oligotrophic Lake LV.19.BULKMAT1 | ecosystem: Environmental > Aquatic > Freshwater >... | reverse complement strand
GCGGGGCCCGTCTTCGCCGGCTGGATTCCGGGCAGAGGGCCAGGGGCCACCGGGACGCGGTTGCCGGGGTCGACGGGGATCACCGCCGGCGGGAGGGGGGGCACTGGGCCACCGCCGAGGCCCTTCGCGTTGGCCTCGAGCACCGCGGCCGCGATGCCTCCGCGGGTCTGCGGCCCAATGAACGAGTCGACCTTGAGGCCGCGCGCGGCCTGGATGCGGGAGACCGCCGCGCGGAAGAACGGATCGAAGCCGCCCGCCTTGTTTGCGAGGTCGGCGGCCTGCGAGCCTTTCGAGATCGCGCGGTTCGCGTCGTCCACGTCGGACATGAAATGGAGAAACACGAGCGCGGCGGCATCGTTCTCCACGTCGCCGGGGAAATAAGCGGCGCCGCTGCCAACGGGAGCGAGGTTCGGCACGTACAGAAACGGGGTTGCCCCGATGCCGCCGCCGATTTCTGCGAGTCCGCCGAGACCGTTGATTCCCGTGGGGTATGTGCCGTGCATGATTCTCTCCTGGCGTTGAGCCTACATCATTTTTTCAGCGAGCGAACCAACGGCCCGATCGTGTAGGCGACCGCGCCCACGATGATCGCGCCCGCTACCCACTTGAGACCGGATAGATCGAGCGTCGTTTCGTCCTTCACGACGGGACCCGGGATCGTGCACTTCTGCCGTAACTGCTCTTGCCACGCGGCGAGCTGCGCTTCGTATACCTGCGTCTCGTCGTACTCGTTCGACGCGCCGAATAGCCACGGCTCGGGCGTGGCGTACCACACCGACCACGCCGCGAACCAGATCCGCCACGCTTCGCGCTCGCCCGTGGAGAGCGCGGTGCACGTCTTCACGGCGGCATTGGTCGCGAGCATCGAGGGTTGTAGCCGCTCCTTCAGCCGCCGCACGTCGGCGGGGCCTACGAGCTTGGGGAGCCAATCGCCGATCTGCACCGCCGGCCCGCCGCCCTCGAGCGCGAGCAGCGCGCGCGCCGACGGGTCGCCGCGGAACGCGCGATCGACAAGCGCGGGCCGCGCGGGGTCGCCGCACGGCGCGCAGCCGCAGCCCGACCCGCAGCCCATCAGAGAACGAGCTTCCCGACGAGCACGCCGAGCACGAGGCCGCACGCGGCGCTGATCCCGTACTGAACAAGCTTCGTTTTCTTGCCGTCTCTCGTCTCCGCGTACACGAGCCCGAACGCGTGCGCGTAGTCGTCGCGGATGAGATCCGCGTTGCCCACGAGGAACGCGACGTCACCCGGATCGGGAGCGGGTAGCAGCGCCATTTGCGCCTTGATCTCGTCCCGCGATGGCTGTTGCGCTTCGGTGAAAATGCCGCTGATCGTCTGCATGAGGCTCAGCCTACGCGGAACCGTGTCCGGGCGCTATCGGCTGAGGAAGCACCGCGGAGGCCGCCGCTGCCTTCCTTCGCTCGAGGAGCGCAACGATCGCGAGCGTGATGAGCGAGCTAGCCACGGTCGCTACCACCGTGAAGACGAATTGCCCGGCGTGGCTCGGGTTGCGGCGCCGCTTCATTTCCGCAACGCGAGGAAGAGGCCGAGCCCGACGACGAGCGCGCCGCCGGCGAGGATCGGCACCTTGTTGGCTTCGAAGAACGATGCCGCGGCGCCCGCCTCGGGCGCCGCTTGCGTGAGGCCTTCCGGTTTCGGCGGTACCTTCGGCGCGGGAGCGTCGCCACCCGCCGAGCTCGTCGGGCTCGGCGGCGGCGTGCCCGCGGAATCCGGCGGCGCGTACTGGCCGCCTTCGGGGGCGTAGTAGTCGCCCGAGCTCGCGCCGCTCGAGAAGCCGCCAGCGCTTGGGCCCGCCGTCGTGCGCGCGCCGCTCGAGGCCGGCGCCGTCGCGACCGCGCGCACCGGGCTTGCGCTGGTACTCGTGCGCGGCCTGAACTGGCGCGCGGGGGGAGCGGGATCGGGCGCGCGGAGGTCGACGCCTTGCGCGGGCGCGAGCGTCGGGCGAGGCCTCGACGCCACGACGCTACGAGAGACGCCCGGCCGCGGCGCGAGGCTCGGCGGCGGGGTTGCGACGAAGGAGGTACGCACGGCCGACGACGGCGCGCGCGACGAGCTCGCCGCCGATAGCGAAAGCGCTCCGATGTTTTCGGCCTCGACTACGAAGCCGCCGATCTGGCCTGTGCTGTAGAGCATGCCGACAAGCCTACCACGGCTCTTTGATGTGGACCGGCGGCGAGACGCACGGGGGCTCCACGAGCACCCGCACGAGCCGCCGGCGCGTCGATGGACGGCCGTCGTCCTCGGGACGGTAGATCGTCTCTTCGGCCTCCGTCATCTGCCCGCGTGTGATGAAGTGCGGCGCCTCGCCGTCTTCTTCGACGCGCGTCGTCGCGCAGTGAGCGCACGACGCGAGCAACGCGGAGAGGACGCGCGAGGCCTTCGGGTAGTCGTGTCGAAGTTGAAAGCTCACCGCTCCACCGGCCCGGGCATGGTCGACGGCGCGCGCGGAGAGAGCAGCCGATACAGCACAAGCGGCGAGAGCAGCACGACCGGCGAATTTCGGCGGGGGCAATAGTTGCACGGGAACGCGCCGCGACACTCGCACCAGCCCGCGCCGCAGTCGTGGCAGTGCCCCGCGTGCACGCACACCGGGATCGGCTCGATCGCGATCGCGTTCGGGTCGGCTCGGTGCTGGTCCGCGCAGAACGAGCAGAGCGCGATCCTTCCGGTGCCCTCCTTTTCGGCCGAAAACGTAGCTAGCGGCGTCATGACGGGGGCGGTCTCTCTTCGTTCGGGAATTGCACGCGGTCGACCTGCGGCGCGTCGGGCCTGTTGCTCTTGCACGGATCGACGACGTGCGCAGCAAAGCACGCGCACCCGCACCAGGAGCACGACGGTGAGGGGAGCGGGAGGAGGAACCCGCGCGCGCCTTGCGCCATGCGGCGCCCCTCGAGCGCGATGTAAACGTCTCGCTTCGCGTCGACCATTTGCGCGTCGCCGAGCTCGTCGAACGCGTCCGCCATCGTCCAGCCGTTCGCGTACTGCGTGACCTGATCCGCGCATTGGAGCGGGCCTAGTCGACACTCGATCGCGGTCCGCTCGCCCCGCTTGATGAGCTCGCGGAGCTGTTGCGGCTGGTAGCCGTAGAGTCTGCGGATATCCACGATCACATGCGGGGACGGCTTCGGCGCGCCCTTCGCGTCGAGCTCGGCGAGCGGGCACCCCTCGCCGCTCGCGCAGCGCCCGCACGAGAGCGGGATCGACGGACCCACGCCCACCGCGTCGAGCGCGCGCGCCCACATTCCCGCGATCATCCTCTGATCGAGGAACGGCGAGAGGAGATAGACGTGGAAGTGAGGGTGTCCCTGGCCGTCGTGGCCGCGCGTCCACTCGAGGAACCGGAAGTAACGAAACGCCTTCGCGTTGGTCTTGCCCTCGTGCTTTGTGATGAAGCGACGAAGTGAGCGCATGAAGCGCGGCCAGGCGAGACGTAGCGCGGCGATGCGCGCGGCGATCGTCGTGTGGAGCCCGTAGCCCGTGGTTTCGCCCGCGACTTCTGAGCCAGCCTCGACGGCCTCGAGCTCGATGTGCGGCACCGTCAACGTGAGCATTTTCTCAGACCACGCGCCGAGCCCGGCGCGCCCTGCATGGAAGAGTCCGCGATCGTCGGCCTTCAGGATCGCCGCCGCCCGCGCCGCGGCGATCCGCTTCTCTCGCTTGAGCGCGATCGCGTCGGCGCACGCCTCGCAGACCCTCACCACGCCGCAGCGGCAAGGGATAGGCGCGCAGAGCTCTTGCCCGCAGGGGCGGCACCCGACGTGAAGCACGCGCGAGCCACACGCCCGGATCGTGTCGAACCGCGGAATCTGAGCGCCGGCGCGCCCCTCGTACCAGCGCGCCGAGGCCATCGCGTCGCGCTCTTGCTCCGCGATCGCGGCGGGGTCGATCGGAAACACGGGGTCAACGTGCCCGAGGTTCACGCTTTGCGCGAAGCTCCACACGTCGGCCGCGTGCTTCGCTTCGGCGCGAGCCGCGGCGGCCTTCGCCCGGTACATGCGTTGCTGAAGATAGCGAAACGTCGTCGTAGCTGCCTCGAGCGGTACGTGCGGCGTGCCCTCGGGGTGGACGTGCGGCGGCGCGTCGAGCTCGTCGGCCCTTCGCCCGGCTTCCTGCAAGGCCTTGGCACGGTCGCCGCGGCGGTAGGATCGCCGCAGCGCCGGAAATGCTTTGAAAACACTGGCCGCGTGTGTACTGTTCACGCGGTCACCGCTTCGCCGTGGAGACCACGACGCCCGAACTCAGGCCCCCCCGCCATGGTTCGGGCGTCGTGCTTTTGTGGCTGCCCATGCGCGCAGCACTGCGCAGGCGCTACTTGAGGCGACATTGTGCAGGCCCCCGCCGTCATCGACCGCCGACACTACGCGAGCGGTCAGTGTGAGATCAACGGCCGCGTTTCTCGCCCTTCGCTTTCCTCGAAACCTTTTCAGATTTCGCCGGCTCCTCGAGCGCAGGCGCCATGCCGCGGCCCGACCATTTACACTCGGTGTGCTCGTAGAACATCGCGAGCGCGAGCGCCGGCGGGAGAAAGCGCGCGATCCTGGCGATCTGGTTCAAGCACGTAGCCCCGTCGAGATAGAAGCTGGCTCCGCGCTGCTCGGCGCCCGCCCCTTCGACGAGCACCACGAGCGCCATTTCTTCAGGGATCGGCACGGTGGCCGCCCTCGCCGTCGTCGTTGGGGTGTCCGCGGTCGCGCGCGCACACTGCCGTTGAACCGTCGATCACGTCGCGGAAGTTGCCGAAGACGGGGCACCGATCCGGCGGCGCGTTGGCCGGCGGCGGTTTCGGCCTGTTCGCGAGCTCGGCGGCGAGGTCGGCCGCGCGCACGGCCTCGGTGAAGTAGCCTTCTCCGAGCTGGTTCGCGCGCTTCTCGAGCTCGGCGAGCCGGTCGGCGTGCTCCTCGAGCTCGGCCTGTATGCCCTCGAGCCCCGCCGGCGGCCGCCTCGAGCTCGTCGAGTGCTCGGCGGCATAGTCGTCCAGCACCGCAGCGGCTTCGCCCCGGGTCCGGTCGACGTCTGAAACCACACCCACGGCCCGCCGTTCCCGCCGGCGCGTCGCCTCGAGCTCGGCGCGGACGTCCTGAAGCTCAACCGCGGCGGCCTCGAGCCCTTCGAGGTAGCCACGCGCGCGGGCCCTCATGGCACGCTGCTTGCCTCCGCCTGACTTTCCACCCTTGATATTGCTCATCTTTTCACCTTCGCCGATACGTGTATGATACATGGTCGAGTTACCACTCTTGTCTCTCTCTCTTACTGTTAAGTGGGCGAAAACTTGGCCTGTTCAGTTATGACGACGGCCGAACAAGGGAAGGGCCGGACGAGACCGCGCGCCTTCGGCGCCTACCGGCGCTTCGGGCGACGAATCCGCGCCGTCGGCTCCGACGAGTGCGGTCCCACCCGGCACGTGCCCCACGCCGCGAACTGCGCGTGCGCGTTCGCCGTCCACTTCGAGCGCTCCGGCTCCACCTGCGCCAGCGCTTGCTCGTGCGTCGCGAACGGCCCCAGGACCAGCGCTCGACGATGTTCCAGGATCGCGCTCACGTAGTATCCGTTGCGCGTTCCCGCCGGGGCCATCCACTCCTGTGTCACCTGATTCGGCAGATCCATCGAGATTCTCCGTGTTGTTCGGCGAGAGGGGCGGCGTCTTCGTTCAGGGGAGGGCGGCGATCGCGTTCCGCGCATCCGCCTACCAGGCGAGCGGCAACGTTGCCCGCGCGGGGTCGTGGGCGGCCTCTGACGCAAGTTTCGCGACCCGGTCCCCGGAGCAAGGGAAGGGCCAGACCGGGACGGCCTACGGCCGGAGATCACCAGGCCGATTCACGCGGCCGCGTGGCGGGGGTCCTGGCGATGTTTCGTGCGAGCTCGGCAACCCATGCCCCGGTTTCCGCTTCGCGCGCTGTAGCGCTCGCCAGACGGGCCAGCGCGCGCCACGTCGAGGGGAGCCACGACGGCCGCCGGAGCGTCGGATCGCCGCGGAGCCAGCGAAGGGCGCGGCCGCGAAAATCGAGCTCGAGGTGATAGGACCCCTCGCGCCAGTGTCGGCCGCGGAACGACGGGCGCGCCTGCTCGTCCAGCCACGCCGCTTGAAAACGCTCCTCGGCTTCTTCCCGGCGCGCCTCGGTCCACTGCCAACAAACTTGCGCGGCGCCGAGTAGGCCCAGGAGCTCAGCGCGCGCGGTCCGCTCCTCGCCGTGGAGCGAGACGAACCGCGCGCGGAGCTCGGCGACGTTCGCGGCTCCTGTCACCTGGAACCGCTCCACAGCGTCGAGCGCCAGATCGGTTTTTGTCCCATCCTCGAATGCACCGACGGCCGAAAGACGCCCGTCGGAATGAGCATCCCTTCGCGCACGGCACGAAGGACCACCGGCCCGAGCGCGCGCGGCTCGCGCGGTTGCTCGAGGCCGGCGCGCCAAAGGTCGTCACAGAAAACGAACTCATGCGCGACGCAGTAGGCTTGAAGGAAGCCCCACGCCGTCGACAACCAGGCCGCCGACGCGTTGGTAGCGACCTGCTCGATCGCCGCGTCACGGAGCGCGCGCAATCGCTTAGTCGTGGCCTTCGGGAGGCTTTCGGCGATCATCTCGCTGACGACGGCCTGCGCCTGCTCGCTGATCCCGAGTGCGGAGACCGCACGAAGCTCTCGCCCGACCGCGGCGAGCTCGGAGCCGATGGCGCGCGTGGGCGCGAGCGCTTGGGTGGGCACCTGCCGCAACATCGTCGGAGCAAGGCTTTCTGGAAGCGGTGTTTCGGAAGAGGAGGTCGAGGAGACGCTTACCCGACGCTCGCGCCGCACCGGGGCAGGACAAGCCGTCCCCACGGAGAGCATCGCCGCATCCTCGAACGTGAGTTGCTTCACCCGTCGCGCCTCGGCAACGTGAGGAGCACCGCGCGCCCGAGCTCGGAGCACCGCCACTGGGTCACGGTGGCGTTGACTTCGATCAGGCCATGGCGCGCGAGGTCGCCGAAACCAACGAGCGTTGACAGGTTGCGCGGGAGCGCGCGACCCGTCGCGATGAAGATCAGAGCGCGGCGCGCCGCCGGCGGGAGCTTCACGGTTTCGACCATTCGACGACGCCTTCGCGAACGGCGGAGGCCAGGGCGAAACACGCGTTACAGGTTTTTTCCGACGGCGCGCCGACCGTTCGCCAGCGCGCGCCGCGGCTCATCTCCGGCGGCATCGTTCCGCACAGTGCAGCGTGCCCGGCGCGGCCATGCTCGCGCGTGGGGACAAGGTGAATGAACGTCGAGTCCCCGCGCACCGGAAAGAAGAACGTGTGCGTCATCGCGCCCCCTCGAGCTGCGCGGCTTGCCGCTTGAAGCCGTGCTCACGAAGCGCCGCGACGATGGCCGTACGCGTCGCCGCTGAGCGGATCCGCCTTTTGCCATCCGCCGTGAGCGCGCGTTCCACCGTTCGCACGTCGACATTTGCCGAGGCCGCGACCTTGCGGCAATCCTGCCCGGTCATCACGACGCCACCCGGTGACTGATGCGGAAGCCGTAGGCGATGCACCCCGCGCGCTGATCCTTCGACGCGGCGCCGGCTTCCCATGCGCCCGTGTTGCCCATGATGCTCGTCACCTCGAGCCCGCCGGGAATGGCGTAGAACCACGGCGCCGGGAACAGCCATAGCGTGAACCCGGCCGGGTCGGCGTGATCCCACCGCACGAGCCCGGCGGCGCGGAGCTCGTCAGGCGCCCACCCCTTGAGCGCCTCGAACGCTTCGCGCGTCGGCGGCGGATTGCTTCGACTCCAGATCGCGAGCAGGGGCAGCGCGGTTACCACTGGTACCCCCCGCCGGTGTGCGGCTCGTCGGCGCCGTGCGCGGCGCGCGTGCAATAGACGATCGTTCCGTCGTCGGTCTCGTTTTCGTCGTTGCAGTGCGCCGACACTTCCAACACGGCGCGCGCCTCGAGCGACTTCGTGCACGAGTCCTCGAGCAGCCGGAACGCGTTGTCGACGTGCTCGAGGAGCTCAATCGAGACGGTATCGCCGTGCTGCACGTCGTCGACCGTCAGTTCCGCGCGCTCGTCCTCCTCGAGCTCGTCGAGCTCGAACGGGTAAAAGAGCACCTCCGCGGCGAAGGTCTCCGGCGGGAGCTCGCGCACGGCGTCGGGCGCTCGCCCGTGGTGCTGCGTCGCGATCGGCCGCGCGCGCTTCTCGTCGCGCGCATCCACGAGAAACGACGCGAGATCGTCCCCCTTCCACGAATAGAAAAACAGCGGCATGGTTGCCACCTCCTACGGAGCACTATGACACTCTTGCACCATACGGCGCCATAGCGCTCTTCTGCTACGCTTCGATTATGACCCTTCGATCCGCGTTCTATCTCCTGCTTTTTTTCTCTCGCATTTCGTGCGCCATCCCGGCGGCCTTCGTCCCTGAGGAAGAAATGCAGTGCTCCGCGTCGATGACGGATAGCGGGCGCTCCTCGCCGTTTCAGTACAAGCCCGGCCCGTGTCGCGGTGACAAACACCGCGGCGAGTGTGCGGCTGCGGGTCTCCCCTCGGCGTGGGGTGTGGAGGTCGGTTGCGAGACGCCGTTACGGTCGCTCGGCGGCGATCAGTGCATCGGCCGCGCGCGGCGGCTCGAGGGGTGCGAAACGCTCGAGGATCGGATCGTCTGTTGCCCCGAGGAGTAAGCATGCGCGTCAAGTACGGATGGGCGATCGTGCATGCGCCGAGCGGCGAAGTGCTGCCGGTTCACGATTCCAAGGGAGAAGCCCGCATGCTCGCGAGCCAGGATCAGAAGCTTTGGAGGTTGCCGCGCGGAGTGCTCACGGTGCGCCCTACCCTCGAGCTCGTCGAGGATTCACCGCGTAACGGCGTAGACGAGCAGCCCGGCGAGCACCAGGCCGCCGACGACGAGTAACGGCGTCGAGCTCGCGCGCGCGTTGTTCGCGGCGGCGATCCGCTGTTGCGTCTCGGCGAGGATCACGGCGGCCTTCTGTGCGCCGATCGGTTGCTTGCATGTGAACGCGACCGGGAGCCCGGGCCCCACAAACGAGGCTTCCGGGTTGCCGTCGCAAAACGGGTTGATGTGCTCGAGGCACGCGGACGTACCGAGCTTGTCGCGGCGGCATTCCGCTACCGCGTCGTCGAACGCGCTCACGAGCTCGCCGCGTTCCACGCCGCCCACCCGCCGGCGGCGAGCATGGCGGCGACGATCCCGATCCCTGCGATCGATCGCTTCGGCGCGCTCGCCACCGCCGGCGACGCGCCGAGCGCCCGCACGCGGTCGCGCGCTTCGACGAACAGCGCCGAGCGGCTCACGGAGAGGAGCGCTAGCCGCATGTCGTCAACGGAAATGTAGCCCTTCGACCCGTGGTCAAGCCCGCGGTTTGCCTGGTACTGGCCGGGCGTCTTCAGCGCCGAATAGAGCGGGTAATTGGGCTCGCCCGAGTGCGCGAGGTACGCGGGCGCGAACGTCGCGACGTAGGCCGAAGTTGCGTCGTGGTACGCGGCGAAATCCCCGTGCGCGAAGTCCCGGATCGCGCCCGCGTAGAAACGCTCCACAAACGGGAGCTGGTCCACGAGGGAGAGGGATAGCCACTCCTGAAGCGACCCATGGAAGCCGCACGCGTGCCGCTCCGACTCGCCCATTTGGTTTATCCCTGCGTTTCCGTAGGGCTTTCCGGTCGCCGGGTTGATGACGCGCGTTTGGATATTCGAGATCCCGCTTTCGTACGTCCACACCTGTAGCCAGTCCTCGGCGGCCACCTTCGCGCCCTTCGCGCGGAAGCGCTCGGCCATCGCGGCGACGAGCAAAAGGAACTCGTCGGAGAGGTGCGCCGAGGCCTTCGGCGACGTGACGCCCTCGAGCCCGGGATAGGCGAGCCCGTCGATCGTGGTGGGGCCTGCGTGGTTCAAGGCGCCCGCGATGTGTAGGCGCGTCGTCGGCCCTAGCAAGCCATCCGGGACGATGCCTTGCGCCACCTGGAAGGCTAGGACGGCTTCGCGGAGCACGGGCGCCACCGGGTCGGAGAGCAGGCAAGCGGGAACATCGGCGGCAAGATACCCGAGACGCTGGAGCGCTTGCGCGTCGAGGAGCACCTGTGCGGGCGCATTGCGCGCGCGGAAGCCGGGAGGGATGGGTGCCAGGTCCTTTTCCGTCATGATCCTAACCTCTTTCGCTATGTCGCTTCGGTCCGTCGTGAGTCCCAGCCGCCGCGCGGCGTCGTTCGGTGCTTCGCCGAACGCGGCGCCGACGGTCGTCTCGGCCCACACCCACGCGCCGCCGAGCCGGAAGACGGCGACCGCATGCGCGGGCCACGTTCCCGCGCCGTGGTGCAAGAGCGCGAGGCCAGCCACGAGCCCGCCCGCCACGCCGACGGCGTACATCAGGCGGAAGTGCGCGTCACAGTCGCCGGCGCCATGCTCGAGGGTGTAGCCGCCGCTTTCGTACTCCTCGACGCGCTCGCGATCGAAACGGACGTGCGCGAGGACGTGCGCATGCAGCGCGCGCGCGAAGTCCTCGTCGGTCATCTCCGGTTTGCGGAGCTCGGCGGCAAGCTTGCGCGCTCCGGGCGTGCGGGCGTCCTCGACGGCCAGGGCGAGCAGGAGACGGCCGCCGCCCCACCCATCGCGGCACTCGAGCGCGGCGACCACGCGATCGGGCGAGCCTACTGAAACTACGCCTGTCACGGATCTAGGCGTTGGCTTGATCCGCACGCGACGCACGACGCACCCCGCACGAGCTGCGGCGCGTCGAATCGAAACGGCTTCTTCGGCGAGCGAGTCGTAAAACAGCACGCCCCGAGCGTATCACGCGGCGCCGTCAGAGCTCGGTTACGCGTTCGATTTGGTCGGGGAGCTCGGCGCTTTGTGTCGCGCCGCTCCACTCGCCTTTGGTGCGCGCGAATGAAGTGCGCAGCCGCCGCATGCTCGATGCGGCGGACATCGTAGTCGTTCGCGCGAGCTCCGCCGATGGGCGTGAAGCGTGCTTTTCGTGGCGCCGTCATCGAGCCTTCACGATGGTCATCTCGCCGTTCCTTCTTCTCCGTCATCGGGATCCTCGGCGTACGCGTCCAGCGCGACGTGGACGGATAGACGCAGTACGTCGTCGGCGGCGTAGGAGGCGGCGGAGACGGTGGCGGCGGAGGCGTCGGCGTCGGCGGAGGCGTCGGCGGCGGCGGTACGGGCGTTGGAGGCGTCGGCGGCGGCGGAGGCGTAGGAGGCGGCGTTGCCGCGGGTGTAGGCGGCGTTGGAGGCGTCGGCGGCGTAGGAGGCGGAGGCGTAGGAGGCGGAGGCGTAGGCGTAGGCGGAGTCGCCCAACGAAGTTCACGCTCACGACGCGCGTTGGAGGCGTCGGCGGCGGCGACGGCGGCGGCGACGGCGGCGTAGGCGGCGGCGGCGGCGGCGTTGGCGGCGTCTCTCGTCCCCTCCCTCTCGCACCTGACAGCCACTGCCTCCAGTGCGGCGCGGTGCGTCGCGTCCGGATGCACGCTCGCGGCAGCCCGCAGCGCGGCGGGTACCACGCGACGGATCGTCCCCTCAGCGAGTCTCCGCACCCACTCTGTGCGGTCAGTGCCGGCGGTCCCAATCTGCGCGATGGCGAGAGGGAGCAGCGCCGCCGCGCGAGCCTGCGGAGAGGACCACGCTGCATCGTTGATCCGGATTGCATACGTGCGATCCTGATCGGCGACGCACGTCGGCGTGTCGCCAAACGTGCCGGTCGTGGCGAGGCTCACGGCAGCCTCGATGCACATGCCGCCGGGGTTAGCGGTGCCGAGGCCCGCTACGAGGCCGGGCGCGATGAGGGCTTCGAGCTTTGCGAGAATTTCAGGCGTCATTTTTTGATTCCTCGGGCGCCGCCGGCGCGGGGGGCACGACCGGCGCGGGGACCGGCGCGGAGCCGTTGACGGGCCGCCCTGCGTCGCCGTGCAGGCTCGCCGCGGGCGGGGGCATAGGCGGCGAGCTCGGCGCGGGCGGCGGCATCATCGGCACGGGCCGCGGCTTCGCCGGCGTGAAGATCGCCGCGATCTTGCTGAGGGTGTCCGCCACGATCGGCAAGGCCGCCTTGACGAGCTCGGGATTTCCGGCGGCGAAGTTGGCCGCCTGGACCCATGCGCCCTTTCCCCGGAGCAGGCCCGAAGACGCCGCGGCGCCTGCGGCCGCGCCCACGATCCCGGGCTCGTCGTCGTCTTCGCCGTCGAGCTCGGCGCGCATGCTCGCAAGCTCTGCTTGGAGGGGAGCTACCGCGGCGGCGACCGCGGCGGCCGTCGCCTCGCGGTTGTTGCGCATGATGAGCTCCAATTCTGCGGCCCCGAAACCGTTGTTTTGACGGCCTGCGAGCGCGGCGGCGAATTGAAGAACGCTGGACATTTTCGCATCAGCCTCGCCCGCGATCATCCGCATCATTTGCAGCGTGCGATCGACTTCGGGCCCGAGCGACGACGAAAGGGCAGCCGCATGGACGGGCGTCGCCGAGGCCGGCGGGGTCTCCGGGAGGATTTCCACGAGCTGGCCGCCGCGGAGCACGTTGGAGCCGCCGCCCGCCGTCGGGCGAACCCACTGCACCTGATAGCGCCCGGCGCCCCACCGCTCGCGGATCGCCTCTTCCTTGAGCTCGGCGAGCGGCCACACGCGAACCGCGGCGATCGCGCCCGGCTCCGCATGCGAAAGTGCTTCCCACCCGCCGCCGAGTTGCTGGCGACGCATGCGCCAGTGTGTGACGCCCTCCGGCACACCGCCGAAATTCGACATGGGTACGCTGGGATCGACCGGACGCGGAGCCGGAACGGCGCGCGGGCGCGGCTTTGCGGGGCCCGTCGGCCCGTGCGTCGCTTGCGCGTCGGCCCCTGCTTCGCCCTCGTCCTGGAGCGATAGCGCCAGGTCGCCCGTGTCGATTTCGTCCGTATCCCCGGGCACCGCGGCAAGGTTCATCCGCCTACGGTAGCCGCCGCCGGCTCACCTTGGCAAGCGATGGCACTTCACTTCGGACGCTTCGCGCGCTTCGCTCGAGGACGGGGCGCACGCTTGATCGCCACCTCGAGCTCGGCCTGTACGCGGTCGCGTAAGAGGCCCTGTGCAAACGCGAACACGTCGAACCCTAGCGCCTTGGTGAGCCCATCGCGGCCCGCCGCGGCGACTTCCACCACGGACCGGGCGCCGTCGATCACGACCTGGACGCGCGCGTGATGCACCTCGAGCGGCGGCGAGCTCGGCGCGCTCGCCACGCCGAGCGTGATCCCGTGCTCCCGCATCATCTTCGCCGCGATCACAGCGCTTGTGCGCCGCTCCTCTTCGGTCGCGCCTGCGTCGGACGCGCGCGCTAGGAGGTCTTCGATCCGCTTGAGAACTTCCGCCGCCGGCTTCGCCATGCGGCCGAGCCTATCACTTCGGCGGTTGCCCACCAGAACAGCGCAACGCCTGCGAGCGCCACAACGCCGCCGAGCGCGAGATCCGAGCCGACGCCGTTTCGCACGACGGTTGCCGACTTCGGCGGCGCGCCCGTCTTCACGATCGAGGCCACGACCGCCGGCGGCACGAACCGCGGCGGGGGTGGCTTCGGCGGCTCGACTGGCCGCGACGGGCTCGCGAGCGAGTACGCCGAGATCGCGCTTGCGGCCTTGGCCGTGGTCGTCGACATTTTGACGAGCGGGCGCCCGCCTGCGGCCTTGCATTGTGCTTCGAGGTTGGGCGCCGCCGGCGAGTTGCGCGCCTTCGCGTCGGACGCGCGCAAGCAAATCTCTGGCACGCCCGGATTTTGCGCGGTGACCGCCGACCACCGCACGCGCTCTGCTTCGATCTGTTCTGGCGTCGACTTCACGCGCCCGATCGACTTCACGTAATTTCCGCTGAGGTAATTTCGCAGGTTCGGGATCGTGTCGCGCGCGATTTCCTTTGCGCCCCGGATGAGAGGTTCCGCAACGCCCCAAGCGTCTGCCCAGTCCTGCGATCCCAGGTTGAGAAGGTTCGGATCAAGGTTGATGGCCTCGAGCACGGGCGCGAACTCCTTCAGGATCGCGGTCGAGCCGCCGGCCGCGCCTACTGCCCTCATGATCTCGCCGCCAAGGTCGTCAACAAGCACCGTCCACACGGGCACGCCCGCCTCTGCGGCGCGCACCATTTTTTCGATGAACAGCACCGCGCGCGCCCCGGAGTCGTTGCCGGCGACCATGCCTTGGAGCGCGATGAAGCCGACATCTTGAAGCGACTTCCCGTAAGCGAGCGCAACGCCCGAGTCGAACGCCGCTAGGGCCATGGGGCCGCCTGCGTTTTCGATGTAGTTTCGCGCGACGCCTAGAAGCACCTCGGGCGCCGCCTTGCCCTGGCCGACATTGACAGCCACGTCGAACGCGACAACGGCCGATTGTCCGCCCTGCGCGACGTTGGTCCGAGCGAGCTTCAGCGCTTCCGCCGACACTTTGCCGCCGCGCGCGATGGCTAGCCCCGTGTCGAAGGCATAGAGCGCACGTCCCGACGGGTCGGCCTTCTGCGCCGCCGATCGGCATGTGTCGATCACAGCGTCGAACGCATCGCGACCCGCGACGATTTCGCGCGTGATCGCAACGCCCGAGTCGAAGCCGATCCGCGGGAGCCCCGGCGGCATGGCGGCGCTAGCCGTGCCAATGATCGCGTCGTCGAGCCTGTCAGCGGCCGCCGCGGCGCCCGCCGCGTACATGGCGACACTGATCGCGGTCCCGATGCCCGGCCAGAACGCGACGATCGGAGAGATGAATTTCAGCACCGAGCCGATCGCGGTGCCGGCGTCGTGAATGTTGTCGATCACCGAGGTAGCGACGTCGTAGGCACCCTCTGCCACGTCTTCGACGGCATCGACGATATCTTCGCCGAACCATCCGATCTGCGGCTTGCCTCCGACGACGATCACCGGATCACCGGGTCATCTTGAAAACGATGGCCGCAACGCCGAGCACGGCGACCGCGGCGCCGCCGATGAGCACGGGGCGCGGAATGCCGCCGGAAGGCTCGTCCGCGACGGCGGGGCCCTGCGTGCCCTGCGTCAGAGCCGCGCCGCCCGCCGGCGCGTTGACGGCCTCGAGGAAAGCGCGCCCGAGCTCGGCGCCCGCGCCGCCGAGGCCTGGCGTCACCCACGCGACGAAGCCCGGATCGACGAGCCCGGCGCGTACGCCTTGGGCCATCGTAAAACCGCGGTAGGCGTCGCCCGACAACTTGGCGCGCTGCACCTGCAACGCCGAGCTACCGCGCACGACCGCTTCGCCGGCATCGGTGAGCGCCACGCGAAACGCGGGATCGTTCGGGCTGAAAGCCGAGGTGGGGAGGTACGTCCCCCCGCGGATTTGCGCGATGCGTGCCGCGTAGCACTGCGAAACGAGGTTGGGCGCCGCGGGCGAGTTGCGCCCCTGCGCACTGACCGCAGAGTCGCAAATGTCCGCAGGCCGCGGCGCGGTCGACGCGGCGGTCGTGCGCCCGATCGACTTCACAAACGCCGCGTCGCCGATTTGCTGAGTACCGCCCTGGAACGTTGCCATTTGACAATCCTATCGCTTTTGTGCCGGTTGAAACACGGGAACGCTCGAGGCCGAAACAGCGGCCGCGGCCGCCGTGCCTGCGCTGCGCTGCGCTGCAAGAGCCGCAACGCCACCGATCGCGGCGACGACGAGCGTCATTAGCGCGATCGCATCCTTGAGCCACTGGCGCCGCTTCACACGCCGCGCGGTCCCCCTGCCGCCCGTGTCGTCGTCCTCGGCCAGGCCCATCACGCGCGACTGCGCGCCGAGCTCCTTCGCGACGACCTCGCGGAAACTCGCGAACTCCTGCGAAAGCGTCTCGAGCCCGGTTTCGGTGAGCGTCGTTCGCTGCACCAGCGGCGGCGTCGAAGGCTTTGACGCGATCAGGAGCTCGCCCGGCGCGATCGACGTGGCCGGCTTCGGGAACGGCGGCGGCATCGAGCCAAACACCTTGCGATTGAGCCGCGAAATGTGCGGCATGACTTCCGATCGGAGCTCGGCGGTTTCGGAACGCCCAGCACGTACCGCGATCGCTACTTCGGCGACCTGCTCGGAGAGAAACGCGAACATATCCGCCACGGTCGGCGGCTCGGGATCGCGGCCGCCTTCGGGCGCGAACGGGTCCGGCTCCGGCTCGCGTCGGTCATCGGGGCGCGGCACTGTCACCGCTCCCAGCTTCAATGTCTTTCGCGGCGTCGGCTGATCCATCGGTGGACGATGCAACAGGCAACCACAGTGCGCAATGTCGGCGAGCTACGCGCCGCTTGGGCGCGGGGAGCTCGGCGATCGGCTGCAACGCCACCGCCAGAGAGACGCGAGACGTTGACGCGTCGCCCTCGAGCGCGAGCGCGTCGCCGGCGGCGGCGCGTGACTCGAGGAGCGTTCGCACGAGCGGCGCGAGCTCGTCGGCCGTGGCGCAAATCTGATCTACCGTGCCGTCGGTCGTAGCCGCGCGAAGCACGACGCACGCGATACGCTCGAGAACCGGCGCGAGCGTGCGCGCGGTCTCGCGCTGCGCGGGGGTGCAGACCACGAGGCCCGCGACGAGCAGGAACGGCCAGAACGCGAGGAAGACCGCCTTGCCGATCCGCATCAGCGCACCCACCCGTTGAGCATGACGTCACCGATCGCGGCAAGCGTCGTCGTCTGCGGCGTCGTGCTTGCGCAAATCGTGAAGGCGCCGTTTGTCGACCGCAAGCGCCGCTTGAGATCCTGGAAAATCTGGCGATCGCCGCCGAACACCGTGTCACCGATGTTCGGGATCCCGAAGAAGAACGCCGGCCGGTTGCCGAGCAGCGTAGCGGCAACGATGCTCGAAACGCCCGTGACGACATGCACGGTACGGTTGGCGACCACGGCCAGGGCGTTCACGCCGACGAGCTCGTAGGGGAGCACCGGATCCGTCGCGATCGTCAACGCGGGCACAACGCCCGAGAGGTAGACGCCGCTCGAGTCGATCGAAATGATCCCATCGGGCGAGTCAGGGTCACTCGTGAGATCGTTCGACGCGACCACTAGGATCCGGCAGGGGTTGACGAGCGAGACGGGGATCACGCTGCAACCGAAGACCACTTCGAAGGTGGCCGCGATCGGGATGCGCGCCGAGCACATGCGAAGGAGCGGCGCCGCGGTTCCGCGCTCGCGCGTGCGGCCCGTCGCGACGAGCACGCGCGAGCCGTTGACGTTTGCGTAGACGCCGATCGAGAGCACGTCACCCGCGCCGCCGAGCCCGGCATTTGCCGGATCTAGGTACACGTCGACGCCCGTCCATGCGCGGCGCGTTTGGTAGACGGGCACCGTGATGGCCGAGGGGACAAATGCGGTTCCCTCGAATACCTCGACGTCCTTAGATGGCTTGTTCGCCGACTCCTCGAGCGCGACGAGCGCCGGCGAGCTGTTCGCGGCTTCGGAGGGGTGATAGGCGCCCGCCGGGGCTTTGCGGTTCATCGGTGATCCCTCGTCGTCTTGCCGGGGAGGTCGCGCACGACGAACACGAGCGGAGCGACCGTGCGGCTCGCCACGTCAGAATTTTTCACCGTGATCCGCCACTCGGCAGGGGGGCGCGCGGCGCGATCGAGCGGGAACGTACGAAAGGCGCGCCCGAACATAGCTAGGCACGGCTGCGCGTTTGGTTGCTGAAGGTTGTTCGTCAGGCCGCGGCCGTCGGTAAAAAGCGCTTTGTCACGGCGATCGAAAATCTCGATCGCGAGCTTCGCGAGGGTCGTTTCGGCGCCGTCGTCCGGGATGAGCAGGAGGCCCACGACGTGAGCCCACGCGCCCCAGTTGAAGACGACCGGGCCCACAGCGCCGGGCGGTAGCAGAACGCTTGCCGCGGCCGGGATGGCTCGCCGGTAGAAGTCCGGGATCGAGATCAGCGCCTCGGAGGTTTCGGGGGGTGCCAGCATGGGGCCCCCTTTCTATCGTCCGTGAAGGTCGCGCGCCATCGTCTCGACGGCTTCATCCGAGAGGAACGCTAGGCCCACCGTCGGGGTTGCCGTCGCGGCCGTGTCGAAGTTTCGATAGATGAACTGCCAGATATTATTTTTCTCTACCCGGCGGGTCAGAGGAAACCAATTCAGCATGGGGCCGAAGAGACCGAGGAAGGGGAAGAAGGCTCCGCCGTTCTGGCCGCTTCGAATGAGATCCTTCGAGCCGTTGATCTGTAGCCGGAGCTCGGTCGACGCGGCTTTCGCGTTCGTGCCTGCGCGCTCCTGGCCATACATCGCGATCACGTAGCCGCCCTCTTGGAAGGTGAGCGGCTGCGCGGCTACCTCCGTGAAGAGGCCAGCGCCGGGCGCCACGGCGATCGCGGTCGCGAGGTCGGGCACGCGCTCGATCCCGGTCGCACCCGTGCGGCCGAACTCGACGACTTGCTTTTGCACCATCGCGATGATTGCCGCGGGAAAATCCATTTTCAGCCTCGAGCAGTGGAATCGAAGGGGGAGAGCTCAGCGAGCTCGGCGCGCGGTCTCTTTGCAGGAGGGAACGCGCCGAGCTCGCGAGGGTTCGTCAGTTGACCGAGCGGCGAGAGATCGCGAACACCGCGAGGCGGAAGCGAATGTCGATCCCGAGGTCCGCGGTCGGAGCCGTGTAGACCTCGGCGGGACCGGCGGCGCCCGGCGCAGCCGCGACGCGCGCGGCGCTCGGCGTGACCGTGATCGCGCGAGAGTTGTTGACGATCAGGCGGAAGTTGCTGTCGACGCCCGTCTGGCCCGTCCAGAGGATCGGCGCGTCGAGCATGAAGAAGTTACCCGCCATCGGGTTTCCGTTGTTCGCGTACGAGAAGTGCGCTCCCTGGCCGCCGTCGAGGCCAAACCCGGCCGTGTCCAACGGTCCACGGAGGATCGAGGACTGGCCCGCCCCATAGAGCCCGCCGCCGCCGGGGAGCATTTCCAGCGTAGCAAGGGGCTCCGTGTTGCTGCCGTCCGTCGAAATCTCGACGTCGACTTCGCGCATCACCTTGCCGAGGAACGCGGCGTCCGCGTCCTGGCTGAGGTACGCGGCAACGCCGCAGACGAAGATATCCGCGTTCTTCCGCGTCTCGCCCGGCTTCTGGAGGTTCGTGTCTGCCTTGGTGGCGAGCACGCCGGCGCGACCCGCAAGGGCCATGTCGGTGCCGACGCCGTACGAGAACGCCTGGCGCGAACCGCCGGCGGCGATGAGGCCGGTTGCGAAAGCCGCCGTGAGGCGAACCGTCGACCAATACGGCTGCGTCTCGACCTTGATCGGCTCGCGGCCATACTTCTTGTTGATGAAATCGACGACGACGGGGGGAAGCTGGCGCATTTTGGAAACTCCGGGGCGGGAGCGGGTTTTTTACCGTCGGCGCCCGATCGAAACGTTGAGAGAGGGAAGGAGGGGTGAGGTTTTGCGAACCGGCTCGGCCGGTTAGTAGCGATTCTGGGCCGCGTACGCGGGCTGCCACTGGTCCAATTCGCCGAGTTGCTGAGAGCCACCCTGGTAGATGCCGCCGATCCCGAGCTGTTGAGAGCCGCCGGAGAAGACGCCGCCGAGTTGCTGAGAGTCGCCCTCGAAAACGCCTTTGACCTGCCGAGCCGCAGCGGGAGCCGTCGGGGCCTTGTCGATCACCTTGCCGATCGCCAGGTAGAGATCCGTGCCAGCGAGCGCCACGAGGCCGCCGCCGAGCAGACCCGCACCGATGACGGGCGAGGCGAAGATCGCAACGCCGAGGCCCGCCGCGGCTGCGAGGCCGCCGGCGATGTACCGGTTACGCTCGAGGGTCGCCATCGACGGATCGATCCGCTGCGTGAGCGCGAAGGAGCCCGCGCCCGTGATCGCGTAGGCCGCAAGGCCTGCGAGACCGGCGAGGCCGGCGAGCGCCCACGACGGGATCCCGGGGTTGCGTCGCGAACGACGGCGGCCGCGCTTGTGGTGGCGGCGCGGGTTCATGATCGCAGAGAGCGGGTTGCGCTTGGACGTGCGCTTGCGCGCGCGAGCTCGGCGGCGAGCGGGCGAGAGACGGACGCGCGAACGCGTCGAGCGCTTCAGCCTGCGACGTCGCTTCGGAGCCGCCGACGCGCCGGCAGCCTTGCGGCGGCGCTTGCGGGTTCCCGCCTTGCGGGCCTTCGTTCCGCTCTTGCGCGCACGCTTCCGACGCTTCTTCGCTGCCATTGTCTCGGCCTTTCCTTTGCGGCGCGCCTTGACCCGGCGTGGCGCAGGGTTGGAGACCTGAACCGGGGCAAGTTGAGCCATCGAGGGTCAGGCTACCGGCCACCTGGAACAAATGCAACTCGGTTGCTCTTGCAACTCGGTTGCAACTGGCGAACGGCGCCTAGCCGACGATCCCGCGGGCGTTCACCTTGTACGAGCCGCCGGAGATGGCGAGCGCTCCGCGCGCCCCGCAGCGAGGCCCGCAGCCCTTGCAATCATGCACGACGATCGTCGGCGGCGTGAAGGCGCGCGGGCCGCCCTCGCCCCACTCGTGTACGTAGTTCACGAGCTGGCGATCGGTGCCCTTCTTCGTCGTGTACTGGATCGTGGTGCCCTTGCCGAGCGCCCGGAACGGGCCGACGGCGCGGCCGCCGCCGCGGACGTCTCCGCGCCCTCGAGCGCCCCAATGCGTACGCGCGTACTCCTTGAGCTCGGCGGCGTTCGACGGCCGGAGCACGCGTTTCTTCGGGTAGACGATGAAAAGGCGGCCGCTCGCGTCGTAAGCGAGGACCGGCGCGGCCTTGAGGCTCCACGCGTAGCCGCGGCCGCCGCATCCGAGCCGCGTGAGTAGCCCGAGCTCGGTGAGCTTGCCGACGGGGGGCGGGTCGCCAGGGTTGAACATGCGGAGCTGTCCGCGGTGCTCGGCGCGGCCGTCGTCCTCGTTGAGGAGCTCGGGCCCGGCG